>OJBZ01000049.1_pt1 | contig 79847 bp, 61 predicted proteins | sample 1591671 | NCBI WGS metagenome assembly OJBZ01 (sample SAMN05416850, study PRJEB24817) | seawater metagenome | isolation source: Sea water | place: Canada:Atlantic | collected 2013-07
AGATGGGCGTAGAGCTTATCCACCCAATCGCTATGGACAAAGGTCTTCGCTTCGCTATTCGTGAAGGCGGCCGTACTGTAGGCGCTGGTGTTGTTGCTAACGTATTGAACTAAGACTTAAGTCTCAGTAATGAGCTTATGAATTAGTCATAAAAAAGGCCATCCTATTTAGGGTGGCCTTTTTTTATTAGGGAAGTATTAAAGCACGATCTAAAATAGAGTTAGACTTAGCGTGTGTTAATGAATTGGCTATATGTGTGACAGAGACAATTATTTGTTAGATAACATATTGTAATCTGTGGCATAGCTTGTTATATTATCGCTGCACTTAACGCTAGCAGCTGTTTTAGATTGCGGCAGTGCAAAATCAGGTAAAATTAATAATTTTACCGTCAAGGGCTTGCATTCTATGCTAAATATTGTATAATGCTGTCCTTTACACCCATAGGCGATTGGCTCAATTGGTAGAGCATCGGTCTCCAAAACCGAGGGTTGTAGGTTCGAGTCCTACATCGCCTGCCATCTTCTTATCACATCTTTGTTGTACCCCACCATCTCCGAAGCGAGTTCTTTATGAGCAATGATCAAGATAACCTCGAGACTAAGTTATCTGATGCCAAGGCGGTTGCTGGTGGAATGCTGTCTAAAAACAAGCATGTTTCAGCTAGCGGTACTACTGCTGTTGAAGTGGCTAAGACTGGCTCAATAAAAGATTTGATTTTGTGGCTACTTGCCGCAGCTGTATTAATCGGTGCGACTCTAGTAAATCAATACTTACCGGGCTATTGGCAACCTGCCAACGACGTTTGGGTACGTATTGGTATTATTGTCGCACTTGTTGTATTTGCATTAGTCTGTTTGGCGCTAACGCATCAAGGCCGTGCTTTTAAAATATTATTAAAAGACGCTGCCGTTGAGCTTCGCCGAGTGACATGGCCAGGTAAAGACGAAACCTTTCAATATACATGGCAGGTGATTGTCGTGATTGCGATTGCCGGTTTCTTTATTTGGTTATTGGATAACTTTTTTAATTGGTTCGTTGGTATCTTTATCGGTTAATAGCACGTATTAGTGACTATTAGCGAGATATTTACTCATAACGACTTATTTATAATGATCAGGAGCGTGATATGCGTTGGTATATTGTCCAAGCGTTTTCAGGATATGAAAAACAAGTACAACGTTCATTAACTGATCGTATTAATCGTAGTGACTTTGCTGAGTCATTCGGTGATGTATTGGTTCCTACTGAAGAAGTCGTTGAAATGAAAGACGGCAAAAAACGTAAGAGTGAGCGCAAGTTCTTTCCTGGATATGTATTGATCCAAATGGAAATGAACGACAATACTTGGCACATCGTAAAAGACTGCCCTCGTATTATGGGCTTCATCGGTGGTACGCCTGAGATGCCTGCACCGATTACGCAAGTAGAAGCTGATCGCATTTTAAACCGTTTGAACCAGACTGAAACTGACCCACGTCCTAAGACTCTATTTGAGCCAGGCGAAGAGTTGTTGGTTATCGATGGTCCATTTACTGACTTTAAAGGGTTGGTAGAAAAAGTGGATTATGAAAAGTCTAAATTACATCTAACGGTAAACGTATTTAATCGACCTACACAGGTTGAGCTTGAATTTAGTAAAGTTGAAAAACTAGACTAAATCAGCAAAACATTCATCAACCGGGGAGCTGTTAGTCAATTAGGTATATACCACGTTGATTTGGCGCTATTACCCATTTAGGAGAGTATCATGGCTAAGAAGATTGATGGTTACATCAAACTGCAAGTGCCTGCAGGCAAAGCAAATCCTTCACCACCTATTGGTCCAGCTTTGGGTCAAAAAGGCGTGAACATCATGGCGTTCTGTAAAGAATTTAACGCTGCGACCTCAGGCCAAGAGCCAGGTCTACCGATCCCAACTGAGATCACAGTATACAGCGACAAATCTTTTACCTTCATCATGAAGTCACCACCAGCTGCATACTTACTACGTAAGGCTGCTGGTATTGCTAAAGGTTCAGGTACACCGAACACTGCTAAAGTTGGTAAAGTTGACCGTGCACAACTAGAAGACATCGTTAAGACTAAGAATGCAGACTTAACTGCAGCTGATCTTGACGCTGCTGTCCGTACCATCGCTGGTACTGCACGTTCAATGGGTATTACCGTGGAGGGTGTATAATGTCTAAGCTAACCAAACGTCAAAAAGAAATTCAAAGCCGTATTGATAACGAAAAACAGTACACTATTGAAGAAGCGGTTCAAATCCTAAACGATTTGCCAGCGCTAAAATTCAAAGAGTCTATCGATATCGCAGTAAACTTGGGCGTTGACCCACGTAAATCTGATCAAGTAGTTCGTGGTGCAACCAACCTACCTGCTGGTACTGGTAAAACCAAACGCGTTGCTGTATTTGCTCAAGGCGCTGCTGCTGAAGCCGCTAAAGAAGCTGGTGCAGACATCGTTGGTTTTGAAGACCTAGCAGAGCAAATCAAAGCCGGTAACATGGACTTTGATGTTGTTATTGCAGCTCCAGATGCAATGCGTGTTGTTGGTCAATTAGGTACTATCCTAGGCCCACGTGGTCTAATGCCTAACCCTAAAGTTGGTACAGTAACGCCAAACGTTGCTGAAGCTGTGACTAATGCGAAAGCTGGTCAGGCTCAGTACCGTGTTGATAAAGCTGGTATCATTCATGCAACTATTGGCCAAGTTGGTTTCACTGCTGATCAAATCGAGCAAAACGCGCAAGCGATTCTTTCTGATCTAAAGCGTGCTAAGCCTGCTACTTCTAAAGGTACTTTCATTAAGAAAATTACCTTGTCTAGCACGATGGGTCCAGGTCTAACGATCGACGCTGTTCCTTATCGTACTGCTAAATAATTAAAGTTTTTATCTTCAAATATTTTGAATGATAAACACAAACAGTTTTTAAAGAATTAGGTCAGCGTAGTATTTGCTACGCTGTCTAAGACCGTAGGTAGAGAGTAGTTTAGAGTCATAGTTAGCGATCTTCGGATAGTTGCTTATGATAATAAGTCACTTTTGTTAATCGACGACAGATGAAAATCTTAGTTGTCCTACGCAGACGGTGGCCCACACAGTTTAAGACACGAGCGAATAGGGCGATAAGATTATTTATAATCTTCAAACTATTACTCAACGTCATTCTGATAACGGTGCCGTAATCAGTCGTTACCAGTAGATGCTTTTTTTATTAATTGAATCCACTGGTAATGTGTCGTATCAAGTCAGTCTTAGCTTACAGTTTGAGCGCATAAAAACCTTGTTTTTGGCACTTTTATTATAAGTCGATTGATAAGATTAAAGGAGTCAACTTATGGCATTAACGCTAGAACAAAAACAACAAGTTGTGGCTGAAGTGTCTGAAGTTGCTGCTAATGCTTACTCAGCAGTAGCTGCCGAATATCACGGTATTGGTGTTGCACAGCTTACTAAGCTGCGCGAACAAGCTCGTGATAAAGGTGTTGTTTTGAAAGTGGTAAAAAATACACTAGCAAAACGCGCTTTTGAAGGCACTAAGTTTGAGAGCATGTCAGACCGTATGACTGGTCCACTACTTTTGGCTTTCTCTATGGAAGATTTGGGATCTGCTGCTCGAGTCGTTTTCGACTTCAGCAAAGATAACAAAGCTTTAGAGACCAAATTAGTATCAGTCGGTGGTGAAGTTTATGGTCCAGAAGAGCTAGAGCGCGTATCGAAGCTACCAACTCGCGACGAAGCAATCTCTATCTTGATGGCTACTATGAATGCACCAGTGACCAAGCTTGTCCAGACTATGAACGCTGTTCCTGGCAAGTTCGTTCGCACTGTAGCGGCAATCAAAGACGCAAAAGAAGCTGCTTAATTGCTTGTTTTAACGTAACTTTAACATCGCTAATTTTGGTTGCATTTTATTGTCACATTAGGCAAGCAATCAAGGCGATATTAGAATCAATTAATTTTTATCAGATAACGGAGAGTTCTCATGGCACTATCTAAAGATGACGTGTTAAATGCAATCGCTGAAATGTCAGTAATGGATATCGTTGAGTTAATCAGCGACATGGAAGAAAAATTCGGCGTAACAGCTGCTGTTGCTGCTGCACCTGCTGCTGCTGGTCCTGCTGCTGCTGCTGCTGAAGAAAAAGACGAGTTTGACGTAGTTCTTGCCAGCTTTGGCGAGAAGAAAGTTGGCGTAATTAAAGCCGTACGTGAAGCTACTGGTCTTGGCCTAAAAGAAGCGAAAGATTTGGTTGAAAGCGCTCCAGCTCCAATCAAAGAAGGCGCATCTAAAGCTGAAGCTGAAGAGTTGAAAAAGAAACTTGAAGAAGCTGGTGCAACTGTTGAACTAAAATAAGTTTAACACTGTACGAAAAAAAGCTGGTAATGCCTTGCATTGCCAGCTTTTTTTTACTATAATTCGTAGCTTGACCTTTTGTGTCTGCCAACATACGTATGCAACATCACGGTGGATACCCATCAAAAGGACAGACGATATACATGCAAGCACACATGCCAGTTTTTGAAATCAGTTAATATGAGCTAAACGTCTGTAGATGTTTGGCATTTTTTTGTGTCTGCATGCTTTCCTATCAACACTATAGTTTATACTGATTCTAAAAGTTATAGTTACCCCGATTATTAATCCTGAAAAAAGCGGTATTCTTAAAAAAGCTGTTGATCATAAGTTGCCTACTTGGTGTGGCATGACTGTCGATATTCAGTCTCATAGACAGTTTGTATGTGTAGAGAACATGGTTCGGTAATAAGTAGTCTAGATGGCAAGTGGTATGGATGCAATCTTAATAGACATTATTTCCCAGCAATGTATTTGTAAAGTAAGCCTGATAGGCAATGCGTTATAGATTACATAATATTGAATTTTTTGGTTGCAACAGTCATATAGACTGATTCACTTACCATGAATTTATCAAGCAACGACGAGATTAAGTGAAGTGTGCTAGGTAAGCACTGAAGAGTAAAGTAGTAATTGACAGAAAAAACATGAACTGAACACGAAGACCCGTTTTATATTATCGTTTACGTCGCCACGTTTGCATCGTATTTATGCATACTGGCCACGCTTTTAATTTGTTTCCACGTTTACTGTAAGGACTCTCGATGGCATATTCTTATACTGAAAAAAAGCGTATTCGCAAAAGTTTTGCTGAATTGCCCACTGTAATGGACATTCCCTATTTACTGTCTATTCAAGTAGATTCTTACGAGCAATTTTTGCAAGAGCACAAAAAGCCGAAAGCTCGTGAGAATACTGGTTTGCAAGCTGCGTATTCCTCTATTTTCCCAATTGAGAGTCACTCTGGTAACGCAGAGCTACAATTTGTTGAGTACTATTTAGGCACGCCTGAATTTGATGAGCGTGAGTGTATCTTACGTGGTTCAACGTTTGCTGCGCCTATGCGTGTCAAAATCCGTTTGATCATCAAAGACAAAGACAGCAAAGACAAAGATAGCAAAGCTGCTATCAAAGATATCCGTGAGCAAAGCGTTTACATGGGCGAGATGCCTTTGATGACTGCTAACGGTACTTTCATTATCAATGGTACTGAGCGTGTTATCGTATCTCAGCTACATCGTTCACCTGGTGTGTTCTTTGATCATGATAAAGGTAAGTCGCACTCAAGTGGTAAAGTGCTTTATAACGCACGTATCATCCCTTACCGTGGTTCATGGTTAGACTTTGAATTTGATGCAAAAGATTTAGTATTTGCTCGTATTGACCGTCGCCGTAAACTACTTGCGTCAATCATTCTACGCGCACTTGGTCTAACAACTTCTGAAATCTTAGATTTATTCTTTGATAAAGTTGCTGTTTATAAAGGCGAAGAGCAGTTTGAAATTGACCTAGTTGCCGATCGTCTACGTGGCGAAATGGCTCAGTTTGATATCGTATCACCTGAAGGTGACGTTATCGTAGAGCAGGGCAAACGCATCAACGCCCGCCGCATCCGTCAGCTTGAAGAAGCAGGTATGACGAAGATTGCTGTGCCTGATGAATATTTATATGAGCGTATCTTAGCGGAAGATATCGTTGTTAATGACGAAATCATTGCTAAAGCAAACACGCCAATCGACCATGAATTATTGGTTAAATTGAGCGCATTTGAAGCCAGTGAATCTATCAAAGAATTCAGCATTCTATTCACGAACGATATCGATCAAGGTAGTTATATTGCCGATACGCTACGTGCTGATAGTACCTCAAGCCGTGAAGAAGCGTTGATCGAAATCTACAAAGTAATGCGTCCAGGTGAGCCACCAACGGTTGAAACTGCTGAGAAACTGTTTGAGAGCATGTTCTTTAACGCAGATCGTTATGACTTATCAAACGTCGGTCGTATGAAGTTCAACCGTCGTCTTGGTTTAGAATTTGATAACACTGATGATCCTGATATCCAGCGCGAACGCAGTGTATTGACCAACGATGATATCGTTAACGTTCTAAAAGAGCTTATCGAGATTCGTAATGGTCGCGGCGATGTCGATGATATTGACCATCTTGGTAACCGTCGCATTCGTTCAGTAGGCGAAATGGCAGAGAACCAGTTCCGTGTTGGTCTAGTACGTGTTGAGCGTGCCGTAAAAGAGCGTTTAAGCTCAGCAGAATCAGACAACTTGTCGCCACAAGATTTGATTAACTCTAAGCCAGTAGCGGCTGCAGTTAAAGAATTCTTTGGTTCAAGCCAGTTGTCACAGTTTATGGATCAGAACAACCCGTTGTCTGAAGTTACCCATAAGCGCCGTGTATCAGCGTTAGGACCTGGTGGTCTAACTCGTGAACGTGCAGGCTTTGAAGTACGTGACGTACATGATACCCATTATGGCCGTGTATGTCCTATTGAGACTCCTGAAGGTCCAAACATTGGTCTGATCAACTCACTAGCAACATTTGCTAAAACCAACAGCTTTGGCTTCTTAGAAACGCCTTATCGCCGTGTGGTTGATGGTAAAGTGACTGACGTTATTGAGTATTTATCAGCAATCGAAGAAGTAGGTACTGTCATTGCACAGGCTGATTCTCCGATGACTGAAGATGGCGCGTTATCTGACGAGATGGTCAGTGTACGTAGCTATGGTGAATTTGTTCGTATGCCGCCAGAAAAAGTGACGCATATGGATGTATCACCAAGTCAGGTAGTATCGGTTGCAGCAGGTCTGATTCCGTTCCTAGAGCATGATGATGCTAACCGTGCCTTGATGGGCTCGAACATGCAGCGTCAGGCTGTTCCTACGCTACGTGCTGATAAGCCGTTAGTAGGTACGGGTATGGAGCGTCACGTTGCTCGTGACTCTGGTGTTTGTGTTATCGCTAAGCGTGGCGGTGTGATTGAAGATGTTGATGCATCACGTATCGTTGTTCGTGTAAACGAAGACGAGATGACTGCTGGTGAAGCGGGTATCGATATCTATAACTTGATCAAATACACGCGCTCTAACCAAAACACTTGTATCAACCAACGTATCATTGTTAACCAAGGTGACGAGATTGCTTTGGGTGATATCTTGGCTGATGGTCCATCAACGGATCTTGGTGAGCTAGCACTAGGCCAGAACATCCGCATCGCATTTATGCCGTGGAATGGTTACAACTTCGAAGATTCAATCTTGTTATCTGAAAAAGTAGTTAAAGAAGATCGTTTCACTACTATTCATATCCAAGAATTGACTTGTGTGGCTCGTGATACCAAGCTAGGTACAGAAGAGATCACTGCTGATATTCCAAACGTTGGTGAAGCAGCATTATCAAGTCTTGATGAAGCAGGTATCGTCTATATCGGTGCTGAAGTTGACGCTGGTGATATTCTAGTTGGTAAAGTGACGCCAAAAGGTGAAACGCAACTAACGCCAGAAGAGAAACTACTACGGGCTATCTTTGGCGAAAAAGCGGCTGACGTGAAAGACACTTCACTACGCGTACCAACTTCAAGTAAAGGTACGGTTATTGATGTACAGGTCTTCACCCGTGATGGCGTTGAAAAAGACGCACGCGCAAGAGCGATTGAAAAATCGCAGCTTGATAGCTATCGCAAAGATTTAAAAGAAGAGCTACGTATCTTTGAAGAAGCAGCACGTGGTCGTATTGGTAATCTATTAGATGGCCAAAAAGTCAGCGGCGGTGCTGGTCTAAAAGCTGGTACGGTTATGGCCTTGGCTGATATGAAAGATATGAGCCTTGAGACCTTGCTTGATATCCAACCAGTAGAAGAAGAAATCTCTGAGCGCCTAACGCAAATCGCTGAGTACTTAGTTGATAAGCAAAAAGACATCGATGTTAAGTTTGCTGAGAAAAAACGCAAATTGACCGCTGGTGATGACTTACAACATGGCGTACAAAAAATCGTTAAAGTATATCTAGCGGTTAAGCGTCGTATTCAGCCTGGTGATAAGATGGCTGGTCGTCATGGTAACAAAGGTGTTGTATCGCGCATCATGCCAGTTGAAGACATGCCTTATGATGAAAATGGTAATACCGTTGACATCGTATTGAACCCACTTGGTGTACCATCTCGTATGAACATCGGTCAGGTTCTAGAGACGCATTTGGGTATGGCAGCGAAAGGATTGGGCGAGAAAATTGACGGTATGCTCAAATCTCAAGCAGCGATCAAAGAGCTACGTGATTTCTTGGACAAAATTTATAACCAAGTAGGCGGTGAGCAAGTTGATCTTGATAGTTTAAGTGATGATGACATCATGGCGCTAGCAGACAACTTACGTGGCGGTGTACCGATGGGCACAGCAGTATTTGACGGCGCAAGAGAAAGCCAAGTTAAAGACTTGCTCGAGCTTGCTGGTATGGATCGCGATGGTCAGCAGACGTTATATGATGGTCGTACAGGTCAGAAGTTTGACCGTAAAGTAACTGTCGGCTACATGTACATGCTCAAGCTTAACCATTTGGTTGATGACAAAATGCATGCGCGTTCAACAGGTTCTTATTCTCTAGTGACGCAGCAGCCATTGGGTGGTAAAGCTCAGTTTGGTGGTCAGCGCTTCGGTGAGATGGAAGTATGGGCACTAGAAGCATACGGCGCGACTTACACGTTGCAAGAAATGCTAACGGTGAAGTCGGATGACGTTGAAGGCCGTACTCGTATGTACAAAAACATCGTTGATGGTGAGCAGTATATGGATCCAGGCATGCCTGAGTCGTTTAACGTACTGACCAAAGAAATCAAATCACTGGGTATTAATATTGAGTTAAAACAAAGCAACTAGCCCGTTGTTTAACTTAGTTGTCCACTAAAGGCAGTCTGCTTTATTGCTGCTGCTTTTAGTGATTTGTCTCAACCCTATTCATTGCCTTCATTCATCTTATCTGCGTCAATGGTACGCTGTCAGATGATTATAAAGATAACGGAGAAGCAACTTGAAAGATTTACTCGATATCATGCAAAGCCCTACCGGCAACGGTAACCAAGAGTTTGATAGCATTCAAATTACTTTAGCCTCACCTGACGTCATCAAGTCATGGTCGCACGGCGAAGTGAAAAAGCCTGAAACCATCAACTATCGCACGTTTAAGCCTGAGCGTGATGGTCTTTTTTGTGCCAAAATCTTTGGCCCAGTAAAAGACTTCGAATGTTTATGTGGTAAATATAAGCGCCGTAAGTTCCAAGGCGTTATCTGTGAAAAATGTGGTGTCGAAGTTACCACTGCTAAAGTTCGTCGTGATCGCATGGGCCATATCGACCTAGCCAGTCCAGTTGCGCATATTTGGTTCCTAAAATCATTACCAAGCCGCATCGGTCTATTGCTAGACATGACGCTACGTGATATCGAGCGTGTTCTATATTTTGAAAGCTATATCGTTACTGAGCCTGGTCTAACTAGCTTAGAAAAATACCAGTTGCTTGATGACGAAGATTATTACAAAGCGCTTGAAGAGTTTGGTGACGAATTCACAGCCAAGATGGGTGCTGAAGCCGTTCAAGACCTATTAAAAGACATCGATATCGATCTTGAAATTGATGAGCTACGTGAAGCGATTCCACAAACTGGTTCTGAGACTAAGCTTAAGAAGATGTCTAAGCGTCTTAAGTTATTAGAAGCATTCCGTGATTCTAATAACAAGCCTGAGTGGATGGTAATGAACATTTTGCCAGTACTACCACCAGATTTGCGTCCTCTAGTACCGCTAGAAGGCGGCCGTTTTGCGACGTCAGATCTAAACGATCTATATCGCCGTGTGATCAACCGTAACAACCGTCTTAAGCGTCTGCTTGAGCTAAGCGCACCTGACATCATCGTGCGTAACGAAAAACGTATGTTGCAAGAGTCAGTAGATGCGTTGCTTGATAACGGTCGCCGCGGTCGTGCTATCACTGGTAGTAACAAGCGTCCATTGAAATCTTTGGCAGATATGATCAAAGGTAAGCAAGGTCGTTTCCGTCAGAACTTACTTGGTAAGCGTGTCGATTACTCTGGTCGTTCGGTTATCGTTGTAGGTCCAACACTACGTCTACATCAGTGTGGTCTACCTAAGAAAATGGCACTAGAATTATTCAAGCCATTTACTTATAACAAACTATTGTCTCATGGTTTAGCGACTACGATTAAAGCTGCCAAAAAGATGGTAGAGCGTGAAGAGCCACAAGTATGGGATATGCTGGCCATGGTTATCCGTGAGCATCCAGTACTCTTGAACCGTGCGCCAACACTTCACCGTTTGGGTCTACAGGCATTTGAGCCAGTATTGATCGAAGGTAAAGCCATCCAGTTGCATCCGCTTGTTTGTACTGCATTCAACGCCGATTTCGATGGTGACCAAATGGCCGTTCACGTGCCATTGACGCTAGAAGCACAGCTTGAATCACGTGCCTTGATGATGTCTACCAACAACATCTTGTCACCTGCGAACGGTGATCCGATCATCGTACCATCTCAGGATGTTGTACTAGGTCTATATTACATCAGTCGCTCGTCGATCAATGCCAAAGGCGAGAGCATGATTTTTGCTACCGTTAATGAAGCATTGCGTGCAATTGGTTCAAACGATCTGCATGTAAACGCTAAGATCAAAGTGCGTGTTACTGAGACGCAAATTGACGAAGACGGTAACGAGACTAAAGAAATCAGTATCAAAGATACGGTTGCTGGTCGTCTACTTATCTGGAACATCATGCCTAAAGGTATGACGTTTGATGAGTGTAACCAAGAGATGACGAAGAAAAATATCTCTCGTTTGATCAACTCTTGCTACCGTAAAGTTGGCGTCAAAGAAAGTGTTATGTTTGCTGACCAATTGATGTATCTTGGTTTTGCTCAAGCAACATTATCTGGCGTGTCTATCGGTATCGACGATATGGTCATTCCACCACTTAAGAAGCAAATCATCGAAGTGGCAGAAGGCGAAGTTCGCGAAATCGAAGATCAGTTCGAGCAAGGCTTTGTAACTGCTGGTGAGCGCTATAACAAAGTAGTCGATATCTGGTCACGTACCAATGACAAAGTCGCTAAAGCGATGATGGACAACTTGGCAACAGATAAAGTTATCAACGCACAAGGTGAAGAAGACGAGCAGAAGTCATTCAACTCTATCTTTATCATGTCAGATTCTGGTGCTCGTGGTAGTGCGGCACAGATTCGTCAGTTGGCTGGTATGCGTGGTTTGATGGCGAAACCAGATGGCTCAATCATTGAGACACCGATTAAAGCTAACTTCCGTGAAGGTTTGACCGTACTACAGTACTTCATCTCAACTCACGGTGCACGTAAAGGTCTAGCGGATACAGCACTGAAAACAGCTAACTCGGGTTACCTAACTCGTCGTCTAGTTGATGTGGCACAAGATTTGGTTATCACTAGCGATGATTGTGGTACTGAAGAAGGCTTACTCATGAAACCACATATCCAAGGTGGTGAAATCATTGAGAAGCTAGGTGAGCTAGTACTGGGTCGTGTGACTGCTCGTGACGTTACTTATAATGACGATGCTGATAAAGTATTGATTCCAGCTGGTACATTGATCGATGAGTACTGGGTTAACGTCCTTGATAACAACGCAATCGATGATATCTGGGTACGTTCAGTAATTACGTGTGATATCGAACATGGCGTATGTTCACAGTGTTATGGTCGTGACCTTGCACGTGGTCATAAAGTGAATATCGGCGAATCAGTCGGTGTTATGGCAGCTCAGTCTATCGGTGAGCCGGGTACTCAGTTAACCATGCGTACGTTCCACGTGGGCGGGGCAGCGAGCTCAGCCTCTGTAGACAACAGCATCTCTGTACGTAACGCTGGTCAAGCGCACTTTGAAAACATGAAAACAGTACAGCACACCGATGGTCACTTAGTCATCGTATCGCGTTCAGCTGAAATCGCATTGACCGATGAGCTTGGCCGTGAGCGTGAGCGCTATAAAGTACCATATGGTTCAAGCGTACTTGTGAAAGACGAAGAGCAGGTTGAAGGCGGTCAAACTATCGCTAAATGGGATCCGCATACGCATCCAATCATCACAGAATTTGCTGGTACAGCACGCTTCAGTGACATCACTGACGGTATGACTGCAACAGTAAAAGTTGATGATGCGACTGGTATGAGCTCATTTGAGATTCTAGCTACTCGTGACCGTTCAAGTTCAGCAAAAGACTTACGTCCTGCGATTATCTTGAACACTGACGAAGGCAAAGAAGTGGTTTACTTCTTACCAGCTGAAACTATCATCCGCGTGAGCGATGGTGAAAAAGTAGCAGCAGGTTCGATTCTAGGCCGTGTACCACAAGCGTCTTCTGGTACAAAAGATATTACCGGTGGTCTACCACGTGTTGCTGACTTGTTCGAAGCACGTCGTCCAAAAGATCACGCTATCATGGCAGAAATGACTGGTGTGGTAAGCTTTGGTAAAGAGACCAAAGGTAAGAACCGCTTCATTATTACTAATGAAGATGGTGAAGTACATGAAGAGCTAATCCCGAAATGGCGTCAAATTAACGTCTTTGAAAACGAGACGGTAGCACGTGGTGAAGTGATCGCTGATGGTCCACAGAACCCACATGATATCTTGCGTTTGAAAGGTCAGACTGCACTTGCTGATTATATCGTCAACGAAGTACAGGACGTTTATCGCTTGCAGGGTGTAAAAATCAACGACAAGCACATCGAAGTTATCATTCGTCAGATGCTGCGTAAAGTTGAAATCACTGACGGCGGCGATTCAAGTCACTTCAAAGGTGATCAGGTCGAGTATGCAGATATCAAAGCGTTGAATGCGAAGCTAGAAGCGGAAGATAAATTCCCAGTACAGTTTGAGCGTCAATTACTAGGTATCACCAAAGCAAGTCTGGCAACTGAAAGCTTTATCTCAGCGGCTTCTTTCCAGGAAACAACCCGTGTACTAACTGCGGCTGCTGTGACTGGTAAAGTAGATGAGCTACGTGGTCTGAAAGAAAACGTAGTTGTTGGTCGCTTGATTCCTGCAGGTACTGGTCTTGCTTATCATAAAGCACGCAAAGAAAAAGCAGATCAGAAGCTACAAGATAAAGATTTGAATGCAGCGTTTGATATGACTGCAAGCACTGATAGCAAAGACTTTGCAAGCTTCGACGAAGCATTTGCTCAAGAGTTAAATCAAGATAATTAATCGTATTAAGTATTTTGATTCATTCTTAATTTGATAAAAAAGCCAGCCTAAGTTGCTGGCTTTTTTGTGCGTATAAAAAACTAAGAAAGGCATGGTGCTATTATCTAAAAAAATAGTACACTGGAATTATGCTCTAATTCACTACTCATAGAAGGATAATTAGCAAATGGCAGGTAAAACTCGCGTCGCCAAATATCAAGCAGATCGAACCAATCAAAAGTTATATTTCTGTCGTTTATCTTGCCAATCTGCAGGAAGTACCAATGATAAGCAGTTATACCAAGCCCATTGTGAGACTGCTATTTTTCATTTGCATGGTGCTTTATTAGCATTTATTCAGGAGTTGGGTCATTTCTATAGCTTAAATATGACAGCGCCAACTTTGCTCGATATTGAACAAGCACTGAGCGAGCGTACGCAAGTATCTCCTGAGATTCAGCGTTTGCAGCAATTACAGCAGCAAGGTTTTATCGCAAATATAGAACGTGCTTATCAGCGTTGTCTTTATGCAGTACCGCCAGATACTATCGTCGATGAAGCGCTAAGCAGTCATTCAGCGTCGCCAGACTTGATTGTCAATGTTGTCACTTTATCTAATCAATGGCTGCCTGATGAAACAACGATACGGGAATGGCGTAATCAGCTTTTAGAGCTAATCGAACAACTGCGTGCAGGTATGGTTGAATTCTAATAGGAAGTAAACCAGAAGATTTATTCTTTGATCGCTATTTATTGAACCACTTGAAAATATGATTAAGTAGGGTAGGTCATAGTCTACAGCGCATAAAAAAGGCTTATTCAGTCATTGCTGAATAAGCCTTTTTCTTATTAACTAAAAATAGTCTTGTTTGTTACTCTGGCATCGGAGGCATACTTTCAACGGGCGTCACTGTTAATGGATTTTCCGGTACGCTGTCATCACTACGATTGCTGCTTGGTTTCGTTGATGTTGGAGTGCTGGTATCTTCAGTAGGCTCTGGAACCGAAGGCTTACGCTGTTGGGTTTGAGTCTTGACTGGCTTGGCTGAGTTATTGGCATCATCGTTAGCTAGGACTCCATCATCAGTCATCTCTATGATACTTTGCTGTTGTTTTCTAGATTTTGAGCGATTATTGATAGATACCCATTGGCTTGGAGTGTCTTTGAGCTGGGCTTTCATAAAGTCCATCCATACTGGTAGCGCTGCCACACCACCATATTCACGGCGGCCCATAGTAGATGGTTGATCGAATCCCATCCATACTACTGTCGCATTGGTAGGATGAAATCCTGCAAACCACGCATCTTTGGCCTGATTGGTGGTACCAGTTTTGCCACCGATATCATCACGTCCTAATGCTTTTGCTCTTACCGCTGTACCGCGTTGGACTACATCGCGTAGTATATCTGCCATCTCAAAAGCGACTCTCGGTTGCAGTATACGAGGTGCTTGTTTGGCTCTCACATATTGTACGGCAGGCGCTTTTAGACGGTCTGATTGTGGACCTGCGTTATATACCGTTAAATCAAGCTCTTTATCTGTTGTTTCGCTATCATCATTACCTTCTAATGATGAATTATCGGTAGTTATTTCACTAGTACTATCATCAAGCGCTTCAATTGACTTCTCATACTCTTCAACTAAGCTGCTATTAACCTTTTCAAGTTTTTCGTTAAAGCATAGTGCACATGCTTGACGTGGATTTGCCTGAAACAACAGCTCGTTTTTATAATTGTAAATTTGTTCAATAAAGTAAGGTTGGACACGATGACCACCATTCGCGAAAGTTGAGTAAGCCGTAGCCATTTGTAAAGGTGTGGCTTGTCCGGCTCCAAGTGCTAATGACAAGGTTGTCGGCAGCTTTTCTTTATCAAGACCGAATTCATCTAATAGGTTGCGCGTACTTGAGATACCGATAGCTTGTAACAAGCGAATGGATACGAGGTTACGAGATAAATATAAACCACGACGTAAAGTGATATCACCCAAGAAACGTTCATCAGAGTTTTTGGGTTTCCAGTCACCTACTTGGATAGCTTTATCAGACACTATGGTATCTGGACGATAACCTTTTTCTAAAGCAGCGGTATAAACAAGAGGTTTGATGGTTGAGCCAGGTTGACGCCAGCCTTGTAGAGCGCGGTTGAACTTACTGTGGTTAAAATCAAAGCCACCAACCAATGCATTGACAGCACCAGTCTCTGGATTCAACGAAACCAAGCTGCCTTGGATTTTAGGTATTTGACCTAATTGCCAGTTGCCATTTGAAGTAGGTATCACACGAACGATATCGTTTTTCTTAACAACTTGACTGGCATTGCTAGGGTAATAACCAATACGGTCAGCAGAAATATATTTACGTGCCCACTTCATACCAGACCAATTAACGGTCACTTCTTCACCAGATTGTAGAACCGCATTAAAACTACGAGAATTGACTTTAGTCACTTTAGCAGGAGACATATTGCTGTAGCGTCGGAAGTTTTCGAGAGGTTCATCATTTGCTTCAGCCCCGCGCCAACCGTGGCGATGCTCGTAGGCAATCAATCCTGTTACTACTGCTGCTTCTGCATCTGTTTGCGCTTTACTATCTACTGTGAGACGTACGCGCCAGCCACCGTGCATGACTTGATCGCCATAACGTTCGACTAAAGAAGCTCGCGTCATTTCTGCCAAATAAGGCATATTTACATCGAGCTTTTCTTTATATAGGTTGATACCTATAGGGGAGTTGACCGCTTCATCGTACTGAGCTTTGGTAATATAGCCGAGCTCATGCATGCGTCCAACGATCCAGTTACGGCGAGTCAATGCACGGCTAGGATTGGCAACAGGGTTATACTTAGAAGGAGCTTTTGGTAGACCTGCTAACATCGCCATTTCAGCAATAGTTAGATTGTCTAATGACTTACTATAATATTTTTTGGCCGCAGCGCGGATGCCATAGGCGCCTTCACCTAGATAAATTTTATTGACATATAGTGTCAAGATATCGTTTTTGCTCAGTTCGTCTTCGATCTTACGCGCCAAAAATAACTCTGTTAGTTTGCGGTTTAAAGTACGTTCTGGACTTAAGAAATAGTTTTTAGCGACCTGCATCGTAATGGTAGAGCCACCGGTTTGGCCATCGTCATCAGTGACTGCTTCGGTGACAGCGCGACCAAGACCTTTAATACTAATTCCGCTATGCTGAAAGAAAGAAGCATCTTCGGCTGCTAAAAAGGCATGAGTTAAATCTTCAGGAATCTCATCAAAACTAACTGGTAACGATAAACGATTGCCATATTGGCCGATTAATTTATCATCACTACTATAAATCTGTAATGGCATTTCTAGTTTGGCTGTTTTAATTTCTTGCGTACTAGGTAGGGTTGGTGACAAATACATTGCCATCCCATAGAAACCAATAGGTACAGCAAGTGCTAGAACAACTGCCAATGCTAGGCAAGCGATAAAAAGTCCCACTAAAAAACGAATGAGACGAGCGGTAGCATTTTTCTTGGCCATAATAAGACTTATTAGTTAGAATTTGTAGCAGACAATATTATTATACCTTGAACAAAATGAGCAGGTAATAATAAATGTGTAAGTTAGCCTTAATATATTTTTAAATGCTTGAATCTATCAATTAAGTAAAGTATTGTATTCAATTATTACAAATAACTATCAGATTGTACACTTAATATAAGGTATAGAGTTTGTGAGGCTATTTACTTCGAAAAGTCGACATTTGATTGGTGTGGATATTTGTGCCACCTCAGTAAAGTTGGTTGACATACAGCGCCAACAAGGCATGTTCCACCTAAAATCTTATGGTATTGAAAGGCTACCAGAAGGTGTCGTCATTGATAAGCTTCTAGCAGATACAGAGGCAGTTGGCAACATTATAATGAGTTTGGCAAAACGTTGCCAGGTATCGGGTAGTAGTGCTGCAACTGCGGTCTCAGGGTCTGCAGTGATCACTAAAATCATTGATATGGATATGGCACTTAGCGATGTTGAGCGTGAGGCTCAGATACGTCTAGATGCTGACCAATATGTGCCTTATCCATTAGAAGATGTCAACTTAGACTTTGAAGTATTAGGACCATCTTTAGTTAGCGAAGATATGGTTCAGGTATTGCTTGCTGCTTCTCGCTCGGAAAATGTTGACCAACGTGTAGATGCTTTAGCGTTCGGTGGGATGCAAACGAAAGTCATGGATATCGAATCGCATGCAATTGAGCGTGCGTTTGGATTGATGGTGGATAGTCTCCCAAATGTACCAGAACTGGTGGCTTTGATAGACATAGGTCATAATCAAACTACCTTATATATCGCCAAAAATGGTGAGTTTATCTATAGTCGGGAACAGTTATTTGGAGGTGTTCAATTAACAGAAGCCATACAAAACCGCTATGGCTTATCGGCAGAAGAGGCGACGCTGAGTAAGCGCGAACGTACCTTACCTGATGATTATTATCCTGAAGTTTTGACACCCTTTATAGAAAACACTATTCAGCAAATCACTCGCTCTCTACAGTTTTACTTCTCATCAAGCCAATATAGCAGTATCGATCATGTGGTGCTCGCAGGGGGAAGTAGTTCCATTGCAGGTCTCGCTGGTATGGCACAACAAAAGCTAGGTGTAACTGTCAGTGTTGCTAATCCATTTACTAATATGACTATTGCACCAAATATTGATAATGAGCAATTGGCTATTGATGCTCCAAGTTTGATGGCTGCATGCGGTCTTGCGTTGAGGAGCTTTGACTAATGGCTCGTATTAACCTTTTACCTTGGCGACAAGAAGAACGTGAACGTCGCAACAAAGAGTTCATCACTTTAGTAGTTGCAGTTACATTGCTAACTTTATTGGCAGCCTTTGCTTCATGGAGTTATTTTAACAATGAGCTTGATGAACAGCTTGATGCCAACGCTTTGATCGAACAAGAAAACACTCGCTTAGACACCGCATTGACTGAAATTGATAGTTTAGAACAGCGTCGTGACGATATTATTTCACGCATGCAAGTTATTCAAGATTTACAAGGTCGACGTCCTGTCCCTGTACGCCTATGGGATGATCTTGCTAAAGCTATTCCACCAGCGCTATATCTAAATAACCTTAAACGTGAAGGCGATGTCTTAACTTTAACAGGTTTAGCAGATAATCCAAATATTGTATCAAGCTTAATCCGTAACCTTGATAGTAGCAAATGGATGGGTAACTCAGCAGTAAGTAACATTCAACAGAATATTACCGCTTATCAAGCTGCACCAGCTCTCAATAATACAGTTGAGACAGGTGAACAGCCACGTCCTGTGTATCCTGAAGACAGTTACGTACAGTTTATAGTGACGACTAAAGTCCAGTCAGAGACACCTAACCCTGATGACGCTGATACTAGTGCTAGTCTTGGAGGTGAGTTATGAAGCTTATCCGTAAAAAAAGCCTCACTAAAACCAAAAAATCTGCTTTAAAACCAAAAAAGCAATTTGATTTAAATGAGTTTCGCCGTAGCTTTGAGTCGTTAGATTCAGAAAATTATGGCAGTTGGCCATTACCAGTAAAAGTGACAGTAATTGGCCTTATTATTATCTTTATCGCAGCTTTGTCATGGGCCTTACCGATTAGCAGCAAAATTGATGCAATTAATGCTGCTGAGGCTCAACAACGAACCTTACTTGATAGCTATCGTGAAAAAGAGTCGCGCGCTCGTCATTTAAAAGCTTATCAGGCGCAAGTGGTTCAGATGGAAACTGAGTTTAATACTCTATTAGATCAGTTGCCAAAAGATACTCGTGTGTCAGAATTGGTAGAAGGCATAAACATGACAGGCGTTGGTAGTAATATCCGTTTTCAAGATATTTCGGTAGAGCCTGAGATTGAAAATGAATTCTTTATTGAGCAACCAATACGTATTGCTGCGTTAGGTGAATATCATCAGTTTGGCAGCTTTATTAGTGGTCTTGCCGCACTTCCTCGAATTATCACTATGCATGATTTTGAAGTCAGTAACCCGCAGCCTACTTTGGATGTTTTACCAGAGCTTAACTTAGTCTTGCAAACTAAGACTTATCGCTCTAAAGAGGCGACTCTTGAAAGTGATGAAGCCGTCCCTACTGATGCAAATGCAGGAGGCAACTAATGAATATTCAAAGAATGCCCATGCTGTTGGCTCTGAGTTTTACGGTTTTATCTATAGCTGGATGTAGTGATCGAATAGGTATGGCAGAGCAGTCAATGACTGATATCCGCAATCAGCCTGCACAGCCTATTGAGCCGCCACCCAAAGCTGAACTAGTAGAGGATTTTGTTTATAGCGCTAGTTCTCAGCGTAGTCCTTTTTTACCGCCAAGCTTGGTCAGTGTGCAAGGGGCTAGAACCTTTATTGAGGGTGTACGTCCTGATATTAACAGAATAAAAGAACCACTTGAGCAGTACGAACTGTCGCAACTGATTTTTCGAGGTGTAGTAATTTCGCCTGAAGGTCAGCGATATGCGTTAGTACAACGTCCCGATGGTTCAGTTGCCAGTGTTAAAGTAGGCGATTATCTTGGAATGAACGACGGCCGTATTGTTGAAATCACGCCGACCCAGATTAACTTGATTGAAATTGTGCCAGATAGCCGCGCAGGGTTTGTAGAAAAACCCCAGTCGCTGGTATCCCCTATAAGCTAAGTCGGCAGATTTTTTGAGGAATAAATAATGACAGTACGCAATAACAAGGTAATGATGATGAGCAACCGCGTTTCTTCTGCTTTTGCTATTTCAGCACTGGCAGTCAGTATGGTGGCTGTGACTAATAGTGCTTATGCTGCGCAGCGCATTGATAGTGTTTCTGTAGTACAGACTGCACCTGCAGTGACTCAAATGCGTTTGGGATTCACAGGGTTGCCAGTATTGCCTGCAGCTTATCAGCTTGATGATCCTAGTCGCTTGGTGCTAGATTTCGAACAAGTGCAAAATGGACTTAGCAGTCGTTTTAATGAATATAACGTCGGTGCAATCAATGATGTGACTACGCTAAGTAGCGATAGTACCACACGTCTCATTGTCGGTTTAAAAGAGTCAGGAAATTATACGACAGCGATTGAAGGCAATGATTTATTACTGACAATTACTGATCCTAATCGTCCAGTTATTACCAGCGACCCGATTCAAGATGTACTTAATAACAATCATAGTATGACAACGACCGCAGTCGTTACGCCTATTGTTGAGAACTCTACTGTACCAGTGGCACCTGTACGTACTACGAGCAAGGCAGTAGTAAAAAATGAAGTGCCAGCTGATACGATGGTAGTGAGAGTAAACCCACTATTAAATCCGCAACTCGCTGCTTCACAGGTAAGCAAACAGTATAGCTATGATGGACTAAGTGCAGTCAATTTTTCGGCAGGTAATGATGGAGGTGGTAATGTAAGTGTTGTACTTGCTAATGAAGCCATCCCAGTAGATGTACAGCGCCAAGGTAAAAAGCTTGTCATACGTTTGACTGGTAGCACAGTTCCGAGAAATTTATTACGTCGTTTGAATATTAATAGTGGTCTTGTTGATAGTGTTGATACTAAGAATCAGGGTCAAAACGGTGTCGTCACCATCAATATGACGGATGACTACGAGTATCAGGCTTATCAATCAGGTAACCAGTTAAATATCAGTATCAAGAAACCTGAATTGTTACGTGAGCCAACGCTTGAAGAAAGAGTCTATAGTGGCGAACCCTTATCGATGGAGTTCCAAGATGTTGAGATCCGTAGTGTCTTAGATATTTTGGCACAGTTTACTGAGATGAATATCGTTGCGAGTGATTCTGTTGCTGGCAACATCACTTTGCGTTTGATCAATGTTCCTTGGGATCAAGCGCTTGATATTATCTTGAAAAGTAAAAATCTTGGCAAACGTGAAAATGGTAATGTGATTTTGGTTGCGCCTTCTACTGAACTTGCTGAGCAAGAGGCTCGCGAGCTTGAAGCGCAGCAAGCTGTTGATTCGTATGCGCCTTTACGCAATGAGTATATACGTCTGAACTACGCGAAAGCACAAGATGTATTGACTCTTATTTCTCAAGGTAGTGGATCATCTAGGAGCAGTAATAATGATAACTCCAATCGTACTGATGATAACAATACGTTATTATCTAATCGTGGTACGGTAACGATTGATGAACGCACCAATACTTTGATTATTAAAGACGTGGCTGACAGCATTGAAAATATCCACAAACTAATCAGTAAAATTGATATTCCTGTTCGCCAAGTCATGATCGAAGCACGTATCGTTAGCGCCTCTGATACCTTTAGTAAAGAAATTGGTGTACGTTGGGGTATATTATCAAACGGTGCAGCCAACAACCGTAGTTTATTGGTTGGTGGTAGCGATCAAACTCTATGGGATCTAAAAGATTTCGATGTAGAAACAACGACGGTCAATGGGCAAACGGTTTCTTATCCTTCGTATGATATTAGTCGCCCTGATAACTTAAACGTCGATTTAGGCGTTTCTAACCCAGCTGGCAGTATCGCTTTTGGTTTGCTCAGTATGTCTGATGTAATGCTCGATCTTGAGTTGTCAGCGCTACAAGCGGATAACCGTGGTGAAGTTATTTCTACACCAAAGATTCTGACCGCGGATAAGCAGACAGCGAAGGTTTCTTCTGGTACTCAGATTGCTTATCAAGAAGCCTCAGCAAGTGGTGCAACAACGACTAGCTTTAAAGAGGCTGCGTTAAGTTTAGAGGCTACACCAAACATAACGCCAGATGGTAAAATTGGTTTAAAATTGGTAATCACAAATGGTACTCCGACTATTATTAATAGTCAGGTTGCAATTTCTCAGGATTCTATTTCAACCAACGTCATTATTGAAAATGGTCAAACTGTCGTGTTAGGTGGTGTTTTCAAAAACCGTACCAATAACGAAGTAACTAAGGTCCCTTTCTTAGGTGATCTGCCTTATATCGGTCGTGCCTTCCGTAAAGATGTACGAAGCAATACTAAAGAAGAGCTACTTATCTTTGTGACTCCAAAGCTTATTAATGATGGTACTAGCCGTATTAACTGATTTAGTTTTTTTAATCTTTCATTGAAAAAGTAAGCCATAGTGCTTGCTTTTTTTATGCGCGAGATTAGTGGTTTTCGTGTTGCAATATCTATGTATGTACCGATGAATGATGTGCTCTAAATTTTACTCACAATAATCACGGCTCATTACTAGCCAGAATAACAATGACGTTGTATCATACCTAATTTAGCTGAGTAAGTATTATGGGGCAGGAATTACCGTCGGTGTTTTTAGTGGGTCCGATGGGAGCAGGGAAGACGACAATCGGAAAACTGCTTGCCAAGCAGTTAGGTCGCACTTTTGTAGACAGTGATTGGTATATTGAATCGCAGACAGGTGCCGACATTGCTTGGATATTTGCCAAAGAAGGTGAAGCAGGTTTCCGTGAGCGTGAAACGCGTGCCATTGATGAATTGACCCAAAACTCTCAAATCGTATTGGCGACCGGTGGCGGTGCAGTCATGTGTGTTGAAAACCGAGAGTTCCTAAAACAGCGTGGCATCGTCGTTTATCTTAATGCACCTGTCGAGGTGCAGCTGGCACGTACCTCTAAAGACAAGTCTCGACCATTATTGCAGCAGCCTAATCCTAGGAAAATACTGCAAGATTTGTATAGTGCGCGCGATCCACTCTATCGCCAAGTCGCCCATATTATTATGCCTACTGGTCACACGTACCCACGCCATATGGTCAATCAATTGATGCAGCAGCTAGAATCATTCGTCGATTGCACTACAGGCTCATCGGCGCACCAAGAAGACTAGTAATAGACTGGCAACTACGATTGATATGTAGACTCAATTACTTTTACCTCATCGAAAATGCTTTAGGAGTATCACATGGTAATGCCGTTTCATGATGGCCTAATAGTTCATACGCAAAGTCATGATTATCCTATTGTCATTACTGAACAGTCTGCGACTGAGCATAGCAGTATGGCGAAGCAGATCACGCCTTATATCAGTGGCCGTCAGGTTTTGATTGTTACTAATGACACTGTGGCGCCTTTATACTTAAAAGCATTAGAAGATGAGCTAGCAGAGCAGTTTGTAGTAAAGGTATGCGTACTGCCAGATGGTGAACAATACAAAAATCAGGCAAGTATTGATCAGATTTATGATGCGCTAATGACAGAACACTTCAATCGTGATGTGACACTTATTGCCCTTGGTGGCGGTGTAGTCGGAGATATGACTGGTTTTGCTGCTTCCAGTTTTATGCGCGGTGTCAATTTTATCCAAATTCCAACGACGCTACTGTCACAAGTAGATTCTAGTGTTGGTGGTAAAACAGGTATCAATCATCCGCAAGGTAAAAATATGATTGGTGCTTTTTGGCAGCCGCAAATGGTGCTTGCCGATATGAGTACGCTTAAGACACTGCCTGCACGTGAACTATCGGCTGGAGTGGCTGAGATTATTAAATATGCCCTTATTATGGATGAGGCATTTTTAACGTGGCTTGAGGCAAACTTGCCTGCAATGATGGCGCTTGACTTGGCAGTACTTGGTGAAGCTGTAAAGCGCTGCTGTCAGTACAAGGCCGATGTAGTGGCACAAGACGAAAGAGAGTCAGGTGTGCGCGCGCTATTGAACTTTGGTCATACTTTTGGTCATGTGATTGAAACGCATGAAGGCTATGGCAACTGGTTACATGGCGAAGCAGTAGCGGCTGGCATGGTACAAGCAGCCGAGCTATCGCAAAAAATTGGCTGGTTAACTGATGATGAAGTCGTACGTATTAAGCGTGTTTTAGAATTGGCAAACTTACCTATTACGCCACCAGCTATCGATGTAGACACTGCTCTAGATTTAATGGGCCACGATAAAAAAGTGAAACACGGACAAATCCGCCTAATTTTGTTAAAATCAATTGGCGATGCGGTAATGACTAATGAGTTTGACGGCCAGCTATTGCATGAAGTTTTGTCAAAACATAGCGCGTAACGTCTCAAGAATTTATCGTTTATATATTTATACTAAAATCTCGTACTTATAGCCAACTGGTTAGCTGTAGCTCTGTTTAAATAAGCATTTATACCATGCTGTAAAACATGTTTTTACCAAGGACCGCCTCATGGCAACATCAAAAACAAAAACGCGTACTGCTAGCCAATCATACAGTCGTCAAGCACTGATTTGGCTAATAGTGACTCTACTTTTAGGGGTAGTCACAGCGTTAGTATGGATGTTTAGTCAAACGCCAGCCATGGGTGCCAAAATTGAGAATGCACCGATATCAGCGCCAGAGATTTTGAATGAAGAGTTTGAACAACCACTAAAAGTCGAATCGCTACATGAGCTAGATACGGATGTACAACCGATTAACTTTGATGCAACGATTCGAGATTTGCGCGATTATCCTGATGAGTTCAAAGACAAGCGTTATCTGCTAGCTAATAAAGGCAAGTGGACTGTTCAAGTAATGAATGTCGCTGAAAACGATGTGATTGTTAGTTACTTAGAAGGCCGTCAAGATCGCGATAAATTTGCTTATTTCCGTTATCTTGATGATGAAAAGCAAGTCCGTTATATGCTGACTTATGGGATTATGAGTAGCCCGCAAGAAGCGGTAGGAGCAGCAAAGTTAATAGACTTTAAGTTACCTACAAACGTACGTGTACTACCAGAAGAAATTAATCGGTATGTCAGTATTATTGATAATTATGAGCGTCCTGATCCAGTAAAAGATCTAAGTACGAAACGTACACGTGCCGTCGATTTGAAACCTACCAAGCGTGAAGTGCCTGCTCGTTTGCAAGAAGAAGCTGATGACGCCGCTGCTCAAGCAGCCAGTGCTAACAGTAATCGAGGTAACCAAGAAAGCGCTAATGGTAGCAGTACTCAAGAGAGTATTCGTCAGTCGGTAGATACCTCTGCCACGTTATCTGTTAGCGAAGAGCGTACGGTTGGTGGTGAGACGCAGACAATATCTGAAGCATCGCCAAAGGATGAAAACAACGCAAGCAAGCCCGCGCCAGAAAACAAAAAGCCTGCGGCACCGGCGGAGAACTCTACTAGTAAGAAGCCACCAGTCGTGCCAACACCTAAGCCCCCTAGTAGCACGAACAATAATTCAAATGCGAATGGCAAAAGTGCTAACGCGAATCCTCCCAAAAATAATAGCGACAGTATAAAAGCGCTAATAGAAGACAAGAGTAATTAGTTTTTGTCTGATTAATTAAACCCACTAGCTATCTGGTTAGTGGGTTTTTTTAGCACTATACAAAATAGTTTTATCGTCACAGTAAGCGGCAAGCTACTATTGCTAGGTATTATCAAAGCCTTTTGCTAAATGTCATTTATATGGTTTACATTAAAATTTTAATAACAGTTTTATTTGTCTCATAACCAATAGTAATAAGTCCTCTTACAATTTATGGCTGATGAATCGATAGAAAAGACTAGATTTTTCGACAATCATTAACTAATATAACTGTGGGCGACGTTCTGTATAGTTATCGTAAAAAATGTCTATTTAACAACTATTTAGTGGTTTTTTCGTAGTTTTTAGAGTTCTTTACTAAATATTATTGTCTCAAGCGCGGTTACTTACTATCTATAATAAGGTTATCGTAAGTGACGCAACCTCTCTTATTGTCACTCTTTTTAGGGTAAACAAAGTGCTTGAATACAGAGCGTCAGATATTCAAGATAAACAAGTGCACCGTTATTAAGTTATTGTATGTTTAGCGCTAAATGCTAGACATGACAACATAACAAATGATGCTTAAATGAATGGCATTAGATATCACTGATTGAGTAACTGGCATTTAAGGGCGTAGATTCTCCCGTTGCCAAGGGCTGCTACTTACTATCTTTTGATACACGGACCATATGTCAAGACATCAGCTAATGACCAGGAGGGTCAAGGGTTTTACTTTCTCTTAGAGTATGATGTCTATCGAGCATTGCACTATTTGCCAATTCAAACACACGAATATCCACTATCAGCCCGTTCTGCTTACGGGTACCAACTTATACTCCGCATTGGAAATGTAAGTTGCCCGTCTACTTAAAAGGACAAGCTATGTCAATGATTTCCTCACAAACACACCTGGCCACGCCAGATGATTTTTCTGATAATTGCGGTTTTGGCCTAATTGCTCATATTGAGGGTGAAGCGAGCCATGATTTGGTAAAAACTGCCATTCATAGTTTAAGTTGTATGACACATCGCGGCGGTGTTGCTGCTGACGGTAGAACTGGTGATGGTTGTGGCTTACTGTTGGCCACGCCTACCGATTTCTTTAAACAGATTGCTGACGAGCAGCAATTTGCCATTACGGACAACTTTGCTGTTGGTATGGTGTTTGTTAATTTAGATAGCGATAAAGCCAAGCATAGCCAACAAATATTAAGCGATGAGATTGCAGCCCAAGGATTAGAAGTGGCTGGCTGGCGTGATGTACCACTGGACTTGAGTATTGTTGGTGAGATTGGTCGTGAGACATTGCCAGACTTTAAGCAAGTGTTCGTTAATGCGCCAGATGACTTGGCAGCTGATGATTTCAACCGTAAGCTGTTTGTTGCACGTAAAAAAGCAGAGCAGCGTTTGACGGATGATGAGCTATTTTACGTCTGTTCATTGAGTTGTCAGACCATTATTTATAAAGGCTTGGTAATGCCTTCAGACTTACCAGCGTTTTTCTTGGATTTGCAAGATGAGCGTTTGGCATCACATATCGTAGTCTTCCATCAGCGTTTCTCAACCAATACCTTGCCGCGCTGGCCATTGGCACAGCCATTCCGTTATCTTGCGCACAATGGTGAGTTAAATACCATTACAGGTAACCGCAACTGGTCTAAAGCCCGTACGCCAAAGCTAAAATCAGACAAACTGCCTAACTTGAATGAGCTGACACCACTTGTAAATAGTACCGGTTCAGATTCATCTAGCTTAGATAATATGCTTGAAGTGCTTATGTCTGGTGGTATGAATCTGTTCCATGCAATGTCTATCCTGGTACCGCCAGCGTGGCAGAATGTTGATAGCATGGATATGGATCTGCGTGCGTTTTATGAGTTTTACTCACAGCATATGGAAGCGTGGGACGGTCCAGCAGGCCTAGTCATTCAAGATGGACGCTATGCGGTCTGTATGCTCGATAGAAACGGTTTGCGCCCGTCACGTTGGGTAACCACCAAGAACGGCTATATCACTGTTGCATCAGAAGTGGGCGTTTGGGATTACGAGCCGCAAGACGTACTGGCAAAAGGTCGCGTTGGACCTGGTCAAATGCTAGTCATTGATACGTTGACAGGTCAAATTTTAGATACGACAGCTATTGCAACTTTACTAAAAACGGCGCATCCATATCGCAAATGGTTACGTGAAGAAGCGACGCGTGTTCGTGATGATGAGCGTCTAGAAGAGACGTTGGCGACGCAAGCGTGCCGCGGTGATAAGCTCAAAGCGCTACAAAAGATGTATCACATCACCAATGAAGAGCGTACAGAAATCATCCGCCCTAATGCTGAAAATGGTCAAGAACCAGTCGGCTCAATGGGTGACGATACGCCAATGGCTGTACTGTCGCAGCAAATTCGCCATGTCGGTGACTTCTTCCGCCAACAGTTTGCACAGGTGACTAATCCGCCAATCGATCCATTACGTGAATCAATCGTGATGTCGTTGCAGACCTGTTTAGGCGCTGAGACTAACGTATTTGCGCCATCTGCGAGAGATGCGCATCGTATTATTTTGTCATCGCCAGTATTGTCAGCCAGCAAAATGCAGCAGCTTGAAACCTTGGATGATCCAGCGTTCAAGATGGCTCGCATTGATCTGAACTATGACCGTACTTTAGAGTTATCTGATGCTATCGTAGCTATTTGTGAGCAAGTGGCAGATAACATCCGCTCAGGTAATACGTTGATTGTCTTGTCTGATAAAGATATCGATGCAGACAAAGTACCAGCCAACGCTATTATGGTGACTGGTGCTGTGCATCATTATCTAATCGCGCAAGGTATCCGTACTGATGCTAACTTAATCATTGAGACGGGTCTGGCACGTGACTCGCATCAAATAGCGGTATTGATTGGCTTTGGTGCAACTTGTGTCTATCCATATCTGGCATATGATGTCATTGATGATTTGGTCGCGACTGGTGAGCTACTTGGTGATCCGATTCAAGCCCGTGTTAATTTCCGCAAAGGCTTGGATAAAGGTTTGCTGAAAATCTTATCAAAGATGGGTATCTCTACCATTGTGTCGTATCGCGGCGCGCAGTTGTTTGAAGCAGTTGGCCTTTCAGAAGAAGTCGTGAGCCTGTGTTTCAAAGGCGTACAAAGCCGTATTAAAGGCGCTACCTTTGCCGATCTTGCCGCTGATCAAGCTCAATTGGCTGCCAATGCATTTAAGCGTCGTGCCCCTTTAGATCAGGGCGGTCTGCTCAAGTTTGTCTTCAACAAAGAATACCATGCCTTTAACCCTGATGTGATTAACAGCCTGCATACCGCGGTACGTACAGGTGATTACGATAATTACCGTAATTATGCCGATCTAGTTAATAGCCGTCCGGTCGCGACTTTGCGTGATTTGTTGCAACTGAAAACCGACAACAGTATCGATGTCAATGAAGTGGAAGATATCTCTGAAATCTTGACGCGTTTTGACTCAGCTGGCATGTCATTAGGGGCGCTATCTCCTGAGGCGCATGAGTCAATTGCGATGGCTATGAATACCATCGGTGGTCGCTCAAATTCTGGTGAAGGCGGTGAAGATCCTGCGCGTTATGGCACATTGCGCAACTCAAAGATCAAGCAAGTTGCCTCTGGTCGTTTTGGGGTCACACCTGCCTACCTTCGTTCCGCTGAAGTCATGCAGATTAAAGTAGCTCAAGGTGCCAAGCCTGGTGAAGGTGGACAGCTACCTGGTGGTAAAGTCAATGCGCTGATTGCACGTTTACGTTATTCAGTGCCAGGTGTGACTTTGATTTCACCGCCGCCGCATCATGATATTTATTCTATCGAAGATTTGGCACAGCTGATTTTTGATTTGAAGCAAGTCAATCCAGATGCATTGGTATCGGTTAAGTTGGTTTCACGTCCAGGTGTCGGTACGATCGCGACAGGCGTTGCAAAAGCCTATGCCGATCTGATTACTATCTCGGGCTATGACGGTGGTACGGCAGCGTCTCCGTTATCGTCTATCCATCATGCAGGCTCGCCATGGGAGCTAGGTTTGGCTGAGACTCACCAGTCTCTACGAGTGAATGGGTTACGTGATAAGGTACGTGTCCAGACTGACGGTGGTCTAAAAACAGGATTGGATGTAGTAAAAGCTGCTATCTTGGGTGCGGAAAGCTTTGGCTTTGGTACCACGCCAATGATTGCAGTTGGTTGTAAGTACCTACGTATTTGCCATTTAAACAACTGTCCGACAGGTGTTGCTACTCAAAAAGCCAAGCTGCGTGATGAGCATTTCATTGGCGAGGCAGAAATGCTGATTAACTTCTTTAAGTTTGTCGCAACCGAGACGCGTGAATGGTTGGCGGCGTTAGGTGTTCGTAGTATGGAGGAGTTGGTCGGTCGTACTGATTTGCTCGATATCTTAGAAGGTAATACGGACAAGCAGCGTCATCTTGATTTAACGCCATTGCTGTTTAGTCACCCAGCCAGTGTGGGCAAAGCACAAACTTGTCAGGTCGAGCGTAATGAGCCGTTTGATAAAGGCTTGCTCGCTGAGCAGATGATTAGCGATATGCTTGTGAACATTCGCAAAGGGACAGGCGGCGACTATAGCTATTTCGTTGGTAACTGTGACCGATCTATCGGTGCTCGTATTTCTGGTGAGATTGCGCAAGTCTGGGGCAACCTTGGCATGAGCGATATGCCAATCAAACTTCGTTTAACTGGTACTGCAGGACAAAGCCTAGGCGTGTGGAATGCTGGCGGTTTAAATATCGAGCTTGAAGGTGATGCCAATGACTATGTGGGCAAAGGTATGGCTGGTGGTGAGATTGTTATTTATCCGCCAAAAGACTCAAACTTTATAGCACAAGAAACGGCCATCATCGGTAATACCTGTCTCTATGGTGCAACTGGCGGTAAGCTATATGCTGCTGGTACTGCAGGTGAGCGTTTTGGCGTCCGTAACTCTGGCGCACATGCAGTCATCGAAGGCACAGGCGACCATTGCTGTGAGTATATGACTGGCGGTATCGTCACGATTCTTGGACGTACTGGACTTAACTTCGGTGCTGGTATGACGGGTGGTTTTGCGTATGTACTCGATATGGAAGGTGACTTCTTTGACCGTTGCAACCATGAGCTAATCGATCTAAACCGCATTTCAAGCGAGCAAACAGAAGAGCATCGCATTCATTTGCAACAAGTGATTGAAGCTCATGTAGATAAAACAGGCAGTGCATGGGGTCAGACAATTCTGAACGACTTTGAGCACTATGTTCGTAAGTTCTATTTGGTTAAGCCAAAAGCGGCGAACATCGCAAGCCTTCTTAAAACTACCATGGCCGACCCACAATAGCCGATACATGACTGTCTATCGTATCAATGGAATGCATTGATGGATTGTACTGATGGATCGGCAGTCGCTTTGATTAGGTTAGCCAGCGTTCCGTTTTTAGAGACGTTTTAACTCACAGGTTTTCAGCAGGTACGTGACAGCAGCGATATATGTCTTAGATTTTAGACAAACAAAACATCGCTGACTGTCACCACCCACTGCAAAAGAGCCTTATATAAAAGAGATAGCACCATGGCAAAACGCTTAGAAAATAACTTCCAGTTTTTAGATGTACCAAGATTTGATCCAACCAAAAAAGACATTGCAACGCGTTCAACAGAGTTTGTTGAAATTTATAAGCCTTTCGAAAACGAAGCTGTTGCTCAGCAAGCGCATCGTTGTCTTGAGTGTGGTAACCCGTACTGCGAGTGGAAATGTCCAGTACATAACTATATCCCTAACTGGCTAAAACTGGCCACAGAAGGTCAGATATTTCAGGCAGCTGAATTGTGCCACCGTACCAATACCTTGCCTGAAGTATGCGGACGAGTTTGCCCGCAAGATCGTCTGTGTGAAGGCGCTTGTACGTTAAATGATGGTTTTGGCGCAGTGACCATTGGTAATGTCGAAAAATATATCAACGACACTGCCTTTGCCCTTGGTTGGCGTCCAGATATGTCTGAAGTCGTTTGGACAGACAAGAAAGTCGCTATCATTGGCGCAGGACCAGCAGGTCTGGGTTGTGCGGATATCTTGGTCAGAAATGGTGTCAAACCAGTTGTCTTTGATAAGCGCCCTGAAATTGGTGGCTTACTGACATTCGGTATTCCTGAATTCAAGATGGAAAAAGACGTCATGCGCAATCGCCGTGTAATCTTTGAAGACATGGGTATCGAATTCCGTTTAGAGACTGAAATCGGTACAGACGTTACGATTGATGAGCTATTGGCTGAGTATGACGCAGTGTTTATGGGTATGGGTACATACACCTATATGCGTGGCGGCTTCGCTGGTGAAGAGCTGACAGGCGTCTACGATGCACTAGATTACCTGATTGCCAACGTGAACCGTTGTAACGACTGGGAAAAAGACGCTGAAGAGTACATCGACTTTAAAGGTAAAAAGGTGGTGGTACTCGGTGGCGGCGATACCGCAATGGACTGTAACCGTACCAGTATTCGTCAAGGCGCTGAAAAAGTAGTTTGTGCCTATCGCCGTGACGAAGAAAACATGCCAGGTTCACGCCGCGAAGTGGTCAATGCTCGTGAGGAAGGCGTCGAGTTCTTATTTAATCGTCAGCCAACTGAAATCATCGGCTTAAATGGTAAAGTTAACGGCGTAAAAGTTGTTACTACTCAGTTAGGCGCACCAGACAACCGTGGTCGTCAACGCCCTGAGCCAATTCCTAATTCTGAAGAGATCATCCCATGTGATGCAGTCATCATGGCCTTTGGTTTTAGACCAAGTCCTGCTGATTGGTTCGAGTCTCAGCAAGTGGGGATGGACAGCTCTGGTCGCGTATTAGCAGCCGAAAAGCAAACCTTCAAGTTCCAGACTCAGAATCCTAAAATCTTCGCTGGTGGCGATATGGTGCGCGGTTCTGACTTGGTTGTGACCGCGATTTGGGAAGGCCGCGAAGCTGCGGAAGGTATTCTAGACTACCTAGAAGTGTAATACGCTAGCGCAATAGACTATTATTCATTCACACTGATGCAGTTCTCAATGAATAATTTGATAAGTCATTTGGTGAATAACCTTCAATAGCGTAGATTTCAATATAGTGTGCTAGGATATTTTTTATAACGCCTTTTACCTGTGAACAATAGGTAAAAGGCGTTATTTTTTGCCGTCATTTTGCTGATAGAATATCAACTTATACTTACCGCTAGTTATTGAGATTTTTTAATAATACTTTATTAAAATGTCTCACTTAAATATTCCACCCAAAAAGAGTAGCCTTGCGTGAAACCCACCCTTTATCAGCGTATCACTGCTCCATTTGTCGAACCCTATGTTCGCTACCAACATGCAGATATTTTACATGCCACACGCCTAGGCACGGCTGTGATATTGGCTTTATTGGTCAATAAAATCACCAACCTTCCGCACGGTGAGTGGACGACCATTACAGTATTTATCATTCTAGGGTTATTGCAATACCAAGGCGCTATTTATACTAAGGCGAAAGAGCGCGTAATCGGTACTCTATTAGGTATTGGTACTGCGCTTGGGGTGTTATGGTTTAATCAAAATGCAGGTGTATGGTTGTGGGTGGACTATGCGCTCATTGGTCTGCTCAGCGGCATCATTGGCTATCTAGCCGTCAGACAGCTTGGATATACAGGGCTGCTAACGGGTATCACTATGTTGATGATTGTCTCTGATTTAGGCAATAATAGCATTGGTCAAGACGGCATCTACCGCGCGCTAAATATCCTACTGGGGACAGGCGTTTCGGTAGCAGTGACGCTAATTTTGCCGCTCAAATCAACGTTGATGTGGCGATTCTTATTGAGTAGCAATCTTGACGCTTGTAGTAGCCTCTATGCAGGCGTAGGTCATCATATTGACGCAACGGATGGAGTAGTGGACGACTCTGTTCAAAAGCTAAACCCAGTAACTTTTCCTGTTAAGGAAGTACCTGTTGATAGAGCATTAGTCACAGCGTTACAGCAGATCAATAAACGTCTGCTGGCTGTGCGCCCACATATCGCGGCGACAGCAAGTGAGTCAGGAATTGAAAAGGAAACGCTAGAGACGATTCAACGTACCCACCGTAATATTATCGGGACGATTGATTTACTGTTAAGTGCGGCACCGCGCTTGGCAAATATCGAAATTGATGAAGAAAATCACGTTTTATTGGTACATTATCAGCATGAGCTAACCCAAGCAATGCAGCATATGGCGGCGGTATTACGTAGTCCAAGCGATGAGGTATTTCGACCCATTACCCGTATTGCCGTCTCAGAGTATCCAAGCGTACAGCATCTAGCATTTGAGTGGCAGGGCTATTTCTGGTTGACACAAACCTTGCAGACTCAATTACAGCAGCTGAGTGATTTACTACAAACATCGAAGCCGCATTGGTTTGCTGCATCTGGTCTAGGCTATCAGCGCCGCGAGCAGCGCCGAATGAAAGAGCAGGGCGGCGAGACGGATTTACATTTATAGCGCAAAAAAACGCTGACCATTTAGGATCAGCGTTTTATTTTTCAAAGACTACTTTATTTTAAAGTACTAAATCAAAACTATTAACGACCAGTCTTTAGCTTGTCCCAGTACTGTTGATACACTTGCAATGCTTCGTCGCCCACATCTTCTTGGAACTCAGCTTTTGCTAATACTTCTTTAGAAGGATAAATCGTTGGATTGTTTTGGACGCTCTCATCCATCAGCTCACGCGCTGCTATGTTTGGTGATGCGTAGCCAATCTCTTCGCTGACGATTTTTGCATTTTCAGGACGTAATAAATAGTCAATAAATTTATGTGCTGCATCAACTTGCTTGGCGTTTTTTGGAATGACAAAATTGTCCATCCATAAGATAGCGCCTTCGGTTGGATACTTATAAACCAAGCTAGTCAAACCTTCGTCATTGGCCATGACTGCTTCGCCATTCCATGTCATACCAAGCGCAGTCTCACCTTCGATATATGGCATACGTGTCGCATCAGAGTTAAAAGTTTTGACGTTTGGCATCAACGTGGTGAGCTTATCATAAGCGGCTTCGATTTCGTCAGGATTGCTACTATTACCTGAGTAGCCAAGAGTCAGTAGTGCCATACCAAAGACTTCACGCACGTCATTGGTCAGCATCACCTGACCCTTATACTTAGGATCCCATAGGTCATTCCAGCTATTGACAGTTTTCGGATCGACACTGTCACCGTTAATGGCTAGACCTGTGCTGCCCCACATATAGGGGATAGAGTATTTGTTATCAGGATCAACTTTGGTATTGGTAAATGAGGTATCAAGGTTCTTGAAATTGCTCAGTTTGGATTTGTCTAGCTCTTGTAGTAGTCCTTCTTTCGCCATCTTTTCGACATAATAAGTCGATGGAATGGCTAAGTCATACTGGCTAGAATCATCCAACAGTTTGAGCTTGGCATACATGGCTTCGTTGGAGTCAAACGTGGTGTAATTAACTGAGATGCCAGTCTCTTCTTCAAAACCATCTAAAATCTCTTGCGGCATATATTCTGACCAGTTGTAAAGGTTCAGCGTCTCATTGCTCGCTGCAGCACTACCATCCGCTGCATTGTCAGAGTTGCTACAGCTGGCAAGCACCAAGCCGACAGCGGCTGCTAACAATGCTTTTGGCACTATACGACCGACACTAGCCGAGATGTGAGTAGTTGGATGGGACGATGATAAATGGGTCAAAATATCTCTCCTAAATAAAGATAATGCAAATCAGAAAAATTCAATAAAAAAGCCAAAAAGCCAAAAAGATATAAGCCTAACATGGCCAATAAAACTATTATGGTCATTAGTTTATACAATTTAAAGGGTTATTATTAAGGCAGTGCTTAACAATACTAATAAAAATAGCCAGTTGGGCTAATGAAATGAGTAGCAAAACTAACTTAATGACAGGTGATTCTGAGTAGAATTGCTAGCGAGCTGCTAACGTTGAATCGAAAAAACATAGTATATAACCATGCTATGATTGGCGCAGACCGAAGTATGACAAACATCATCTAAGCAGATATCAGCCTTTGGCTTTAAGACACCAACCATAATAATAAAGGATACAGCACAATGACCGAAAGTACCTCAACTCAAAACGGCTTGAATAAAAGCCACTCAGTTATACCAGCATTGCTTACGGATAAAGTCGCCATAGTCACTGGTGCCAGTCGTGGACTTGGTGCACAGATTGCACAGCAAATGGCAGCAGCAGGCGCTATCGTTTGCGTCAACTACCTCAATAGTAAAGAGGCTGCTGAGGCAGTAGTGGCTGATATCATCGCGACAGGCGGTAAAGCATTTACTTATCAGGCGGATGTGACCGATCTTGAGCAAGTACAAGCAATGGCAGCTGAAGTCATCACTCGTCATGGCCGTATCGATATATTGGTCAATAATGCCTTGCCAAGTTACCAGTTTAATCCAAGCGCTGCGTACACCAGTATTGAAACAGTAAAGTGGTCGCACTTTTCGCAACAAATGGAGGGTATTGTTAAAGGCGCAGTAAATACAGTACAAGCGGTGCTGCCGCAAATGAAAGCGCAGCAAGTGGGTAAAATCATCAATATCTCGACCAATCTTGTCTACAACCCAGTGGTTACCTATTATGATTACACCACGGCTAAATCAGCGTTGATTGGGCTAACGCGCAACCTAGCAAGTGAGCTTGGTCAGTATGGTATTCGGGTGAATTTGCTAGCAGGTGGCTTATTAAAAACCACCGACGCAAGCAGCTTAACCGCTGAAGAGGTATTCGACTATATCGCGACTACAACGCCGCTGCGCCAAGCGACTTCGGTAGCTGATTTTGCCAATTCAGTATTGCTCATGGCATCTGATTTGAGTATGGCTATTACTGGACAATCTATCGCCGTCGATGGTGGATTGACTATGCCTTAATTGAGGTCTTAACTGACGCCTTAACGTTCTATTGGATTTGTAGAAGAAAAAATGATCGCCAAGGTATTGGAGTCATCACCGCTACAGTTTTTATTTGAGTCGTCTATATAAAATTAGACCATAATAAAAAGCCCTTACTAATCGGTTAGTAAGGGCTTTTCCAATAAACATTAATGGCTTTATGTGCCTGGACAGTCTTATGACTTCATTGCTAATTGATTAAGCACGGTTTGAATACCATACTCTTCGATCGTCCCAGTGACGAAATCAGCGCGTTCTATTAAAGCTGGCTGTGCATCTCCCATGGCCACAGCAAACCCAACCAGATCAAACATCTCTAAGTCATTCATACCATCACCAAATGCCATACACTCGCTTGCATCTACCGCATAGTACTCGCATACATCTTTGATACCGCGAGCTTTTGATGCCTCTGCTGGCAATATATCGGCACCAATCTGATGCCAATGTACCAGCTTTAAATCATACTGGGCAAAATCGATATCTTGCATCTTTTCTTGCTGATTATTAAAGAATACCGAGCATTGATAGACGGTATTTGTTTTGTAGTACTCAGGGTCAAGGATCGAATTGGGCGTGACCGCATTGAACTCGCGTAAACGTTCATTTTCACCTGACCACGCGATATGAGTGGCAGAGTCAAACTTATGAATCAAATCACTTTGTTGGCATAGGCGTACGATTTTATCTGTCTGTTCAGCCGTTAATGGGTAATGGCTGATTCGACCGCTTTTATCAAAACTATACTGTCCATTCATACAAATAATGGCGTCTAATATATCTGCATCGAGCAACGCTAGAATGTCTTCAGGCAATATGGCTTTAGAGCGGCCAGTCGAAATCACTAATTTAATATCGGTATCTGCAAGCTGCTCAAGCGTCGCTTTATTGTGTTCAGCGATAATGCCGTTACGACTCAAGGTATCGTCGATGTCAAAAAAGATGATTTTTGGGGTCGAGATCTTAGTAGTCATACTTTCTTTGGCAATCTTATCTTCGATAAACATGATGGTCCTATTATTTTTAGTCGTGTAGATACAATGATTCAGATACTACTACAACATACCCAATCAGATAAATACCTATCGAGTAACCTATGATACTGCAAGTATGCTTATTGAGACAGTATTTGCATGTAGCCTGTAGAACCGCTCATTGCTTGTCCAGAGGATTAACAAAAATGCTAAACGATATGATTAACTTAACCGTGTTTATTTATTATAAAGTTATATTCAATTATCAAAACTAATCTACGAAATAAGATGACTATCATCATTAATGCATCAGCTACCTAGAGGAACAAGTATGAAATTCTTTACCTTAAAATCGGTTACAGTTTTGGCAACAGTGGCTTTATCTGCCAATGCCTTTGCAATGGATGTTAAATTTAATGATGCTGTTTGGGATGGCAAAAAAATTCCTGAGGGGCAGCAATGTCTAAATTATGACGGTAAAAGCCCAGCCACGCCTAGCATGACTGTTTCAAACATTCCGGCAGGTGCGGAAAGCTTGGTATTCGTCTACAACGATGTAAGCAACAAACGTATGCAGCATGGCGGCCATGGCATTGTCGAGTTTGCACTAACAGAGGGTGCTACGAGCGCAGAAGTGCCACGAGTATTTGGTCATACTTACGAAGTGCCAGTCGGTATTGAAATGGTCGCAGAATACCGTAACCGTAAAGGTGAGGCGGGCGGTGCATATAAGCCGCCTTGCTCTGGTGGAAAAAACCATCTGTATACGGTAGATGTACAAGCATGGCAAGGCAATTCGGTACTTGCTGAAACAACCGTTGAGATGGGACGGTATTGATACGTTAGCCATGTCAATTAGTATGCAACAAAGTCGTCTATACAAAACTGTTTATACATAGCATAGACGGCTTTTTATTGAAGGTAGGTTGTGTTTGATATACCTATAAATACGCTAACTTAATAAACATGATAGACCCTGATAAATGCTTGTAGAGTTTAGTCTATAAGTAAACATGATTTAGTCATATAAGTGCGTTGAGGCAGGGCTATAGGAGAATATAGATTAGGCTTGTTAACTATTAGAATAATGCCAAGATACTGAACGTGACAACTTTGTAGTATAATTTTACTACTATGGATATCGGTATGCTATATCATTGAAACTTCTATGTTATAAATCTAAAAAAATCATAGCAAATGATAAAAAACGTTATTAATTATACTTTATCTTAAAGTATACCTTGATTTGAATGAATTATTTTATAAATAAGGTTTCTTATGAACATAACGACAAGCCAACCTTCAGAAGATAGAAAAAGGCATGGCGAACATATTCTTATCCACATGACATATATCGCCAAAAATGTTGATCTAGATTCTGGGATTGAGCTGACTCGCGCACTTGAGTACTGGCGTAGATATTTTGAAGAAAACGATATCGTTTCAGCTTTAGTCATTAGTGAAGGTTATTTCGTTCAAAGTTTCCAAGGAACAAGGCCTGCTATCAATACTGCCTTGGAAAAGATACTTGACGAGCATTCAACTATTGTCCCTAATATTGTGAATATAGAGGAAATCGAATCGCGCCAATGGAATGGGTTTTTAGTTAAACATCTAACCTCAAGTGTTGAAGATGAAGAGCATGCCCTAAAGAACTTTTCAGCAGGCTCTGACTACAATCCTTACCTAATGAAAAGCTCTCAGATTGAAAGCTTCTTGAAGGCGGTTTTTGAAAATGCTGAATCTAATTAATTTTAAATGAATAGCATTTATTTCTTAAATATTTGCCTCTTAGAGTAGTTAGTAGCACTTGCCCTAGCTAGAATAGAAAAGCCGTCTATACCTGTGTATAGGCGGCTTTTTGTTGAAAGTAAGTTAGCAGTATCGGTACAGGATGTTTTCTTAGCAACTGGATAAAATATTGGCGGATGTTCATAAGTGACTAGTCATACCTGACTCTTGCAGGACTTAACTAATAAAAACGCCTTGGTGATACCTGTTTTTGTCATATTATTTTAAGGTATGGATGATAAGAAGCTGATCAATTCCCAAGAGTTTTATTGATTATACTTTATGATAAAGTGTATATTAATTTATATACCTATTATATAAATGGATTTTCTTATGTATATAACGACCAATCAAACGTCAGAAAATAGGAAAAGACATGGCGAGCATCTGCTGATTAGCCTAACGTATATCGGTAAAAATATTGAAATGAAAACAGGTATAGAGTTGACTCGTGCTCTTGAACAGTGGCGAAGATACTTTGAGGAAAGTGGGTTAGTTGCAGCGCTTGTGATCAATGACGGTTACTTTGTTCAAAATATTCAAGGCTCAAGACCGGCGGTCAACGCTGCTCTAGCGAAGATAATTGATGAGCATTTCAAGGTTGTTCCTAATGTTGTCAAGGTGGAAGAGATAGAAGCGCTTCGATGGGATGGGTTCGTAACCAAGCATCTGACGGAAAGTGCCGAAGATGAAGAATATGCCTTAAAAAGTTTCTCAGCAGGTTTTGACTTCAATCCTTATCTAATGAAAAGTACTCAGATTGAAAGCTTTTTGACAGCGATATTTGAAGGGGCTGAATCCGATAGGTTTTAAGTGAGTAGCATTTACATATCATAAGAGTCATCTATTTTAATTGGCGTAAAAAAGCCGTCTATAAAGTATCTTTTGATTTAGATAATTTTTTATAAATAAGGTTTCTTATGCATATCACTACCAGCCAACCTTTAGAAAATAGAAAAAGACATGGCGAGCATATCATTCTCAGCCTAACGTATATTGGCAAAAATAGTGACAGTAATAATGGGATAGGGTTGGCTCGTCTGCTTGAGCAATGGCGAAGGAATAATGAAAAAATTGGTGTAACCTCAGCGCTTGTCGTGAATGACAATTACTTTATTCAAAATATTGAAGGTCCAAGACCTCTTATCAATGAAATACTAGTAAAATTAATCAGTGAGTACTCTTACCTAGTACCCCACCTCAGTGAGATTGAGGAAATAGAAGAACGTAGGTGGGATGGGTTTTTAATAAAATATTTAACATCAAGTGCAGAAGACGAAGCATATACCCTAAAAAGCTTCTCGGCAGGTGCTGACTTTAATCCGTATCTAATGAAAAGCACTCAGATTACAAGCTTCTTGAAAGTGATCTTTGAGGATGCTGTATCTAATAAGTCTTAAATAATTTCTCTATTTTGAGTAGCGTAAAAAAGCCGTCTATACGTTTGTATAGGCGGCTTTTTGATAGGAGCTATTTAATTTTATCAGCTAAGTTTTGAACTAGGATTTCCAAAATTTAACTAGTCAAACTACCCAACTTCAACACTCGTCACATTCTGAAAGCCTCTTGGCAATTGACCACCACGATTACCGCGAACACCCGTATAGTTAGCCAAATCATTTGGCTTGAGTGTCACATGGCGTTTGCCAGCAGTAATGACAAGGCTGTCCTGCTGACTAAGTGGTGTGATTGCGAGCACTTCTTCACCGTCTTTTAATTTAATAAGTTTGTTCCCTTTACCGCGAGCTTGTTCAGGCAAATCATCGAGGGCAAATATCAGTAGATACCCTGCATTGGTTGCAACGGCAACATGATCAGGTGTCACGCGTATATTGCTATTTTCACCTTCGGCATTGGCGGCCGTCTCTACTGGTACGTCGATACGTGCAACAGGGAGCAAGCGACTATCAGTTGCTAGGTTAATGACGTTTTTACCAGCTTTTTGATTGCTATCAAGGTTGCCAATGGTATTGATAAAACCATAACCTGCTGAGCTGGCAAGGATAATACGTTGATCGTTATCACCCGTTAGTAGCTGCTCAAAGCTAGCGCCTGCTGGCGGCTTTAATACACTGGTCAATGGATCACCTTGACCACGCGCGGAAGCAAGATTGTGCGCATCGATACTGTAACTGCGTCCCGTACTATCGAGTACGTAAATCCTTTCGTTTGATTTGCCGCGCACGTGCGCCTGATAGCTGTCACCTGAACGGTAACTCATGCCAGCGGCATCGACATCATGGCCTTTGGCAGCACGAATCCAACCCGCTTTTGATAAGATGGCAGTGACCGGCTCACTTGGTACGAGGTCTGACTCTTTTAGTGCTTGCGCTTCTTCGCGTTCTGCTAATGGTGATACACGCTCATTGCCATGTTCTTTCATATCGGCAGTAAGCTCATCGATCATCAGATTGGTTAGACTGTCTGGATTGTCTAAGTATTCTTGAATGATGGCACGTTCGGCAGCAAGTTCATCTTGCTCGCGGCGCAGCTCAATCTCTTCTAATTTTGCCAACTGACGCAAACGAATATCCAAGATAGCATTGGCTTGAATGTCAGTCAGGTCATAATCCTGCATCAAGGTCGCTTTTGGATCATCCTCTTCACGAATGATGCGAATCACTTCATCAATATTCAGATAAGCAATCAGTAAGCCCGCCAAGATATGTAAGCGTTTATCGATTTTATCTAGGCGATATTGCAAGCGTCGCGTGACCACCGAGCGGCGACAGATTAACCATTCTTCCAAAACTTCTTTTAGGTTTTTGACCTGCGGCTTACCATTTAAGCCAATCATATTCATGTTGACGCGGTAATTGCTTTCTAGGTCAGTACTGGCAAATAGATGGCTCATGACGCGTTCGACATCGACTCGCGTTGAGCGCAGCTCAAGGACGATGCGACAAGCGTTTTCGTGATCTGATTCATCATGAATATCCGTCACCCAAGGCAGCTTTTTATCGGTCATAAGCTTAGCGATTTGCTCTTGAATTTTGTTGCCTGAAACTTGGTAAGGAAGCGCATCAATGATGACGAGATTCTTTTCTTTAGAGTCAACATGAAAGGTGGCGCGCATCTTATAACTGCCACGTCCAGTCTCGTACATCGCTTGCAAATCTTTTTTGCTAGTGATGATTTCCGCTGGTGTTGGTAGGTCAGGTGCTGGTATCGATTGGGTAAGCTGCTTGATCGACAGCTCTGGGTTTTTGAGCAAACGAATGGCCGCACGTACCACTTCATTGAGATTATGCGGTGGAATATCAGTTGCCATACCAACAGCAATACCTGTCGTACCGTTCAATAAAATATTAGGCAGGCGGGCAGGTAGGGTCGTTGGTTCTTGCATCGTACCATCAAAGTTATCTTGCCAATCGACTGTACCTTGACCCAATTCTGCGAGCAACGTATTGGCATAAGCTGACATTTTGGCTTCGGTATAACGCATCGCCGCAAAAGATTTTGGATCATCTGGGCTACCCCAGTTACCTTGACCAGTGATAAGCGGATAGCGATAGCTAAACGGCTGAGCCATCAGTACCATCGCTTCATAACAAGCGCTGTCACCATGCGGATGGTATTTACCCAAGACGTCACCGACCGTACGCGCGGATTTCTTGGCCTTAGCAGATGACTTTAGCCCAAGCTCGCTCATGGCATAGACGATGCGACGCTGGACAGGTTTTAGACCGTCAGCGATATTTGGCAGCGCCCGATCCATGATGACGTACATGGCATAGTTGAGATAGGCCTGCTCAGTGAACTCTGCGACTGAACGAGTATCCATCGGCTCATTGGGAATGATTGGGGCGATCGTATGATCAATAACATCAGACATAAAATAGGATTCACTTATCAGTTTTAATAGGTATAGATAATTGGTTCAAGCATACAAATAGGATAGTGCTATCGTAAAGGATATTGCACCAATTAAAAAGACGTATATCAGAATATACGACATCTCGTGACGTGCTTAAAACAAGCGCTTATAAGGGTCTTTTATAGTGTGGTGATTCATAGCTTTTATAGATCAAGTTAAGTATAGTAAATCTAATATTTTTTTTTATATGGTTAATAGATGTCTTAATATTTAATCCTTTCTATTTAAGATATTTTGTCTATCATCAATCCAAAAACAGTAGGTACAGAATAGTTTTAATGCAAAATTAACAACTGAAAGTATGACAGCTAATAGACTGAATAAGGCGGCTGCTTTGCCTATTTAAATAGCGTTAACCATGTATTGACACGGACAAGTCGCTACTGAATTATCTTACAATAAGGAATTTCTGTTATGTCATTTGACCCTTTATCTAAAATTTCCGCCTCTACAATGCTGAAAAACGAAAGTAAGCACCTAGGGAAAAACACTACTAGAAATGTACTATTGATTACTGCTATAACCAGTCTAGGATTGACAGCCTGTAGCCCTTCACAAATGAGCAAAACGCTACCAGCCGAGACAAGCAGCACAGTCAATCAAGATGCAGCAGTGGTGTCAGAGTTTATCATGGCGTCACCCAGTGTTAAGCCCTCAGTCATCAGCCAACAGATGATGATACGTTCTGCGGCGCAGACAGGTATCGTACGCCCATTACCGAGCATCATAGTCACGCCAGAGGCAAAAGACAACTATCAAAAAAACGCAGCCAATCCTGTACATCGAACTACGGATATGGCGGTATCAACCTTGTCTATCGATACCGATACGGGCAGCTACGCCAATGTGCGCCGCTATTTAAACGAGGGTCAACTACCACCTGTTAATGCTGTACGCGTAGAGGAATTGATTAATTATTTTAACTATCAATTTGATGATGGCAAACGCTTAGGTAGTGCCCCGTTTGTTGTATCAACTGAAGTAGTAGACTCACCTTGGGATAGAGCAGATCAGGATAATAAAATCGTCAAAGTTGGTATCAAGGCCGTTGATAGTAGCTGGTCGCAAAAAACAGATAAGCAGTCTATGCCACCTGCCAATCTCGTATTTTTAGTAGATGTGTCAGGGTCTATGTCGTCACGCGATAAGCTGCCATTGGCACAGTCGTCGCTTAAGCTGTTGACAGAGCAAATGCGTGCTCAAGACAGCATCAGTATCGTGACCTATTCAGGTAGTACTAGTGTGGCGTTGCCTGCGACCAGTGGTGACCAAAAAGCAAAAATATTGGCTGCGATCGAGGGGTTAAATGCCTCAGGCTCAACCAATGGGGAAGACGCTCTGAAATTGGCCTACAGACAAGCTGAACAGGGACTGAAAAAGAACGGTATCAATCGAATCATGATGCTGACGGATGGCGATTTTAACGTTGGTATTAGTGATGTCGATGATATGCTTGATTTGGTCAAAGCCAATCGCGATCGCAGTATCTCTTTGTCTACCGTTGGCTTTGGTCGCGGTAATCTGAATGATCACATGATGGAACAGATGGCGGACAACGGCAATGGTAATTACAGCTATATTGACAGCTTAACTGAAGCAAAAAAGGTCTTTGGTGATGAATTAGCCGCGACATTTAACACTGTCGCTAAAGACGTAAAAGTCCAAGTTGAGTTTAATCCTGATGTGGTGAGTGAGTGGCGCTTGATTGGTTATGAAAATCGCGTACTGGCTGAAGAAGACTTCAATAATGACAAAATTGATGCAGGTGAGCTTGGGGCAGGTAAGGCAGTTATCGCTTTGTTTGAAGTGACACCAAAAGGTCGAAAAGGGTTATATAGCGATCGCCGTTATGCTAATAGCAATGCCAGTATTAGTTCGAATAATAAAAAGAACTCTAATGAACTTGGCTATCTAAAAATTCGTTATAAAGCACCGACAGGTGGTAGCTCTAAACTGATTAGCCAACTGATCAATAAAGCTAGCCACGCTTTAAACAAAGCCAGTATCGATACTCAGTTTGCGATGGCAGTAGCAGGATTCGGTCAACGCTTGACTCAAAGCGATTATATTAATGATTGGCAGTACAGTGATAGCACTAAGCTTGCCAAAAGTAGTATCGCAGATAGACCAAGTAGCGATACTGATGGTACTCGTCGCAACTTTGTGACGTTGACTGAGCTGGCGAGTGCGCTAAAAAATAGCCGATAGTGAACAGATATCGTGTTGGGATGGTCATTAAGGGGCAGAAGTCAATGGTCATATTTTCTAATGGTATGACTGAGATTTTTAATCTAATATATTGATATATATAGGGAAATTTAGCGTCAAGCCTATTTGAGAACTGGTGTAGCAATCTTTTGTATTGAGTACTATGTATAAAGTGTGTATGTTAATGAACAAAGGGCTATTTACCGCTATATTGTTCGCTCAGCACTATACAAATATGTCGCAGCCTTGCTTTTTATCATAACGATAGGCAAGACTCTGACGTTTTGTATATTTATCACACTGTGATTGGCGTGGGTTGACGGTAATGTATTATTACTAGGAGAGAAAAGATTATGGAAAATCAAGGAAACTTAACCCGTCGTGACGATAAAGTTTGGCTAAAAACGTATGAAGAACTTGGTCTGGAGTATGACATTGAATTGCCAGCCGACAATACGTCACTTATCGATATTTTCGAAAAAAGCTTCGCTGAAAATGCTGATAAAACTGCCTATATCTGCATGGGTTCATCGTTAAGCTTCCAAGAAGTAGATTTATACAGCCGTCAAATGGCCGCTTATCTACAGTCATTAGGATTGGTCAAAGGCGATAAAGTTGCGGTCATGATGCCCAACATTTTGCAGTTACCAATCTCTGTCATCGCTGTACTGCGTGCAGGCTTTACCTTAGTCAACGTCAACCCTCTGTACACTACCAGAGAGCTCGAGCATCAATTGACTGATTCAGAAGCCAAAGTGCTGATCATGGTCGAAAACTTTGCTAAAACCTATCAAGACATCGGTCGCAATGTGGTCGATAAAGTCGTGATTACGGGTATGGGCGATTTGATGGGTACGCTCAAAGGCTTTATGGTCAATACGGTCGTCCGCCATGTCAAAAAAATGGTGCCAGACTATAGTATTTCTAATAGCGTTAGTTTCAAAAGTGCATTAAAGCAAGTCACGGCTAGTAAATATAAGCGCCCAACCAATATCACCCTTGATGATATCGCTGTCCTACAGTATACCGGTGGTACGACAGGCGTGGCGAAAGGTGCGATGCTAACGCACAAAAACTTAGTGGCAAACTTAATTCAGTCTAATACCTTTTTGGGCACCGCTTTTGATGATTTCGATCAAAGAGGTGAGCAACCTGTAATTATGACGGCATTGCCGATGTATCATATTTTCTCATTCACCGTATGTGGTATGTTCGGTCTGTATCGCGGTTGTGTTGTATTATTAGTACCAAATCCACGCGATCTTGATAGCTTGTTAAAAGCATATAAAGCCAACCCACCAGCGTTCTTCCCAGCGGTAAACACGTTGTTTAACGCACTTGCCAATAACGAAGAATTTATCGCGATGGATCATAGCAAGCTGCGTCAGTCGATGGGTGGTGGCATGGCGGTACTGAGCCCAACAGCCGAAAAATGGCGCCAAGTGACAGGTAATATTATTATTCAAGGTTACGGCCTGTCTGAAACATCACCAGTCGCGACCGCTAACCCTAGCAACAGTAAAACATTCACAGGTACCATTGGTGTACCAATGCCAGCAACAGATGTGGCAATTTTGGATGATGCAGGTAATGAAGTAGCACTTGGTGAGCGCGGTGAGATTAGTGTTCGTGGCCCACAGGTCATGAAAGGCTACTGGAACCGTGAAGATGCTACTGCCGAAGTCATGACAGCAGATGGGTTTTTCCGTACTGGTGATATCGGTATCATGGCTGACAATGGATATGTGACCATCGTTGACCGCAAAAAAGACATGATTTTGGTGTCTGGTTTTAACGTTTATCCGAACGAAGTCGAAGAAGTCATGGCTGGTCATCCTAAGATTTTAGAATGTGGCGTCATCGGTATCGAAGACGAGAAAAGCGGTGAGATTCCTAAGATCTATGTTGTCCGTAACGATCCAAGTCTGACCACCGAAGAAGTTCTTGAGTACGGTAAAGAGAACCTAACAGGTTATAAGCGTCCTCGTCGTGTTGAGTTTATTGATGAGCTACCAAAATCGAACGTTGGTAAGATTTTGCGTAAAGACCTACGCGTCCTTGAAGAAAAAAACCACGGTTAATTTGCTGATACACGCATCTAGATAGTTGTTTGATAGGTGCGTGTATCAACCAAAGATACATGTGCAAGTGTCGCTCGATTAGATACTGTCGTAACTAAAGTAGTAACCAAAAATGATAAGGCTGCAACCATGCTGTCTTATCATTTTTTTGTCTTTATCGCTTTTGACATTTGCGGATGACAGCTACTATTAATAGAGAATATCTATTAAAACTGCTATAGTGCCTATCGACGTATTTTTGTTTTTATCCAAAAAATCGTACTGGTTTCGCTTAAGGTAACAGGCGAAATCATGGTAGTAAATATCGTTTTCGACTTGGTCGTGCTGAGTGGTAGTATTATTTATCATAGACTTAGTGTCGTCCTTTAATTTGCAAAGCTTATGAATGAAAAACCCGATCATACTTATCTATTTCTTATTCATAAGCTTCTGCTGTCAGCGATAATCATAAAAAATGGTGTTTCCATTAGCATATTCAATGTTTTTAACAGTAACATTTAGGGAAAATTATGACGGATAATATTAATAAAAAAACGACAGGTAATAGCGCTGCAACTGATGATAAAGCCAATACTACCAACGATGTCTATCAAAGCAATGCGTTTCCTACTATGCCGACCATCGACAGCGATAGTCCGTGGCTGAGCGCTTATGAGCGCTATAGCATCGATGCTACTATCGAGATGCCAGAAGACAATACCTCTTTACTGGATGTGTTCGAGCGTAATTTTAGCCGTTATGGCCAAAAACCTGCCTATATCTGCATGGGCTCATCGATTACTTTTAAGCAATTAGATCTATATAGCCGACAGATTGCTAGCTATTTGCAGTCAATAGGACTGGTCGCAGGCGATAAAGTTGGGGTAATGATGCCCAACGTCTTGCAGTATCCAGTGGTCGCTTTGGGTATCATTCGTGCAGGGATGGTGTTGGTCAATGTAAACCCTCTATACACCAGCCGTGAGCTATCACATCAGTTGCATGACAGTGGTGCGAAAGCGCTATTTATTGTTGAAAACTTTGCCAAAACGTATCAAGAGGCCGAAGACAAAGGTCAGGTAGAGCATGTAGTGGTGTGTACCATTGGTGATATGCTAGGTACGATTAAAGGAGCTGTGGTTAACCTTGTGGCTCGTCATGTCAAAAAGATGATTCCTGCTTATAGCATACCGAATAGCGTGAGTTTTAAGCATGCCTTAAATGTTGAGTCAGCAAGCAAATACCAACGCCCTGAGTTGAACTTGAGTGATGTGGCCTTGCTACAATATACTGGTGGTACGACAGGAGTAGCGAAAGGCGCGATGCTGTCTCATGGCAATCTAGTCGCTAACATGTTACAGGTCAGTGCGCTGATGAACAGTGCATTTGATGATGATATAGATGGTAGAGATGTGATTTTGACCGCACTGCCGCTATATCACGTATTCTCATTTATGGTCTGCGGTATGTGTAGTATGTATCAAGGCTATGCCTCGCTACTCATTCCGAATCCGCGCGATCTTGATGGGCTTATCAAAGAGATGGCTAAATACAAGCCAGCGTTTATCCCTGCCGTGAATACTTTGTTTAACGGCTTAGTACACAAAGATAACTTTGCTGATTTGGACTTTTCTAATCTAAAAGCGTCTATCGGCGGCGGTATGTCAGTATTGCCTAGCGTAGCGAAAGAATGGCATAAAATCACTGGTCTGCCTATCGTTGAAGGTTATGGCTTGTCTGAGACCTCACCTGTGGTGGCTTTTAATCCGATGACTATTGCGGAATTTACCGGAAAAATCGGTATTCCTGCGCCTAGTACTGATATTGTGCTCATTGATGATGACGAAAATATAGTAGCCATGGGCGATCGCGGTGAAATCTGCGTAAAAGGCCCACAGGTCATGATGGGTTACCAGAATCGTCCGAAAGAAACTGCTGAATCCTTTACAACTAGCGGTTACTTAAAAACTGGCGATATCGGCATCATGGACGAAAAAGGCTTTATCAAAATTGTCGATCGCAAAAAAGACATGATTTTAGTGTCTGGTTTTAACGTCTATCCAAACGAAATCGAAGAGGCGATGAGTGAGCATCCAGCAGTCGTAGAATGCGGTGCTATTGGTGTACCGAACGATGATCGCGGCGAAGAGCCAAAACTGTTTGTGGTCAAAAAAGGCAACGTGACTGAAAAAGAGCTACTAGAATATGGCAAAAAACAACTGACTGGCTATAAGCGCCCACGTCATATACAGTTCGTCGACGAATTACCAAAGTCGAACGTTGGCAAAATCCTACGTAAGGAATTGCGTAAGATGGAAGGGTTAGAATAGTTTATATCTGACATTCTGTTGATAACGGTGGCGTAATGGCAGGAGCGAATCTTGCTATTGCGCCGTTGTCACGTTAGGATATCTTAAGATTTTAGTCGACTACATGCCTATCAATGTGTTTACTGACAACTGATAGGTATTTTTATGACACTGCTTTTATAACATTGTACTAGGAATTTTTATGCGTATTGACAATCGTGAGCTTGACCAACTTCGCTCGATCAGCTTTGAGCGCCATTATACGAAGCATGCTGAAGGGTCAGTATTGGTAAGTTTTGGCGATACCAAAGTACTATGTACTGCCAGTGTAGAGTCTGGTGTGCCGCGCTGGCTCAAAGGTAAAGGCAAAGGTTGGATCACAGCTGAGTATGGTATGTTGCCACGTGCGACCAACACGCGTAATCAGCGTGAAGCGGCTCGCGGTAAGCAGTCAGGTCGTACGCAAGAGATTCAGCGTTTGATCGGTCGTAGCTTACGTGCCATGATTGATCTGAGTAAACTTGGTGAAAACACCATCTATCTTGATTGCGATGTATTGCAAGCGGATGGCGGTACTCGTACGGCGAGTATCACTGGTGCTGCGATTGCGCTTATCGATGCGCTAGAGAGTATCCAAAAGGCCAAGAAACTCAAAGCAGATCCGCTAATCGGACTGGTTGCTGCGGTTTCTGTTGGTATGAAAGATGGCGAAGCGTATCTTGATCTGAACTACGAAGAAGACTCTAGCTGCGATACCGATTTGAACGTTGTGATGACCCAAAAAGGCGAGTACATTGAGCTACAAGGTACTGCTGAAGAAAAGCCGTTCACTCGTGAACAAGCAGATGCTATGCTGTCGTTAGCTGAAAAAGGCATTGCTGAATTGATTAAAATGCAACAGACGGCGCTTGGTTGGTAGACTAGCGTTTAAATACAACACACTGTCTTTGTTTTTAGTGTCAATAACTGCCTGTTAGCTGCTAATAGGCAGTTTTTTAATAGAAAATATTCGTACATTACGTAATAGGTAACAACACATGCTCAAGCTGACTGATGATGGCGCCAAAATCACCTTACAAGGGCAAGCAAATGCTGCTGATAATGGCATGTTTTGGTTTGGTTCTGCATTATTGGTAGGGGCTGTCGCAGTCGCCATGGCGATGAGCCTATTGCCTGAGCGTCTAGCCATCGGTGCGCTTGCCCTGCTTATCATTGGTAGCTTCATTTTTAATAAAAAGCGCCAACAGCATAAAAAAGCCATGAGCGGTATGATTAGCAGTGGCACATTATGGGTAAGGGCTGGCGAGTTGGTCCATGACAATCTAGGTAAGCGTGAGCATATTCATTTAACGGATGGTGATAAGATAACGCTGATTGGCGAGCAATTACAGATTGTCGATAGCAGTGACGTTCGCAAATATCATATTACTGGTTTCGAGAGTGCTCAAGAAGCAAAAGCTGCGAAAGCTATCTTAGAAGGGCAAGCGCTAACGAAACGCCATGTAAATATCAAAATGAAGAGTAATTAGTATCATTTTTCAGTTTCATACTCTATGAAAGCATAGCTACTATCCTCGTGCTATCCAAACTTCAAACTCAAATATCATTTTAAATCTCACTCGACGTGCCTCTCCAGTATCGTCATCTATCAGTATATTTATACCGTCTATCACCTATCGCAGGCGAATAGTGCTTGCAGATTTGTGCGCAAATGGTTTATAAGTAGGATTATAAAATTTATCCTTCTTATTATTAATACTGTCATTGAGATTTAGTTGACAAGGAGTTAGTCATGCTGCGTTTGTCTATACCGTCAGTCGCCGCGTCGTGCGGTTTTTTACTATTTACCTGCGGCATGGTAGGGCAAGTCCATGCAGATAGTATGAGCATGCTTATCGCTCAAAAATCTATTCAACCAACGACGAATACGTCCTATCGTTATCCTGAGGTACAGCGTTCAGCACCTACAGTCTTACCAGCGTTTTTATCAGGCAACTATGACAATGTCGATAGCGAGTATCTACCGCTATTGAGCAATGCCGAGACGCAGAGTAGTATGGCAGCACGTGAGGTGGTCAGTACCGCACGCAAAATGGCACTTAACGAGCGCACGATTATTCAAGGTGGCTGCTGGGATTATTTAAATGCTGTATTTAATCGGGCAGGGGTATCGCGTAATACCATACACAAAGGCACTTATGCGCAAGGGCCCTATGCTAGTAGCAGCGAGATTGAAGCAGGCGACTGGCTCTATTATATCAATCATGGCTACAATGGCGTCGAGCATAGTGGACTGTTTGTCGGTTGGGTCGATGAGCGTGCCAAGCAGGCATTGATACTGAGCTATGCTGGCGAAAATCGCCGTGAGCCAGCTCGTTATCGCGTTTATGACCTAAGTAATGTTTATCAAATTATGCGCCCTAGTGTTTAGTATTTGATATTTCCAGTTTGACAACCTGTTCTATAAGTGAATAAAAAAGCGTCCGCAACTCATTGAAGTTACGGACGCTTTTGTTTTACAGGTTAAATGGTTTTTCTGAACCTAAAACGGTTTTACCACAACTAGAATCACGATAATCACTAAGGCAAAGACAGGCACTTCATTAAACCAGCGCCAGAATTTATGCGTTTTATAGTGTGGATTATCAATTAGCTTTTTACGATAAAAGCCGCAAGCACCATGATAGCCTGACAGCAGCACTACTAATAGCAATTTAACATGTAGCCAGCCTTGGGTTTTATAGACCTCCCAGCCTAGTCCTAACATCCATAGACCAAAGATCCATGTCGCTATCATCGACGGGGTCATAATGCCGCGATATAGCTTGCGCTCCATAATGGCAAAGCGCTCATGACTGATACTATCGTCGCTCATCGCATGATAAACGAACAGGCGCGGCAAATAAAATATCGCCGCAAACCAGCAGACCATCGAAATAATGTGTGCCGCTTTAATCCAGTTAAAATAATCTGCCATCATAGTTTCTCTTGCTTAGCTTATATTTTTTAGCGTGGGCTTACTCTGCCAATACAACTTGTGTTTGATGACCATTCATCGCATCCAATACAGGCAGTACTTTAGGTGCTCTTGGTGCGGCAAACTGTTTGGTAAGGCCAAGCTCACGCATAAGTCTGTCGTCGCCTGATTGGCTGGCGTTACCAGTAGTAAGAAGCTTGTCACCATAAAAGAATGAGTTAGCGCCTGCCATAAATGCCAACGCTTGCTCAGAATCTGACAGGCTTTCGCGGCCAGCAGATAGGCGCACGTAGCTAGTCGGGCAGCAAATACGGGCGACAGCAATAGTACGAATCCATTCAAGTACAGACAGCTGACCTTCGGCCAGTACTTTGTTACCAATCGGTGTACCTGCGATAGGCACCAGTAAGTTGACTGGAATTGACTCAGGCGCTTTTGGCATTTTTAGCAGCTCAAGTACCCAATCGATGCGGTCATCACGGCTCTCACCCATACCAACGATATTACCACTACAGACATTAATACCAGAGTTACGCACGTTTTCTATCGTGTCTAAACGCTCATCATAGCTGCGCGTGCTAACGACTTGCTCATAGTAACTACGCGAAGTATCTAGGTTATGGTTGTAATAATCCAACCCTGCATCGGCCAACTGTGTTGCTTGATTGGTATCAAGCATACCGAGTGTCATGCAAGTCTCAAGTCCCAATGCTTTGACTTCTTTGATCAGCTCAACCACATAAGGCATGTCTTTGGCACTTGGATGTTTCCACGCGGCACCCATGCAGAAGCGCGATGAGCCACTGTTTTTGGCACGTTTGGCCGCAGCGATGACTTTGTCAACTTCTATACGCTTTTCTGCTTGTAGTTTGGTGGTGTCGCGATGATGGCCTGACTGTGAGCAGTAGCCGCAATCTTCAGGGCAGTTGCCTGTTTTAATAGAGAGTAGCGTGCTGATCTGTACTTCATTAGCAGTGAAGTGCTTTCTATGAATAGTCTGTGCTTGTAACAGCAAGTCCATTAGAGGTAAATCAAACAATTGCGCGATTTCTTCACGGCTATATGCCGTAGCTACTTTACTATCAGTTTGAGTCGCGTCTGTGGCTAGATTGGCCAAAAAATCACTGTTGGTCGTATCTGGCTGAGTGGCTACATCAGTTGGCTGGGTGGCATCAGGTTCGGAGATGCTAAGCAATCCTGCCATAAGGTAAGTCCTTTTATAAGAATGAGAGGGTATTAAATAAAACCAATGTTTTTATCTATTGTCATTTATAAGGTAACAAAAAAGGTTGCCGTATAGTATACCGCAACCTTTTTAGAAAATCAGAACACTGCTAGACAGTATGTATAATTGTCACAGTAGCGCACATAAATAGTAACTATACGTTTGGCTATCTAGTTCTATATCATCCATTCTATTAATGACTACCGCTCAGTGCACCATTCTTTTTATTTACCAAGTTTGTGCTTGGCGATACCAACCCAATGCTCAGCAAATTTCTGGGCTTTATAAGCGTAAGGTTTGGCTTTTTGAATATATGGTTTGCACTCTTCTGGGATAGCTGGAACGATATGCTTGGCAAGTTTGTTGAACCACATCATTAGGCTATAGTCACCTTCAATGCTCAAGTTACCTTCTTGTACAGCAGTCATAAAGGCAGGTAGGCTACCTTTGGTTAGCAGTCTAACGCCAGTCATAGAGTCTTTGAAAGTGATGGTCAAATCGGCTTCTTTTGCATGGCCGCTTTGTTGACTGAACTGTCCATTGTCAAAGCTAAAAGAACGGGCAATATCAGACTCAGTACTAGCAAACTCAATCGTAACTTGGCGATCAGCGAACAACGCTTTGACATCTTCGTTATCGCTATCAGCTAACATAGACAAACGATAGCCAACAACAGCCAATAAAGCATCTAACGGATCAGATTTGATATCTAATACAGGAACAGTAAACATAGCAGAACTCCTAAAGAAATGAGGCATAAAAATAAAGCGTACTTTATACCAGTTTTTATGACAAATATATAACTGGATTATAAACTATCACAGGGTGCCAACTCTTTAGGAGTTAAGTAGAGAGCGTTAAGTATCTTGTAACATTCGATGTCACTGACGTAAGCAAGGTATTGATATAGACAAACAGAGGTATAAATAGGACAGTTTTAACGGAAACGTGGCTGATAGTTATCATCGTAGACAGGAGTGTGTTCGATATAGCGTGCGGCTTCTAGCTCACGTTGCTGACTAACTGTTTGGCTCACATCATCATAGCGCAATGCTCGATACAGTACCCAGGCTGCCAACGGTAACCAACTGATACCCATAGCGATAATATAGCGATGCCATGATGATAGCTCCATCAACATAGGGCGACCGGCTAATATATTTTGAATCAACTCAACGGTGAACCAGTAGGCCATACCGCCAAACAGATATAGCAGTAGCCAACGATATGACGACAAGGCGAGCACCACTACTAAACTGGCTAGCAGTCCATAACCAAGCCATGCCGAGCCGCTCCATGCCTCTACACCGATAAAAGAAAATATAGTCATTAACATCATTCATCTCGCTATTCATAAGGTGAATTCCAATAAGACTATTATGAGAGGTTATTGAGTAAAGCTGAAGAGGGTGCAGGCGACTTTGCGACAACCGTTGACGTTTGGTTTTTTGGCTTGTTTTGCGATATTTGATGGCTAGATGTTAGGCTAAGCGCCGTGAGGAATGGCGCTTATTTTGAGGAATACGGAAATGGTTTTTCTAGTCTAGGACGACGTTTATTAGCTAGCAAACTAGGCCAAACTAGAAAGCAGGATTGACAGTTTGCTAAATACTTAGACTCGATTGGTACGATTACCCCACCAAGATAATAACGAAACTAAGATGGCACCGAGTAGCATAAGTCCTACTGTCGTTGACCACTGTGCGCCAGTAGGGTATTGCCACGGCATGACATTATGGACAGCTTCAGTATTTAGTGATCCTAGCGCATCTACTTTCCATGGCCAGACTTTTATTAGAGAGCCTGCGATAAAGCCTGTCAGTAATGCCAAGGTAGCTTGGTAATAATGCGAGAGTAGCCACTTAAGTGCGCGCGTGAATAGCAATAGCCCAGTCGCCATACCCGCAATGACTGTGAAAATGGCACTCAAATTCATCGTATCGACCGCTTCTAATACTGCATCGTAGGCGCCTAGCAATAGCAAAATAAACGACCCTGATATGCCCGGTAGGATCATGGCACAAATAGCAATTGCCCCTGCAAAAAACAGATACGGTAAGCTAGGCGTGGTCGTAAGCAACGGCATACTACTGATGACTACGGCGGCAATAAGTCCAGTCGCAAACAGTGCAACACGTCCTATATTCCAGCGCTTTATCTCACTGAGTAAGATAAACACCGTTGCAACGACCAGTCCAAAAAAGAATGACCAAATAAGCAATGGTTGGTTGTCCAATAAGTGCTTAATGATACCGGCTAAGGTCGCAAAGCTAGTGGCAATACCCAGTAGCAAACACAATAGAAATGTCGCATCTACTTGTCGCCAAATTGCAGTGAATCCTTTGATGCCACCTTCTTGACGAAAGATCGTCCAAAGATTGGGGCCGATACTGCTAAGCGCGTTAATCAAACGCTCGTAAATCCCTGCAATCAGCGCAATAGTGCCGCCAGAGACGCCAGGTACGATATCAGCTGCTCCCATGGCCATACCTCTGACATAAATACCTACCAGCTGTTTTGGACTATCGGTACGTACAGGTGCCGTATCTTGTTCTAGTGGCGTTGGCGCTGACGGCTGAGTTGGCCGTGGAGATTGTGGTGCCGTCATGGGTATTCCTTTATCATTTAAAAATAAGTATTATCTAAAAGTAAGCATTAGCTAAAAATAAGTAGCGTCTAAAAATGAGTAATAGTTAAAAACAGGCGTTAGCTAAACATTAGTGTGCATAGCAGATTTTATTAATGATCGTAACGTACCAGGGCGTATCTTCCATTCACTTAATAGGCATCTAACTGAACTAAAAATGGATAAATCTTGTCAGACATCATCAAATAGCTAGTTAATATATCGGTACTATCTACGCTATTTTTCTTGTCTAAGCCACGCCCTAAAGCATAAAAGCTAGATTAATGACAAAACATTAACCTAGCTTATGAAATGGCATAAAGCGTTCTACAGTTACTCAGTAGGCGCTAGTGCTGGATAGCCCAATGCATATAAAGTACCTTCAAGCCCTGTCACGTTGATAGCGGCATCAGCACGCGCTTGAACGATTGGTTTGGCATGATAGGCCACACCCAAATCGGCCAATGCCATCATCGGTAAGTCATTAGCACCGTCACCGACACAAACCACTTGTGACATCTCAATGCCTAAGCGCTCAGCGGTATGCTCAACGATAGCGGCTTTTTTAGCACCGTTGACAATAGGCCACTGTACATGACCAGTGACCTCACCTTCCTCGATATCTAGAGCATTGGCATGCACTTCATCGATACCCAGCTGCTCCGCGATATAACGGGCAAAATAAGTGAAGCCGCCTGAAACTAGCACCGTATGATACCCCAATGCTTTTAGCGCACTAATCGTCGTGCGCGCACCAGTCGATAACGTTAGGCGACTACAGATATCATCCAGCACATCAATAGAAGTACCTTTTAGCAAGGCCACACGCTGAGCAAACGATTCATCAAAATCAATCTCACCGCGCATTGCGGCTTCAGTGATGGCTTCTACTTCCTCGCCAATCCCAGCCGTTTTTGCCAGCTCTACGATGACTTCTTGTTCGATCAAGGTTGAGTCCATATCAAAGCAGGCAAGTTTGTGCGTCCGCAGCATATGACCGACAGATAAGATATGACAGTCCACGACGTTTATATTGCCTGTGCTATCTGCATTGCGTGTATTGTTATATTCTTCAGTTAGGTCATGACGCAGGCGAGCGGTCAGCTGATCATCAATAATGTGAGCGGCTGCGGTTTTTTTGCCAGGGTGCATTAGTGTGTCAGTGACTGGTACTAGCAGATAACGGTACACCTGAGTATGGGTAAAGGGTAGGCGCTGTGCGTCCGCTGCTGTAGGCTCTGTATCAGATACCGTGATATTGACGAAGCTAGCGTCAGTATCTTCGGCAACCGTCACTAGATGCCAGCTTGGCTGCTCATCGACCCACGACTGAACGTACTGATGAATATCTAATGCAGATACCTGAGTCGGCAGTACTACGATGAGCGCAAAAACAGGTAGCGACTGTAGCGCATCAAAGTCTTGCAAATTGGTATCTTCGGGTAATAATGCCGCAATAGAATCAACGGCTTGTTGCCATGCTTTGCTGTCTTTTGGTAACGAATAAGATGTATTTTTTGGCATGGCTCAATTGTCCCTTGTATGCTCATATAAGATTAGGAATAATAACAGTTTTACTGGGCAGCGCCTATAGATGACGCGCAAAGTAACAATGATGCTAAAAAACAGATTTTATGGCGTAAGAAGCCATAGAAAATGCAATAAAGTTATTATGATAAATTTATAAAGTGCTCACGCTATAAGGCTTATTATGGTGATATAGTAGATGAGATAAGCTGGCTGTTTATCAACGGTGCTTTCTTATTAACGATGCCTTCGCAAAAGATTGCGAAGCTGGCAACAATATTGGTACTGTCGATAGTCGTTAATAATCAGTACTGCTTTATCACTATGTGCGCACTACAATTGGCGCACATCACAATTGTTTAAAAATTAGCCAAAAAATGAGCAGTAGCCTCGTTTTTTAATTTCTTCTCTCCAAAAAAGTTTAACATATCATGACGTATTTAGCGCCGCGGCAAGGGTTGTTTGCCATTATTCTTCTGGTTAGTTTTTGTTTGCAGACGCTGTTATTGGTCATTAGTACTGACCAACAGCTGAGCAATAGTCGTGCGTTAAAAGGCGAGCAGATGGTCGCCCAGCTGATTGATGAAGCAAGGTTGTCTTTAGAAAACAAAGACCGCGTGAGTTTAAGTGTTATTGCCAACCGCTATACCAGCGAGCAAGACGTCACACGGATACTGATTAAGGACAACAACGATGATATCTTGGTGCCAGTAGGCAATGCGCCGATGCAGCAAGGTGACACCATTCGTCAAATCGCCACCAATGGCGATGCAGTCATCGGTAGCGTCGCACTGACTCTAAAAGACGTTAGCAAAGGCGAAATTATCGCTATGCAATGGCCGTTTGTTATTGGCACTATGCTACTACATTTACTGCTATGGTTGATTTATGGTTACCTCGCTCGTCCGACCAAAGAGCAAATCAATGCATTAAGTCGAGATATCCAAGAATTGTATCGTGACCAATATAGACCAGTCGATCAACGCGGCTATGACCGTGAACTTGAGCGCCAGTCAACGGGTCAATCAGCGTCTCATTTAGCAAACAGTCAAGTAGCGACGGATAATACGACTAATGCCACAGATGACGAAGTGACTAATGTACGTAAGTTTAATGTGCATAATGAAGTGAACGACTACCTTAGAACTCAGCAAAACCAAGAGACAGGTAGTGATACTGACAATCTAGCGAGTGCGAGTGAAGGTAGCGAAAGCGAAATAGCGGATACAGATAGTGTTGCTCCTCAAGCTGCCAGTCATACGTCTAAGCTATCTGCCACACGGTCTGTTGATAGCGTCAAAGTCCAAGTCGTATTCCATGATGAGTTCAATATGCTTGAACGCCTTGCACCTGCGCAGCGTCTTCCATATCTAGCGCTCTGCACCCAGCTGCTCAATCAAGCCGTGACAGAGCTGCTAAGACAGCCATTGCTACTGGGCGTGAGTGCGATGAATGAAGCACATTTCGAAGACAATGGCGCAAGTGTGGTACTAAAGGCTGATAATAGCCACGCAAAAGTAGCGCTCGCAGGCGTGATGCTTGCCAAGCTTTATTTAATGCTCAACAAAATTATCCACGACAAGCACATTGAGCTGTCGCGCTTTGCTTTGCCAGCGAAAGCGGGCGTGAGTGATGACGCACAATCGGAGCCAATGACCCATTTGCTCCAGAGTATCGGCAAAAAAGAGCAGCTATTAATACTATTGCCAAATGCCGGTCTCAAGCAAATCAGCAATCATGTACAAGTACATAACATAATGCGTCCAACCACTGTCTATGAGCGCGAGTGTGCGATATTTGATGGTGCTAACGACTCATTGATTCAGCGTTTGGCTGATGTGCGCAACGCGGTTCTGATGATTGAAGATGAGGACGAGCTACACATTTAATGCCGACTGTATTTGGTCATTTATATTACAATTGTCTGTTATATAGCCTACTGAACTATCCTAATCGTAGAGATGAAATGTACCATATTACGAAAAAGGATTGACAACATTCAATAGAGACTTTATAAGGCATATATATATTGATGTATTCTTAATACCCTTGCCTAAAAATGATAGGAGTTTGTCATGAGTGACGCTGATATTGACGACGATTTTGATGATGATTTTGTCGACGATGATGATGCAAAGATGGTTGAAGAAGCTGAGACGAGCGTACGCACACGTTTAAGTAGTCTTGAAAAACGTCGGCTAATCGATAATTTGCTAGAAGAAAAGCGTTTGGCTAAAGAGTTAAAAGACGATCTAGACGACATAGACAACTTCGATGAAGATGGCGATGATTGGGATGATGACGATTTTTAATTTGTCGGCATCAGTCGTTTCAGTGGACTAAAGTGCTCTAGTGGCTACTTTGACAGCAGTGGCTATTTTAATGACTAAAATTATTTAGCTAGTCGAATTGGTTGCCTGCTGTTTGCTACTTTTCTGATTTTCTAGGGTTGCTCGCAACCGATTCATCTCGATAATACTTACCCGATAGAGGTTGCTTGAGTTTGATTAATTAAGCAGCCTTTAGTCTCTACTGAAGTACTCGTCCTCTTTTATTTAACCGATCGCCCACTGCGATTGATGACATCTATCTGCTAAGGAAAACCAAATTATGAGTAACCAACTAAGTTTTGATGAATTACTAGACTATTTGGACAATCAAGAAAGCCAGTTCGTGCTAGATAGTGTCGCAGCGCATGGTTTTTTGACAGCGACGGTCATTGGTCGTCCATTGCCTAACTGGATGGATGCTCTGTTCGAAGGTCACGTGAGTGAGATTCCAGAAAACGTCATCGACGGTATCAAACGCTGGCGCGATTCAATCATGGCTGAGCTAAAAAACGAGACGCCGATCGAATTACCGTTTGGTGAAGATGCTGGTAACGAAGAAGTGGCAGTTGATTTCTCAGATGAGTCAGACATCGTTGCTTGGTCAATTGGTTTTGTCGATGCTATGTATGGTGATGAAGCGAGTGATTGGTTTGAAGACGAAGAGACGGCAGAAGACGTGGCAGTATTGACCTTGCCTATGATCGTACTAAGCGGTATCGATGATGAAGATCCAGAGCTATCTGAGATGCGTAAAGACGAAGATAAGATGGTACAGATGGCAAATAGCATCGAAGGCAATTTGACTGAATTGTTCTTACTGTTCCATACCAACGATTAATAACGCTAAGAAACAGCGTTGCTACTAGCAGTGCTGTTTCTGTCTTGTTTTGTCTATGCTGTATCGCAGCGCTTTGGTTTACCATGTATTTTATAAGTCACCGATAAGGTCATCCTATGACTGTGCAACTCTCCAATCTTGAACACTTACCTAATTATCAAATCACTGAACGCCTAGACGTGGTGTACGGTAGTACCGTGCGTTCAAAGCATGTAGGCAAGGATCTGTTTGCTGGGTTGAAAAATATCGTTGGCGGTGAACTGACGGCTTATACCGAGCTATTAGAAGAGTCACGCCAAGAGGCAATCGATCGTATGATTGTCAAAGCAGAAGCGCTCGGTGCTGATGCGGTGGTCGGTCTACGTTTTTCAACTTCTAGTATTGCCCAAGGTGCCTCAGAGCTGTTTGTCTATGGTACAGCGGTTAAAGTTGCGCCGATATCACAGCAGCAGTATCAAACCCCGCCAAGCGATGGTTACAACTATTCTAGTCAAAACACAAATACTCAGACCCAAGTCGCACCCGATGATTTACCGCGTTTCAATCCTTTTGGTTAATCCTATAATACTAAAAGCTACCATACTAAATCCTACAACGCTAAAAGCACCGATGCTTTTTATGATGAGAAACGTGCTATGAATGATTCACTCACGCAAGTGCTCATCAACTATGGGCCGTTTGTCTTCTTATTCGCGGCTGGCTGGTTCTTCGGGTCACGCCATGAGCGTCAGCATTTGGCACAGCTAACAGTAGCAGAGCAAGCATTGGGCGATATTACTGTCTCAAGCGAACGTCTATACCGTCCCAAGTTAGCAGCGGGCAGTGAAGGCGAGCTGGTACTTGGTAGTGTCGTCATCGCTCAAGATTACTTCAAAATGATCATCGCTCGCGTACTAAGCATCTTTGGCAAAAACTTAACCACCTATGAGACTTTGCTAGATCGTGCCCGCCGCGAGGCCATCGTTCGTATGCGTACTGAAGCAAAAGCCAAAGGCTACACGCATATCTACGGGTTACGTCTTGAGGTAACCAATGTCAACCAATTAGGCAGTATGGTCGAAGCCATCGCCTACGGTACGGCAGTGATTAGTATTGACCATATTAAACCTACATCTGCTGTAAATCACAAAACCCCCGCTTAAATCATTTCTACTTTTTTATCAAGTGTAAAAACCTATAATTGACTGACGAGTAGTCAGAAAAATCAAAACCATGCACTTTTACAACGATATACTGAAGTTTGCCGTTCCGTTATTATTTCGGTTCGTAGTAACCAGTTTTATCAAAAATTGTCGGTTTAAAAACACGACTATATGAAAAAGTGTCATATAAAGAGCTGACAACGTCGGTGGCTTTTACCCAAGATATCAGCAGGATTGGCTGATTGAGCATGACGAGGTTGTCATAAACCTGCCCGTGTAAGGGCTCTATCTACAAGGATGTAGTTATGGAAGGTGTTGAGTTAGTCACGTTTGTAAATGCAAAAGTCATTCCCATTAGTATCTTTTTGATTATGATGGGGATGGGATTGTCCTTAGTTACCAATGATTTTAAGAGAGTCGTCAAATACCCTAAAGCAGTCGCTATAGGCTTGACCAATCAGCTAATATTCTTACCGCTCGTAGGTTTTGCTTTGGCAACCACTATGTCTCTCGAGCCAGAGTATGCCGTTGGGGTCATGTTGCTGGTATTGTGTCCTGGTGGCACGACATCGAATCTATTTACCTATTTAGCCAAAGGTGATGTCGCACTTTCAGTCACCATGACCGCTATTGCTAGTGTCATTACCGTATTTACCATTCCTATCGTCCTCAGTTTTTCGCTCGTATACTTCATGGGTGCGGGTAGTGAGTTTCAGTTGCCAGTGGTCAAGACCATGATCAGCCTAATTGCTCTGACTATCTTACCCGTCAGTATTGGTATGCTTATCAAACGCTATGCTCCTAACGCGGCAGACAAGGGACAGGTGATGGTGTCTCGTTTTGGCGTGATATTTTTGAGCTTCTTGGTACTTTTCTTAAGCTATGTGCAACGAGACATTATCGTTGAAGCGTTAATCGCTACTGGCCCTGTGGCATTGATATTGAACGTATCGACAATGGCGCTTGGTTATTACACCAGTAAATGGTTCGGTTTAAATCCTGCACAAAGACGCTCGATTACTATGGAAGTCGGCCTACAAAACAGTACGCTTTCAATGTTTATGGCACTGACGCTATTGGCTAACTATAAGATGTCGATGACGCCAGCCATTTATACGCTAATCATGTTCTTGACCGCAGGTATCATGGTCAGAGTATTTACTGCCCAGCACAATAAAGCCAAAAGAACCGAGATAGAAAACAGTGTATTGGCAGCACGTAGAATGTAAGAGGTTTAAGATAACCGTAGTAACGCATTGTTGCGCCCATTGAGACAATACTTGGCAAAAAAATCAACAGTGTATAGTGCAATAAATTAAGCCCATAACCCGCTTTGTATAATGAAGCGTGTTATGGGCTTTTGCGTTTAATGCTCGTTTTAACTCAAATCAGTTTAGCTCAAATTAGTTTAGCTCAAACTTAGAATCTTCGTCTGTCCATTTTCGCTCTTGCCTCAGCGGCTTGTTCTTTCACTTTTTCAATTTCAAATAAGAACGTACGGTTTTTGAGCACCGCGACGAATACCACGCCGCCCACCGTATTGCCCACCAGTACCACGACTAAAAATACCAAATAGCGCCAAAGACTGACGGTATTGCCATATAGCAATGCTGAAAACACTTCGATATTGCCAACGATACTGTGGTGTAAGCCCAAAAACCCGATACTACCAGTGATAAGCGTCACCAGTACGATACGGCTAAGCGTATCTCGTGCAGAGGTCACTAGCCATGCGGCCACGCCCATCATCCAGCCTGCCAGCACTGCGCTGCCAAAGATAACCCACCATTCAAAACCTAAGATATGCTCGGCATAGACATCGATAGCATGGTCTGTAAACAGGTGCATATGCAGCCCTAAACCAATCATTAATGCTGCAAATATACAACCGCCAACGATATTACCAGCGATGACAATGCCCCATAGCCGCAGAAGTTTGTGCAGCGGCTCAATTTTATTTAAGACAGGCAAGCTCAAGAGGGAAGTCTGTTCTGTGAATAATAACGACTGACCAATCACCACGATAATAAAGCCGATTGGATACAGCAGTGACGACAGCACCATGGCATAGCGACTTGGTATCACGTCATTGAGCAAGGCAAACGCTGATAAAATCATAAAAAAGCTGATACCAATCTCTAGCCCAGCCGTAAAGGCACTGGTAAATAGCGAGCCAAGTGAGCGCTCAAAAGTTTCTTTTGCGTGGATAACTTGCTCGACTAAGATGCTGGCGTAGCTTTTCGCTTGGCTTAGATTGTCATCACTGGCAACCTTTTTGATGGTTTCTTTGTCTTCGTCGCTGATTTCTTCTGGCAGGTCGTCATTTTCTAAGTCTTCGGTGGCTTTAATAGGTTCGTCTGCGTCGTTGTCTGTAGTATCATCTACGTCACTATCTGTAGTGTCGTCTGCGTCCTTATCTACCACAATGTCTTTAGAAGAATCGCTGTTTTCTTCTAGCGTATGATTATCTTCAGGCACAGGAGGGGTGGTACTCGCATTTGTACGCTCATCGTTTGGTCGATTAGCCTGAGAATCATGGTCATGCTCGGTATCTTGGGACACGGTCGGCTCGCTGGTTATAGGCTAATGATTTTACTGCATAAGTAATCTCTATTATATTTCCCATTCTTCGGATTGCTGTTGTTAATTGATTAACAATTTGAGTAATAAATCGCCTTCAGGCTTTATAAATTGCCTTACCATCTAACAAAATCTGCCTATCTGCGTTAAAATCACACTATCAACTATTTTTCCTGTTTTTATAGCGTTTTACGCTATCTCATTTTGACCACATTCATTATCAACAATAAGATCACCCTATTATGAGCAATCCTAATACCGATACCAGCATTGATAGCAATGCGAAAACCAATCTGACCCAGTCGATCCAAGCGGCGCTAAGCCAATTAGAAAGCGCCTATAATCCTGCGGAAGTTGAAGCAGGTATGTATCAAGGCTGGGAAGAAAGCGGCTATTTTCAGCCGACTTTTGACAAAGACGAATCGTTTTCTATTGCGCTGCCACCGCCAAACGTCACGGGCTCGCTCCACATGGGTCACGGTTTTAACAACGCTATTATGGATGCGCTCACCCGTTATCACCGCATGGATGGTGATAATACGCTGTGGCAGCCAGGTACGGATCATGCGGGTATCGCGACTCAAATGGTTGTTGAGCGTCGCTTGGAGGCGCAAGGCATCAAGCGACGTGATATGACGCGTGAAGACTTCATCGATAAAGTATGGGAATGGAAAGAAGAGTCAGGCGGTAACATCACTAGCCAAATTCGCCGTTTGGGCAGTTCGGTTGACTGGTCGCGTGAGCGCTTTACCATGGATGACGGTCTATCTAACGCAGTAAAAGAAGTATTCGTACGCCTGTTTGACGATGGTCTTATTTATCGTGGTAAGCGTCTAGTGAACTGGGATCCTAAGTTCCAAACCGCGCTTTCTGACTTAGAAGTAGAAAACCACGACGAAAAAGGCAGCTTGTGGCATTTCCGCTATCACTTCACAGATACAGACCTAACCACTCAAGATGGTAAAAACTATCTGGTCGTCGCCACCACGCGTCCTGAGACATTGCTTGGTGATACCGCTGTCGCAGTCAATCCTAGCGATGAGCGCTACGCACACTTGGTCGGAAAAACCATTACTTTGCCAATCACGGGTCGTGTCGTGCCTATCGTCGCTGATGATTATGTCGAAAAAGACTTCGGTACAGGTTGTGTCAAAATCACCCCAGCGCATGATTTTAACGATTATGAATTGGGTCGCCGTCATAGCTTGCCATTGATTAATATCCTTGATGAGCGCGCTAATATCTTACCAGCGATGGAAGTCTATCCTGACTTGCAGACGCGTGAGCCAGAGTTAGAGACTACGCCGAGCGAATACGCAGGACTTGAGCGTTTTGCGGCGCGTAAATTCCTTGTAGAGCAAGCAGGCGAGCAGGGCTGGTTAGAAGATATCGAAGACTATGCACTAAAAGCCCCGCGTGCTGAGCGTGGCGGTACAATCGTTGAGCCGTGGTTAACCGATCAATGGTATGTCGCAGTTAAAGAGCTTGCCAAGCCTGCGATCGACGCAGTAGAAGACGGCAGCATTGAGTTCGTCCCTGCACAGTACAAAAACATGTATATGGCGTGGATGACCGATCTACAAGACTGGTGTATCAGTCGTCAGTTGTGGTGGGGTCATCGTATCCCTGCATGGTATGACGATGCGACAGGTGAAATCTATGTCGCCCGTGACGAAGCTGAAGTACGCACTAAGTACAACCTAAGCGATGATGTAAAACTTCGCCAAGACGACGACGTGCTCGATACGTGGTTCAGCTCTGGTCTATGGACGTTTAGTACGCTTGACTGGGCAGACGTCAACGCTGATCCACGCGTGATGGACACTTTCCACCCGACCAGCGTATTGGTGACTGGTTTTGACATTATCTTCTTTTGGGTTGCTCGCATGATCATGATGACCATGCATTTCGTGAAAAACGAAGATGGCACGCCGCAAGTACCGTTTAAGACCGTCTATGTGCATGGTCTGGTACGTGATGGCAATGGTCAAAAAATGTCAAAATCAAAAGGCAACGTCTTAGATCCGATCGATCTCATCGATGGCATTGAGCTAGAAGCGTTGGTAGAAAAACGCACCAGCAATATGATGAATCCAAAAGACGCGGCCAAAATCGAAAAGCAAACGCGTAAAGAGTTCCCAGAAGGCATCCCAGCGTATGGTACGGACGCATTGCGCTTTACCTTTACCTCATTAGCCAGTACTGGTCGCGATATCAACTTTGATCTAAAGCGTGTCGAGGGCTATCGTAACTTCTGTAATAAAATCTGGAACGCTAGCCGCTTTGTCCTGATGAACTGTGTCGATGGTGAAGGCAGTGCCAAGCCTATCGACCAAACGGCGAATCCTGACGTATGGGAATTACCAGAAAAATGGATCATGAGTCGTTTGAACTCTAGCATCAAAGACATTCATCAGCATTTCGCTCAATATCGTCTTGATATGGTCAGCCAAGATATTTATGAATTCATCTGGAATGAGTACTGTGACTGGTATGTTGAGCTTGCCAAAGCCAGCCTAAATGATGACTCGGTATCTGACGAGCGCAAAGCGCAAATCCGCTATGTACTACTGCACGTACTAGAGACGGCGCTACGCTTCACCCATCCAATCATGCCGTATCTGACTGAACAAATCTGGCAGACCATCGCGCCGCTACTAGGTCGCAAAAACACCGACAGCATCGTGGTCGCTGACTATCCACAGACCGATGCCAGCCAAATCAGTGAGCAGACTGAAGCGGATATGGCATGGCTACAAGAGCTCATCGCGAGCGTCCGTAACATCCGTGGTGAGATGAAACTGGGTAATGCGGTACGTCTGCCAGTGCTACTACAAAACGTCTCGCAAGATGAAGAAGCGCGTCTATCACGTATCAAAAACCAGTTCAAAGCGCTTGCCAAAGTCGAGAGCTTAGAGATCGTCAAAGAAGGCGATGAAGTGCCACTATCGTCATCAAGTATGGTCGGTCAGCTACGTGTACTCGTACCGATGAAAGGGCTCATCGATCCAACGGCTGAGCTGGCACGTCTGGGCAAAGCGCACGAAAAGCTACAAAAGCAAGCCGATGGTATCGCGCGTAAGCTAGGCAATGAAGGCTTTGTCAGTAAAGCACCTGCGGAAGTGGTTGATGCTGAAAAGGCGAAATTGGCTGAGTTAGAAGGGCAGTTAACCGCGATGACGGCGCAGATGGAGCAGCTGAAGGCGTTGTAGGTTAACTGGTAACTAAGCTTTAATTTCTAGTTATATGCGTCACTGAGTGTCGCATATAACTTTTAATATCTTTCCTTTCTGAAATTAAGTTATTATTATTAGTAAAGTGTTAAAACATATCTATAAATGGACTCTCAATGTGTTGACATAAATACGTTTAATCATACTGTGTTATAATTGGTGATTCTAAGATATGATAAATTGCGAAAATATAATAGATTTAGATGCTTTAAATATTACAACAGATAATATTGAACAACTAGGTACTAAAGAAAAGTTTTGGTTCCAACATCCTGTATACAATGTCAAATGTCTATTTAAGTTTTCGCGTGGCAATACGGGTGAACATTGGTCTGAGGTTGTTGCTGACAAAATATGCGATGAACTTATGGTTCCTCATGCTAAGTATGAGCTGGCATTTATGACTCATGATGATGGAGTAAATAAGGTAAAGAAATTAGGCGTTTTTGCTAAAAATGTATTACCTGAAAATTTTGAGATGGTTATTGGAAACCAGTTCTTATTCACATATGTAACAAATGCCTTAAAAAAAAATTATCCAGATCCTTTACAACCTACAGACAGAAGCTTCCAAAAAGTTAAAGAGCATACAGTTAACTTTGTACTTGAGAGCTTAAAGCATGTCAAAGTTCTTCCCGAACACCAATTAAATGACAATTTCTCCTTATCAGCTTGTGACATGTATTGTGGTTACTTGCTACTTGACGTTCTGATTAGCAATCAGGACAGACATCATGAGAACTGGGCAGTACTCCAAGGCAATCGTGATAGTAAGGATGAGCTATTTATATGCCCTTCTTATGATCATGCTTCCAGCTTAGGAGCAAATATTAGTGATGAAGAAAAAAAAGAAAGGTTAGAATCTAAAGATAAAAATAGAAGGATACCAGCTTTTACTGCTAAAGCTCGTTCTGCACTATATCAAAATACAAATGACCGGCGTCCAATGACAACTATAGGAGCATATATTGAAGCAACTAGCCACGAATGTTCCTCTAATAATATCCGAGGGTATTGGAACGAAGTTTTAAGGTCAAGTTTAACTCCAACAGTTATTGAGAACATTATCAACTCTATTGATGATGAAATAATTTCTCCAATTTCTAAAGAGTTTACAATTGCGATGATCAAAGAAAACCGATGTCGCATACTATCCGTATAGGGTGATTTATGAATATTCAGAAAAATAATGTTTTTATTTCTTGGCAGAGTCAAGAATCTAGATTATGGCACGTTGTCGGTAATTTAGATTATGATGGCGAGAATTATAACTTTCGCTATACAAATGGTAGTAAAGAAGCTAAGAACGATGGATTTACTCCGTTTCAGGGGATGGATGATTTGGATAGGACATATACATCTTTTCAGTTGTTTCCGCTATTTCAAAATAGAGTGCTTTCTAAGAGAAGACCTGAATATCCAAGGTTTATTTCTTGGTTGAGGTTAAATGACCATGCCACCGAAATGGATTTGTTAGAGCGAAGTAATGGCATTAAAATTACAGATAATTTACAAACTTTCTCCCGTTTGGAAGTTAATGAGGTAGGTGAGTTTGACTGCTGTTTTTTTGTTCATGGTCTAAGCCATAGATCACAAGAAGCGAAAGAATATGTAAATGACCTCTCTGTTGGAACTGAGTTACTTCTTCAGCATGAACCAGAAAATGACTATGATAGTTATGCTACGTTAGTATTAAGCCCTACAGAAGAAGGTTCAGAGCTAAGATTGGGCTATTGCCCTGGGTATTTATCGGCAGATATTTCTCACTTATTAAATGATAATACCGAGTCAATGGTATTTACAGTTGAAAGTGTTAATGAAAGTGCACCTATTCATTATAGGCTTATGTGTCGTTTAAAGGGCAAGGTCAAGCCTGATTTCAATCGTTCTTTATTAGATAGAGATGAATTTGAGTTCGTACGGGAAATGGGGCATGCCTAGAGAGAATACAAATTTGGTGTGGATTGATATCGAGACTACTGGACTTGAGCCTAATAATGATGAAATTTTAGAAGTTTGTTGCGTAATAACTAGTAAAGATCTTGATATTATGTCTGTTTCAGACAGTTTTGTTATACATAATAGTTACGAAGTTATTATGAAAATGGATGATTGGTGTAAAAGTACTCACAAGAATAATGGTTTGATTCAAGAAGTTTTAATATCTAATTTAGGGAGAGAAGAAGTAGAAAGTAAGCTTTTAGAGTTTCTAAACTTATGGGTTGACTTTAAATCTTCTCCAATGTGCGGAAGTTCAGTGCATTTTGATAGGAGTTTTCTTAAAAATTACATGCCTAGATTAGAAAATTATTTCACTCATAGAAATCTTGATGTTTCTAGTATGAAAGAGGTTGTTTATAAATGGTACGATTTTGAATATATCAAAGATGAAGTTGAGCACCGCGCCAAATCTGATATTATCCAAAGTATTCAAGAGTTAAAGTTCTACAAAAAAAACTTCTTTATTTAGATTTGATTGTCGTAAGTTCCGATCAACATACAACATGCTTTATAACTTTACCCAAATTAAAAAACCGCTACAGGAAATACTGTAGCGGTTTTTTAATGTCAGTAATTAGTCTATTATCTCTAAAGGAATAATACGCTAACGTAAGGAACACCATGAACCATCTCACCGTTGGACAACGCTCGCCTTTAAGCAACCTTGCTATCGACGATACCGCACCCATCACGCTCAAATTCACTCGCCAAAGCCCAATAGACATGGACATCAGCTGCTTTGCCTTAGACGCAGCGGGCAAACTGATCAACGATGATTATATGGTGTTTTATAATCAGCCAACCTCACCATGTGGGCAAATCAAGCTCACCCATTACGAGTCACAGCCAACGGCGAGTAAAGGCATCCAAGCCGAGTTTGAAGTGAATTTATCCAAACTGGCTGCTAATATAGACAGCTTGTTTTTTGTATTATCAGCCGACACCCCGCTCAATCAAATTCAATCGTTAGAGATTGGTATTTGGCAGCAATCGCAAAAGGCGCAGGCAGCGTATCAAGCAGCAGATTTTGCCCAGCAGCAAGCCAGTATGCTGATGCAGCTTTATCGTAAAAGTGGCGTTTGGCGAGTATCTAACGTCGCGCAAGGCTTTAATGGTAGACTTGCCGCCATCGTGCAGCATTTCGGTGGTGACGTAGAAGAGAGCAGCCCACAAGTACTCGAGCCGACCGTAACGCCAGTGCAAGCAAAACCGTCGTTAGAGAAGGTCATGCTGGACAAAGCACCAAAACTGGTCAATCTGGCCAAAAAAGCCACCATATCGCTTGAGAAACGCCAATTGCAGCAATTGACCGCAAAGGTAGCACTGGTGTTAGATGCCTCAGGCTCAATGAACAGACAGTACAAAAAAGGGCGCGTGCAAGAGGTGGTCAACCGCATATTGCCATTGGCAGTGAACTTCGATGATGACCAAGCGTTAGACTGCTGGGCGTTTGCCCGAGATCCGCAGTATTTGGGCGAGATTGGACTGAGCAATTATGACGGTTTCATTAACAACGCTCATGGCGGCTGGCGCAAATGGGCACTTGGCCCGCGCATCAACAATGAAGCAGAGGTCATGAAAGCCGTGACGGAGTTTTACCAAAAAGACGGCTTAGATGTGCCTATCTACGTGCTATTTATCAGTGATGGCGGGGTGAATGACAATCGCGGTATCACGAAAGTCATGACGGAAGCCGCGAAACTACCGATATTTTGGCAGTTCGTGGGCTTGGGTGGTCGTGGTTATGGCATCCTAAAAAAACTAGACGATATGACAGGGCGCGTGATTGATAATTGTGACTTTTTTGAACTTGATGACTTGGATGACATTAGCGAAGAAGCTTTGTATGAAAACATGCTAGAAGAGTTTCCAATGTGGCTAAAAGAAGCCAAGCAGCTTGGTATCGTGCAGTAATAACCTTGTCAGTCTATTAACCATAAAAAACCGCCACAGCAAATACTATGGCGGTTTTTTATGGCTCGAAATATCTTAATTTCTAAAATCTCTATAGCGCCCACAGCGATTGATACTGCTCATCAGTCAAGGTCACGATATCGATCTCGGCTAGCATATCACGCAGTTCTTCCCACTTATTTGCATCAGGCTTGATCGGTGTGATCAATCTGCCCAGCGTATTATCAATGATCGCATCCATCAACGCATCGGCCTCGGTTTTACTATAGTCATAATACATACGATGAGCAGTCTCTGGCTCGTTTTTGCACAGTTCTGTCATCTGGTTGGTCACTTGGATAAAGGTCTCTATCGCGTCCTTTTTCGCGCTATAGATCTCATCTGTCGTCAGAATCTCTAAAGCCGAAAAGTTCGGATAAGGTGACAGGTGTTGATCGATAAATTCAAAGTCCAACTCTTCATGAGTCGCTTCAACGCCTTCAAAGTTATAAAAGCATAGCCATGCACCATCTAGGCTTGGGTCTTCTTGCAGGTTTTTTATATGATAAAAGTCTTTTTGCACAAAAGTCACATTATCACGGCTGATACTAAAGCCGTTTTTTTTGGCATAGCGCGTCAATATCTCAAAGCCAATACGATTGGTTTTTTCTTCAGCAGCAGGGGTACAGATGCGAATCGGTTGATTGTTTTTTAATTTATCCATGCTAGCGCGTTGCATCAATATGCCGCCATCGGTCTCAAAAAAGCAGCCTAGCGCACGTAGATTAGGCGCGTAATGTTCAAACAGATGGATAGGCTCATTCACATGCAGGTCGATACTTTGGTTTTGTAATTCGGCAAAGCCATCATAGTGGTCATCTGGCTCGATAATGGTGATATCAAGCCCTGCCTGCTCATATGCGCTCGTGGTCACACCCGCGATAAAAGGCAGATGATCAGGGTTTAAAAACCATTCGAGGGTCAGAGTAAGTTTGGTGGTCGGTTGCATGGTTGTTTCCTTTTTAGGTATGGAAAACAATCAGACTGATACTATTAAGGTAAAACAAGAAAGGCCAAATAAGAAAGGTCAGGTCTCGATGCTAACTGTCAGATGCTCAGCGTTTAAGATGGTTATCACCAGTACATCGTCTATAGACTGCTCTTATTTATAGACCTCTGAGGGTATGTCACGCTTGTTTCCTACGTCAGTGCTAACTGCTTCAGGTTCACGGGTGTGTCTCAGCGATGATGTGGGCTGTGTCTACAGCGTTAAATCAAAGCACCCCGACAAGATTGATTGGTATTATATTATTTTCGATCAGTACTGCTAATGAATCCGTACTGCTAATGGCTACTATCGATAGCTACTGCGTCATCATAGACGACTTACAAGATGGGATGCAAGCATATCGGGAATGACGATGGCAGATGATGACTGATGTTCGATAGTCGCTCTTTATGATAGCTGTTATTTATCACGGCTACTGATAGTTATTTCTAGCGACGGATTAATAAAAAAGTGCAGCATTTATCATTGGTACTTACCCAATTACTAACCAAACATACCTATCAATAGCAAAAACCTTATATAAATAGTCTTGTGCGCAGACGGGCGATATTGCATGATTAGCCTTCTATGCCGCTGCTTATCTAATAGGCGCTATTCTAGACAATCAACGTTTGGCATAACTGACAATCTATACGACCGACAACTTATATGACCGATAATAAAAAAGCGTTCTATTACCGACCTAAGACCGATCAATCCAACAGCCCAATGCTGCGTTGGACCTTTGTGACGCTTGGTTGGCTGTTTTTTATCTTAGGTATTATCGGTATATTGTTGCCAGTGATGCCCACCGCGCCTTTTATCTTGCTAGCAGCAGGTTGCTGGGCACGTAGTTCTCGACGTTTTCACTTTTGGCTGATTAATCATAAATATTTTGGCAAATTTGTCCGTGATTGGGAAGAGAATCATGCCGTTCCGCTTTATGCCAAGTGTTTAGCGACGGTTATGATTACAGCATCGACAATTATGTTATTTTATCGTTTGCCTGCCGATATGATGTGGATGGCATGGGCGGTAGCCGCTGTCTGTAGTGGGGTAGCGATATATTTGTTCCGTTTACCAAATGCCTAAATCCGTTGCAATTTACGCCAAAATCAGTCAATAAACGGCTCTGGTTACACGAAACATGAGATAAGACTTGCGATACTAGGATGTACCCCTTATAATACGCCCAAGCTTAAGAGCAGTTCTGCACCAAATCATTACCTCGTAGTATTAGTTATAATCCTTCGTTTTAATATTTATCGTTCAGTAGCTATTTGCAAGCGTTACCGGTCACTAGACCATTAATAAATTTAAAAGTAGGATTATACTATGTCAGACGTTCAAAAAGGTACAGTTAAGTGGTTCAACGAAGCTAAAGGCTTTGGTTTTATCGCTCCAGAAACTGGCGCAGACGTTTTTGCTCATTACAGCGAAATCACTGGTTCAGGTTTCAAAACTTTGGCTGAAGGCCAAGAAGTTGAGTTCACTGTAACTCAAGGCCAAAAAGGCCCACAAGCACATAACATCGTTGCTATCTAATTTGTCTTTATAGACAGATAGATGAATAGATGTAGAAAAGCGAACCTTCGGGTTCGTTTTTTTTCGTCTGCTATTTAATATTTAAGATATGAGTACTTAAGCGAGTAGAAGTCTTAAGCGAGTAGAAGTCTTATTTGAAAGGTTTTAATTAATCATATTAGACCGCGACCAATGCAAAAAGGCCTCCGACTATAGATAGTTGGAGGCTTTTTATATTATGCAGTGAAGTAAGAAGCTAAAAATCAAAATTCGGATTACTACATAAAGCTAATGCCGATATTAATCAGACCACCGCCCAGTATTAACCAACCAAACATAATGGCACCCAAAATAAGCGGTCTAACGCCAGCTTGCTTGATCGCACTTAGATGCGTGGTCAGACCTAGCGCAAACATGGCCATCGTCAGTAGCACATCATCCAGCATCACCATACTGCGTACGACACTCTCAGACATCGGCACCCATGTATGTATCAACACAATGCCGATGAATATAAACGCGAACCATGGCACTTTGACTTGTTTGACGCGGGTCATAAATGACGTTATCTCGTTTTCACTGCTTTTATCTTCTATAGCGGTATTATCTACGGTGCGCTCTTTGGTTAGAGCAAACGATAATACAAGCAGGAAAGGCGCAAGCATCATGACGCGTATCATCTTGGTCACGACAGCGGTATCGCCAATCTCGGTATTGATTGCATTGCCCGCGACCACGACTTGCGCTACTTCATGAACGGTTGAGCCAGTGTACATGCCGTACTGCTGGGCGCTGAGCCAAGGTTGTAACCAACCGAGATGATAGAGAAAAGGATATAGTAGCATCGCGATAGTGCCAAACACCACCACAGTTGCCACGGCGATAGTGACCTTGTGAGCTTGCGCGTTGACCACTGGCTCTGCAGCAATGACGGCCGCAGCACCGCAAATACTTGCCCCTGAACCAATCAAGATAACCGTTTCTTTATCGACTTTTAACCATCTCGTACCCAGCCAATAGGTCAATAGAAAGGTTGACGTCAGTACCAGTGCATCCGTCATAATCGCTGGCATACCGACGCTCGCAACTTGCGTCATGGTCAGTTTAAACCCATAAAACATAATCGCAAGTCGCAGTATCTGACCCTTTGCAAAGCAAACGCCGCCGTTTAAACGTTCAGTGAATTTGGGATAGATGGTATTGCCCAAGATCATGCCTAGCAAAATCGCTAGTGTTAAAGAGGATAGTCCAACGATACGCCCGTTTGACCATACATCTAAACTGCTGTCCAACCATAAGCAAAACAAACTACCAATCAGAACGACTACCAATCCCGCTAAGTGACGTTGATTGGGGGTATAGTTGTGAACGGAGTTGCTGACTGATTGGACGAGTGTGTGCATGACGCGGCATCCTATTACTTATATTAAGATAAGCTTATGAATAGACAGTATATGCCCGCCACATTTATAATAAAAACAGATTAATAAGATATAAACTATCGATTTTTTAGGTTAGTGTCTATTATAGAAATAGATATACCGCACATGAGTAGCGAAGAAAGATACGCATAGTGAATAAGACAGGCTAAAAACTGACATAAAGCAACATAGGGCATTATTAATATTATGAAAAAATCTGTGCAGACAATGCCAAAGATTACGCTTAAGCAGCTTGCTGTTTTTGTCAGTATTTATCAGACAGGCAGCACCAGTCGCGCCAGTGAGGAGCTACATTTATCACAATCAGCAGTTAGCAGCGCACTGACAGAGTTAGAGTCTAGACTACAGATGCCGCTATTTGAGCGCGTCGGCCGTCGGCTCAATCAACACCCCAATGCTCATCCCATTTATATACAGGCACAGGCTATCTTGGGTCAGTCGCTCACGCTTGAGCATTATCATCAGTATCAAGCAGGACAGATTCATATCGGTGCTAGTACCACTATCGGCAACTACGTGCTGCCGTCATTGCTTGGCAAGCTATATGAGACGCTACCCGATGCCAATGTCGATATGTATATTGCCAATACTCAAGAGGTAGTGAGCGAGGTTGAGCAACTAAATATCGACATCGCACTGGTAGAAGGAATGCCGCGTCCGGTAGATATGAAAGTTATTGAGCAGCGTGAATGGCGTACCGATACGCTAGTGATATTTGCCAAGCATGATAGCAAGTGGCTAAAGAATGTGGCTACCTATAGCGAAGATGAGGACTGCTATCAGCTGAGTATTAATCAGCTAGCGCAGTTGCCGTTACTAGTACGTGAGGCAGGGTCAGGCACACGGCAGATTATCGATGAGCAATTACTAAAGTACCTACCCAATGCAGAAGTGGTAAAGGCCATACATCAATCCGAGGCCATCAAGCACATGGTGAGTGCAGATATTGGTCTTGGCTGCCTATCGCAGCATGTGATTGAGACAGAATTAGCAACAGGTGAACTGGTACAAGTGAACGTGGCGGGAATTGATCTATCAAGGACATGGTGGCTAGTCTGGCACAAAGCTCGACACCAAAGTCCTATTTGGCAAACCTTTATTGATATTATTCAACAAGGTTAAACGATGAGTCTGGATGAACCTAAAATCTATTAGCCATAAAAAAGCGCAGCGTTAAAAGTTACGCTGCGCTTTTTTTTGAGACGAGCTCTAGAGAATATAAGACAGTCAAAGCATATAGTTATGCTGACACAGGTTTGTCCAGTCGCACCACAAAGCTATCGCAAGGTACATTGGGCAAGATATTATCTGCTGTCGCGCCACTGATCCATGCAGCGATACCAGTACGCTTATGACGACCGATGACCAATAGATCGACATCGTGTTTATGACAGTAGCTGACGATACCCTCACTGCTAGAGATGGCAGTCGTGACTTCCGACGTTGCTGCATTTAGCTGATTGCGTTCAAGGAATTGCGCCAGCTTTGCACGTGCTTCTTGGCAGCGTTCATCATCAATCTCATCGTATAGGCTAGAGGCAGGCACCAGCTCATAGCCGAAGCCAACCATGGTGTCTTTGACAATATGCAAAACAGATAGCTTAGAGCCTGGACGGTTTTCGACGATGCGCTTGGCCTTTTGGGCGACTATATCTGCATCAGAGAGTAAGTCGGTGACCAGTAAAATATGTTCGTAACTCATAGCGTCTTCCTCATGTCAGATAGTATTTACTATAGCACTACTCTAGGGCGCTGTTAAGTAAAGCTTGTCGTCTTTAACAGCGGATGGGAGCGATGCCAATTATTCCAAGACAGGCTGATCAAGTTTCACCACTAAGCTGTCGCAAGGGACATTTGGCAAGATACTATCGGCAGTGGCTCCAACCAACCAAGCAGCGATACCATGGCGCTCATGGCGTCCAATGATAAGTAAATCGACGTCTTTTTCACGGCAATAGTTAATGATACCTTTGCTATTAGAGATGGCAGCGGTGACCTCAGAGTTGATTGCTTCCAGCTCATTACGTGCCAAAAATTGTGCCAGCTTAGCCCGTGCTTCTTGCCATTTTTCACTATCCACATCACCCGAGAGGCTAGAGGCAGGCACGAGCTCATAACCGAAGCGCACCATGTCATCTTTGACTATATGCAAGACAGACAGTCTGGCTTCAGGAGAGCCTGCGAGAATACGTTTGGTTTTTAGCGCCACTTTGTCCGCATCAGACAGCAAGTCAGTGACCAGTAAAACGTGTTGGTAGCTCATAAGGTACTCCTAGTTAATCATTAACTTTATAGTAGCAGTGCAAATCACCTTTGTTAAGCGATAAATCCATAATAAAATTGTGGATATTGATGGATTTGTAACTATAAGGCTTTAATAGCTAAAGTTGATAGGAACGTAGATCATGTGGTGGATTATTGCGTGACTGCTGCCTTGACTTATCCATGTCGCAGCCCCACTAATAGCCCTAAGCCAACTCTTTTTTAGCCAATTTATTACTCTATTTTCCCTGACAGTCAGGGCACTATACGCATGATAAGCGATAAGGATAACTATGACGGACACGCCATTTACTGCTGATTTAACCTTGCATCCAGCATTTGAGCTGATTGAGCACCGTCACATTGAAGCCTTGTCAATGGATGTGCTGATAAGCCAGCATACTAAAACAGGCGCGATGCACTATCATCTGGCGCATCCAAGTGATGAAAATGCGTTTTTGGTGGGTTTTCGCACCCAGCCGATGGATTCAAAAGGTGAGGCACATATCTTAGAGCATGTGGCTTTATGCGGCTCTGCAAAATATCCAGTGCGCGATCCGTTTTTTTCGATGATCAAGCGCTCATTGAACACTTTTATGAACGCGATGACAGCGGCTGATTGGACCGCTTATCCTTATGCTACGCAAAATGAGAATGACTATTTTAACCTGCTTTCAGTTTATTTAGACGCGGCGTTTTTCCCAAATATTCATCCGCTAGATTTTGCGCAAGAAGGTATTCGCGTTGAATTAGATGAGGACGATAAACCGCAGTTTAAGGGCATTGTCTTTAATGAGATGAAAGGGGCAATGAGCGGCGAGATCGATCAGCTCTATCATACGGTCGCGCATCACCTGTTCCCAACGACCACTTATCATTACAACTCAGGCGGTGATCCTGCGGACATTCCTGATCTGACTCATACAGAGCTCGTTGAATTTCATAAGAGCCATTATCATCCGTCAAATAGTGTGATTATGAGCTTTGGTAATATTCCCGTGGCTCAAACGCAAACGAAGATACACAAAGATGCCTTAACTGAGTTTGAGACAGGTCAAAAGCACGTGTCTCGTCCAGAAGTCCGTCTAGCAGCGCCGATTAGCGCGACCGATACGTATACCGCTGACGAAGCAGGACCTGATCAGACTCATCATGTCGTAGCGTGGTTGCTACCGTCTATCACTGATCCCAAGCAGCGCCTAGCACTGCGTCTATTAGAAGGCGTGTTGATTGAGCATGCAGGATCACCAC
>OJBZ01000050.1_pt1 | contig 79763 bp, 70 predicted proteins | sample 1591671 | NCBI WGS metagenome assembly OJBZ01 (sample SAMN05416850, study PRJEB24817) | seawater metagenome | isolation source: Sea water | place: Canada:Atlantic | collected 2013-07
ACGAGATAGGAGTCCGTCTCGTGGGCTCGGAGATGTGTATAAGAGACAGTTCCCGTGCTCTTGATGGGCTGCTTTGGAAAAACTGAATATGTGCAGTTGCGCGACGAGATCCCGGCCGAGCTGCTCGCGCCGACGCCGATCTCGACGCGCCGGCCGGCAACCTACCGCGAGCTTGCGATCCTGGCGACCGAGCATCTCAATTCTGCGCGCCAAGCGAATGCAGACAAGGCGGCGATCGCCGAGATCCTCGGCGCGCGCTGACCCTTAGTTCATATAATGATTGGAGAGACTTAATTACTACTGAGGTTCTCTAAGCGTTTGGGAAATTTCAAAATTCGAGACGATAGCAGCATATGCTTGGGCAGAGCCGACTTTCGCCGCGTATCGCCCTCAGCTCAGCTTAGCGGACAATGCTGCCATTCGTCACGCTTGCATTATGTCGGCCTTGCTCAAAACAGCTAAGGGCTGTCATCACTCGAGGATATCCCTCCTGCACTGACTTTCCGGAAATCCGGTCTATTAAGAAGTAAGCGCCTCAGAATGCGAACAAATTCTTGCAACTTGTGCGCGCATGAAGAACAGTGGTTTCGAAAATTTTTATCAACGAGGCTGTTCTGAATATGCGAAATCAGTACGCAGGTCATTTTGCCCTCCCTGAGAGCACTCTTAGCGATATATGGAAAAATGGAATACTAGTCTTTGACACTAACGTGCTTCTAAGCCTCTATCGGTACTCCGAAGCAACTCGAAAGGAACTGCTTTCAGTACTTACTAAGAACTCCGACCGGTGCTGGCTTCCTGAGCAATGTGCCCATGAGTTTTTCCAGAATAGGCTTACAGTGATTAGCGATCAAACCAAAAGCTATGATATAGCCATAGGCTCGATAGAAGAATTGGAGAAAAAGTTCGATCAACGTAATGCTCACCCCTTTTTAGCAGAAAAATCCCACAAAAAGTTGGCAGCCGTCCTGAAGGAAGTACGTGAGGAGCTCGCAGATAGCGGAAAGTTGCTTGATCGCAAGATTACCAATGATGAAATCAAAGAGGAAGTTGCTGATATTTTTGATGGAAGAGTTGGAAATTCATACACGGAAGACGAACTGTTGAACGTATTCGGTTTAGGTGAAGGACGCTATTCGAGAAGAATTCCCCCTGGGTACATGGACGCAAAAAAGACTGATGGACAAACAATTGATCAAAAAAGGCGCAACTACGGCGATTTGATATTCTGGAAGCAAACTATGGAGCACGCTAAGTCGGTCGATCGAAGTGTGATTTTAATTTGCGACGATAAGAAAGAAGACTGGTGGCAATCGGCCAGAGGCAAGACGGTTGGTCCGCGTGCGGAACTGGTCGAAGAGTTTTTAACCACTACAGGAAGACCGATCCTTATCTTCACGACTGAGAGATTTCTTCAGTTGGCAAACGAGAAACTAAAACTTGAAGTAAGCGCGGGAGCGATTGATGAAGTTCGTGCGGATCACGCTGAACGAAGAGCTAAAAGCAAAGCGTCAAGAAACCTATTACTTAGAGAAGCTCGGAGCCGGTTAAACGAGACTCATGGGAGCGGACGGAGTATTTTTGCAGACGACAAGAAGACTTCTTATTCGGAGCATTTTTCGAAATACGGCAGCCATATCGATGATGGAGTTAATATTCCCGTAGGGTTTCTTGGTGAGCGTTTGATTGATGCAACACATGGTTTTCAACAGGCGCAAGCTGCTTTCGAAAATGCGAAGCTCAAAGCTTTATCCAGTGAGGCCAAGAGTATTAGCAAAAATGAATCTGCCGCTCTATGGCACAATTTGGAAAAGTGTAGGACTGAATTGCAGGTATTTGAAGCAAGGTACCACCATGCGCTAGAAGCCTTGGCAGACCGTGATGGCGATTCTTGATTAGTAACATACTTTGTTAAAACAGAACCAAATTTGGAAACTTTCGACTTAGGTTCGAAATTTCTATATCTCTATTCCAAAATAGAGACATTGCACCTCCCTGTTTGATCTTGAGCGTCGCATGGCGCGGCCAAAGGGTTAGTCTCTCGATGCAATAGCAGACACTCACTTAGGCGCGGCATCCGGCATTCAGGGCTCGTACCCACCATTTGCCGCAACCTAGACGAACGACCGGTCTGGGTCGCAGGATGCGTTAGATTTGGTCTGGGTGAAAGTCTGGGGGTCGTACTTCAAAACCTTCCCAGACGTTCCTGATTTTGCCCAATTCACCGTTTTCGGGATGTCTCAAAACAACGCCAGATTAAGCGCCAAAAAGCCTTATTTATACGGCTGAAACTGTTGTGGAAGACTGGAGCGGGTAACGAGAATCGAACTCGTAACTAAAGCTTGGGAAGCTGCCGTGATACCTTTTCACCATACCCGCGCGCCGTGAGGTGACTTAATCCGATGTGGCGGGTGCGTCAAGCGGGGTTTTTGTCCGACGCATCCTTTGCTGCCCTTGAGAACACTCTTCAGCGGCGGCGGCGTCTGCGGGTGCCGCCTGAGCTATCGCCGCCGGTATTGAATGTCTCGGTTGGCAGGGTGACGATGCTATTGAGGATCGGGAAGGGCTCTACCGCGTTGGGGATGGCCGATGCGTTGACGAAATGCTCTTGGAAGCGGGGTTCGATGGCAGTCTCGATCTTGTGGATGTTGCGCACCGTCTCTTCGATCTCGGCTCGGCTTGAGGTGTTGAGCAATGCGATGCGTGCGCCGGTGCCCGCCGCGTTGCCAGCCGATGTGACCTTGTCCAGCGGTGCGTCAGGGATCATGCCAAGGATCATCGCGTGTTTAGGGCTGATATGCGCACCGAATGCGCCGGCCAGCACCACGCGGTCGACTTTGTCGACACCAAATTTATCCATCAGCAGACGCGCCCCTGAGTAAAGCGCGGCCTTGGCCATCTGGATTTCGCGGATGTCGCGGTTGGTCACAGTAATGCGCGGGCCGCCATCGGCGGTGCCATCATAGACCAGATAGGAATTAGTGCGCCCGTCGGCAAAGACATTTGCCGATCCGGTTTGTTCAGCCGTACCGATCAGGCCGGGGGCGTCGACGATGCCGTGGACGCGCATTTCAGCGACCATTTCAATGATGCCCGAGCCACAGATGCCGGTGACGCCACTGGCCCCAATCTCGGCCTCGAAGGCGGGATCATCAGACCACAGGTCGCTGCCGATTACCTTGAAACGGGCAATCTTGGTGACGGGGTCGATCTCTACCCGTTCGATCGCACCTGGGGCGGCGCGTTGACCGCTGCTAATCTGTGCGCCCTCGAACGCGGGACCGGTGGGAGAGGAACAGGCGAGGACTTTATCGCGGTTGCCCAGCAAGATTTCAGCGTTGGTGCCCACATCGACGACCAGCACCAGATCGTCTGATTTATCTGGCGCTTCCGACAGGGCAACGGCGGCGGCATCCGCGCCCACATGGCCTGCAATGCAGGGCAGCAGATAAACGCGGGCAGAGGGGTGGATGTTCAGGTCCAGGTCCATGGCGCGCAGACGCAGCGCGTTTGACGTGGCGAGCGCAAAGGGTGCTTGCCCCAGTTCAAACGGGTCGATCCCCAAAAACAGGTGGTGCATGACCGGATTGCAGACAAACACCGCGTCCACGATCAAGCCTTTGTCGATGCCGCCCTCGGCGCTGATTTCATCGAACAGTGTGTTCATGCCGGCGCGCACCGCGCGGGTCATCTCTGCCGCGCCGCCTTCGTTCATCATCGAATAGCTGACGCGGCTCATCAGGTCTTCGCCAAAGCGGATCTGCGGGTTCATTACGCCGGATGAGGCCACGACTTCGCCTGTTTGCAGATCGCACAGGTGCGCCGCGATGGTGGTCGACCCAAGATCGACCGCGACCCCGTAAAGCGACCCTTCGTAGAAGCCGGGCCAGAGATGCATGATCCGCGGCGGGTTTTCATCATCGCCCAAATGCACGGCAACTGTGACTTTCCATGCGCCCTTGCGCAGAGCGGGTTGCAGCGTTTGCAGGATTTGCAAATCGGCCTTTACGTTCTCAAGCTCCCATTGGTCGCGCAGAGCATCGCACAGACGCTCAAGATCGCCCGAGGGGTCGTGCATGTCGGGTTCAAGAACCTCGACGTAAAAGAGCTTGGTCGACGGGTTCAGGACGATATCGCGTGCTTCGGCCCGTTTGCGGACGACTTGTTTGTGGACCTGACTTTCGGCGGGCACGTCGATCACCACATCGCCCATGATTTGCGCCTGGCAGCCCAGACGGCGGCCCTCGATCAGTCCGCGCTTGTCTTGATACCGCTGCTCGACGCTGTTCCATTCCGACAAGGCATCCTGGGCCACGGTGACCCCGTGTTTGGAAAACTGCCCATAGCCGGGAGAGACCTGACATTTCGAACAAATCCCGCGCCCGCCGCAAACGGAGTCCAGATCGACGCCCAACTGCCGCGCCGCCGTAAGCACCGGTGTGCCCTTGGCAAAGTGACCGCGTTTGCCCGAAGGCGTGAATACCACAAGGGGATCGTTGCTCATCTATCTTTATCCTCAACACTTTGCCGCACCATAGCGTAGCAGGCGGCAGGCGAAAGCCACGATGCGGCATAATGCCGGTCATCTGCGCCTGTGCGCCTCTGTGCGCGCACGCCGTGGTGACATAGCTGCGTTGCACAATGTCGTTAAGGTGCAAAAGGGTCTTTCCAATGCGACCCATCCATGAAATATGAAACCGCCAAATGAACCCATGCAAGCCGAGGTGCAAAATGGAGATTCGTGAGGCTCTGACCTTTGATGATGTACTACTGGTGCCAGCGGCATCCACCGTGTTGCCGTCTACGGCTGACACGCGGACCCGCGTGACCAAATCAATCGCGCTGAACATTCCGCTGCTTAGCTCTGCGATGGATACGGTGACCGAAAGCCGCATGGCGATTGCCATGGCACAGGCGGGCGGCATGGGGGTTATCCACCGCAACCTTACGGTCGACGAACAGTCCAAGGAAGTGCGCCGTGTCAAACGGTTTGAATCCGGCATCGTCTATAACCCGATCACCCTGCGGCCCGACCAAACGCTGGCGGATGCCAAGGCGTTGCAGGAACGCTATCGGGTCACAGGCTTTCCTGTGGTGGACGAAGCAGGTCGCGTCGTCGGTATCGTAACCAACCGCGACATGCGTTTTGCTTCTGACGATGCGACGCCTGTACGGGTGATGATGTCGAGCGATAATCTGGCCTTGCTGCAAGAGCCCGCAGATCGGAACGAGGCGATCAGCCTGATGAAGGCGCGCCGGATCGAAAAGCTGTTGGTTACGGATGCGCAGGGCAAGCTGACCGGTTTGCTGACCTTGAAAGACACCGAGCTGTCGGTACTGAACCCCACCGCGTGCAAGGATGATCTTGGTCGGCTGCGGGTTGCTGCAGCGACGACTGTCGGGGACGCGGGCTATGAGCGTTCGCAGGCCCTGGTTGAAGCGGGTGTCGACATGATCGTGATCGACACCGCGCATGGCCACTCTGCCGGCGTCGCAGAAGCCGTCCGCCGTGCGCGGGGGCTATCAAGCTCGGTCCAGATCGTTGCGGGCAACGTCGCCACAGGCGACGCCACACGCGCGCTGATTGATGCGGGTGCGGATGCCGTAAAGGTCGGTATCGGCCCGGGGTCGATTTGCACAACGCGGATGGTCGCCGGTGTCGGGGTGCCCCAACTGACCGCGATCATGGATTGCGTCAAAGCGGCAGGCGATGTGCCGATTATCGCAGATGGCGGCATCAAGTTTTCGGGCGATTTTGCCAAGGCAATTGCGGCGGGCGCATCCTGTGCGATGGTCGGCAGCATGATCGCCGGCACCGATGAATCCCCCGGCGAAGTGATCCTGTACCAAGGACGCAGCTTCAAAAGCTACCGCGGGATGGGCAGCCTAGGCGCAATGGCGCGCGGTTCGGCCGACCGGTATTTTCAGAAAGATGCCGCCTCGGACAAGCTCGTGCCCGAAGGGATCGAGGGGCAGGTGCCCTACAAAGGTTCCGCCAATGCGGTGGTGCATCAGTTGGTTGGCGGTCTTCGGGCGGCCATGGGGTATACCGGCTGTGCCACGGTCGACGAGATGCGCAATAACTGTACCTTCGTAAAGATCACCAACGCGGGTCTGTCCGAAAGCCACGTGCATGACGTTCAAATCACGCGCGAAAGCCCGAACTACCGCATCGGGTAAAGTCATATATTATCAAAGGCGTAATCTACGTGACCCAAGCATGACCCCCGGCGCGCGCATCTCTGCCGCCATCGAGATTTTGAACACAATGGCGGATGGTGTTCCGGCAGAGCAAGCCTTGACCCGTTGGGCCCGTGGCAGCCGCTATGCAGGGTCCAAGGACCGGGCAGCGGTACGCGATCACGTGTTCGATGTCTTGCGGCAACGGCGCTTGGCGGCGCACTTGGGGGCTGGCGAAACAGGCCGGGCCCTGATGATTGGTGTGCTGCGAGCGCAAGGGGTCGACCTTGGGCCCCTGTTCAACGGGCAGGGCCACGCGCCGCTACCGCTCTCTGAGGACGAGACGACTGTGCCCGATGCGCCAAGCGATCCAGCGGTTTTATGGAACCTGCCGGATTGGATCATACCCCTGTTTCAGGCATCGTTGGGGGCGCGGGCCGATACGGTTGCGCAGGTCCTCCAGTCACGGGCCCCGATTTCTGTACGGGTGAATACGGCGCAGGCGTCGGTGGCCAATGTGGCTCAGGCGCTGGCAGAGGCCGGGATCGAAACGCGCGCCAATGATTTGTGCGAAACGGCCCTGACAGTGACTGCCGGAGAACGAAAACTTCGTAATTCTGACAGTTACTTGCACGGTGATGTTGAACTTCAGGACGCAGCCAGCCAAGCGGTTGTTGCGGCGCTGCCTGCCGGCACCCGTATGCTTGATTACTGCGCCGGTGGCGGTGGCAAGGCACTGGCGATGGCAGCGCGTCGCGATGTTTCGGTTTTCGCCCACGACATCGACCCGCGCCGGATCATCGATCTGCCTGCGCGTGCCGAACGCGCAGGTGCAACCGTTAAGCAGTTGGAAACGGACGCGCTTGAAGGGGCAGCGCCTTATGATGTTGTGCTGTGCGACGCGCCTTGTTCCGGTAGCGGTTCATGGCGTCGATCGCCCGAAGGGAAATGGACATTTACAGCCAGCCGTCTGGAGGAATTGACACATATCCAGGACAAAATTCTGGATCATGCGGCGACCTTAACTGCTGAAACGGGCACTTTAGCCTATGCTACGTGTTCTGTTCTGCAATCAGAGAACGAGGACCGTGCGGCTGCATTTGTGGCACGCAATTCAGGGTGGAAGCAGGTTTTTTCACAGCGATTTGAGGTGGATAGTCAGGGAGATGGATTTTTCACCGCACATTTCCAGCGTGTTTGATCTAGTCCGAGATCAACTTTGACGTGTTATTTTCTTTGACCTGACCCCGAATTAACAGCACATTAACCTTCATACGCCTAAATGGACGTGGTTCCACAGGTTGGGGAGAATGTGTTGGCGAAATATGGGGCGGTTCGTGAGATATTTCTAGGTAAACGTCCGCTATTGCTTTTAGCTTTTGTGGTTTCCGCAGCCCTTCTAAGTCTCATCGCCCCCGCGCGCTCTCTTGCGATGGTGTTACAGGCCACCAGTGCCGCGGTGGCGATCGCAGTGTTTGTTAAATGCGTTGATGCGGCGCTGCGCCAGAGCCAGAAAAAAAGGCACCGTAGCGCCGCCACGGCAACGATTGCCGAAGACCCGCACCCCTGCGTTTTGACCACCGTAGCTGGCGAGATCATCACGCAGAACACCGCTGCAATAGAAGCGTTTAACCGGCCCATGCCGGCGCTGGTATCTGATCTTTTTGTGACGCTTTTTGCCGATCCCGTTGCGCTGACTGCACGGTTGGCTCTGCGGGCTTCCGATACAGGCGCCGCAAAGGACGACATCACCACACGGGACGGCACCATGCGTTTGTCAGTCCACCGCGTTGGCGCGGATCTGCTGTGGCGGCTTGAAACATTGTATAGCGCAAGCGATGCGGGTGCCGGGACCAAAGGCTATGCGTTGCCGATGGTAATGGTCAGTCAGGCAGACGTCATTTTGTTTATGAATGCCGCCGCGCGCGCAATGGTGGGCAAACGTGTGACCGCGCTAAGCCAGATCGTCGGGGCGCTGCCGTCTAGCGCGGGTAAACTGGTGACGGTGCAGACCGCGACGGGGCCCCTGTGTATGACGATCACCGAGATGCCAGCGTCGGCCAACCGGCGGGCGCTGTATTTCCTGCCACATGGTGACGACGGGTACAAAGAGACCGGGTGGTCCGCACTCCAGCAGATTCCGATACCGTTGATAAAGGTGGCCCCGCGAGGAGAGGTGATATCCTTCAATGATCCCGCGCAACGACTGGTTGGGACAGAATTATCCAAAGGGACCGCCCTGTCAGACCTTATGGAGGGGTTAGGCCGTTCACTCGGAGGCTGGTTACAAGATACGCTCGACGGGCGTCTGCCGCAAAAGCCCGAATTTTTGCGCCTAAAGCGGAGTGACAAGGAGATTTTTGTTCAGGTACGTCTGAGCCTGATCTCCGAAGGCGGCGCGCCGGCACTGATCGCCGTCCTTCACGATGCGACAGAATTAAAGTCGCTCGAAGCGCAGTTTACCCAAAGCCAGAAGATGCAGGCAATTGGCCAACTCGCCGGTGGTGTAGCGCATGACTTTAACAATCTGCTCACTGCGATTTCAGGTCACTGTGATTTGCTGTTGCTTCGGCATGACCCCAGTGACCGCGATTATAGTGATCTGGTTCAAATTGACCAAAACGCGAACCGCGCGGCCGCGCTGGTAGGGCAACTTCTCGCGTTTTCGCGCAAGCAAACACTGCGCCCTGAAACCGTGAATATGCGTGATACCTTGGCGGATCTTACCCATCTGCTGAACCGTCTCGTTGGCGAGACGGTGACCTTGACGCTAAGCCACGATCCCATTTTGCAACCGATAAGGGCGGACAAAAGGCAGCTCGAGCAGGTGTTGATGAACCTGATCGTCAACGCCCGCGATGCGATGCCGGCGGGCGGGGAAATCAAGGTAACGACCGAAAATACTCAGCTTACCGAGTCGTTTACCCGCGACCGGGTGACGGTGCCCGCCGGAAAATATGTGACAGTACAAGTCGCGGACGAAGGTGAAGGCATTGCGCCGGACCGTTTGCCCAAAGTATTCGAACCCTTCTACACAACCAAACGGACGGGCGAGGGGACGGGGCTGGGGCTGTCGACGGCTTACGGAATCGTCAAGCAGTCTGGCGGCTATATCTTTATTGATACCGTGGTGGGGAAAGGCACAATATTTACCCTTTACTTCCCTTGTCACACCAACGCAATCGACCCGCCAAAGCCACTGAAAGAGTCTCCACCCCTTACGGGGGGCAAGCGGGATGACGGGACCGTTTTGCTTGTCGAAGACGAAGCGCCTGTCCGCGCTTTCGCCAGCCGCGCACTGCGCATGCGGGGATATACTGTGCTGGAGGCGGATTCAGCGGAAATGGCGCTCAAGACTCTCGAGGATGAGGCGCTGACCGTCGATGTGTTTGTGACAGATGTGATCATGCCCGGGATGGATGGCCCGACATGGGTACGCGAGGCGCTGAAAGAACGACCGGGCGTGCCGGTTGTCTTTGTATCAGGCTACGCCGAAGACAGCTTTGGGGACGCTCAAATGACGATACCGAATTCGGTGTTTCTGCCCAAGCCGTTTTCTTTGGTAGAGCTGACGAATACCGTGAACAGTCAAATGCAGTAAACTACCGCTATTTCAGGAAATCGAGTCGTAGAGTTCGAATTCTTGTTCGAATTTACGCCTGAGCCGTTGCTCTACGTCCTGTGATAGGTGCAAATCCATACGAGGAGAGACATTCTCGGATTTGAGGTCTAGCTTCACATCGAGCCGGTCCTCAAGGAATGATTTCAACCGATCCTGATTTTCGTATTTGAAGTAATGGGTTATACCTGTCCCATTCGGTTGCGACGCCATGAAGTTTAACTGGCTTCCCACATCGGCGAACCCCGGTTTCTTACCTTTCATATAGGCGAGAACGAACTCGTCAAAACTGACGTCGAAGGTCGCATTAGGTTTGCCCTGCATGAATGGGCGCCGGCGATAGCGATACCAGCTGCCCAGCCAGCTGATCGGCTCCCGCATGACGGCCATCAGTTCCAGTTCTGCGTCACAGACTTTCAGAAACATGGGGCGGATGAACCGATTGTAGCGATAGACCGGCGCATGTTTCAGCATTGGCGGCTCCGATATGACCATATCGGCACGGGGGGCGAGCGCGGTTTCATAGGCAGTCGTGCCGGTTTTTGGGACCGACAGGAAAGCAAGGCGTTCTTTAAAGAAAACAAGCACTTGAAAGAATACCTTTGCTCAGAAATCTAAATTATTCAGCATATCAATAGAATGTTAATCAGTTCGCGAAATAGATGAAAGGGCAAACAATTACATTGTAATGTTCTCATTTTAGTCCCATATGGAACATAGAAAGAACATCAAGATGGTCGGGGCATGATGATTGCGGCTTGCAGACCACTGTGACAGTAAGAGGATAACCTATCATGGCAACGGCAGATCTTTTGACTATGGACAACAAGAAACAAGCTGAAAAGCAAAAGGCTCTAGACAGCGCACTGGCACAGATTGAACGCCAGTTCGGTAAAGGGTCGATCATGAAACTTGGGGCCGAAGGGGCCATTCAGGACATCAAGGCAAGCTCGACCGGGTCTTTGGGTCTGGACATCGCGCTTGGCATTGGCGGTTTGCCCATGGGGCGGATCATCGAGATTTACGGCCCGGAATCTTCGGGTAAAACGACGCTCACGCTGCACTGCGTCGCAGAGCAGCAGAAAAGCGGCGGTGTTTGTGCCTTTGTGGACGCTGAGCACGCGCTTGATCCCCAATACGCGCGCAAACTGGGCGTCGATATTGACGAGTTACTGATTTCCCAGCCCGACACTGGTGAACAGGCGCTCGAGATCACCGATACGCTGGTTCGGTCCGGTGCGGTGAATATGGTGGTGGTCGATTCCGTCGCCGCGCTGACGCCAAAGTCCGAGTTGGAAGGCGATATGGGCGACAGCTCGGTTGGGGTGCAGGCCCGTCTGATGAGCCAAGCGATGCGCAAGCTCACCGGTTCGATCTCGCGGTCCAATTGTATGGTTATCTTCATTAACCAGATCCGGATGAAGATCGGCGTTATGTTTGGCTCGCCGGAAACGACAACCGGTGGCAACGCACTCAAATTCTATTCCTCCGTCCGTCTGGATATCCGCCGCATCGGCGCGCTGAAAGATCGCGACGAAGTGGTCGGCAACGCCACACGGGTCAAGGTCGTCAAGAACAAGGTCGCGGCACCGTTCAAGCAGGTCGAGTTTGACATCATGTACGGCGAAGGCATCTCTAAGATGGGCGAGCTGTTGGATCTGGGGGTCAAGGCCGGCGTGGTCGATAAATCGGGCTCGTGGTTCAGCTATGGCGACGAACGGATCGGGCAGGGGCGTGAAAATGCCAAGACCTTCTTGAAGGAAAACACCGCCATGGCCAATGACATCGAGGACAAGATCCGCGCCGCTCATGGGCTGGATTTTGCTGGATCAGGTAACGACGACGCGGACATTTTAGAAGCTTAACGCGTTCATCGCAGATGTTAGAAAAGGCGTGCCCCAGTGGCGCGCCTTTTTTCGTGGGGGCTGGCTGTGGACAGTGGTGTGTCGCGCAGGTATTCGGAGGTAATTGTTTTTGCCCCTCGAAAGGCCCCGCATATGAAGACGCTTAACGATATCCGCTCGACCTTCCTTGGTTATTTTGAAAAGCAGGGTCACTCGATCCAGCCGTCCAGCCCATTGGTGCCACGGAACGATCCTACTTTGATGTTCGCGAATTCGGGCATGGTGCAGTTCAAGAACCTGTTCACCGGCGTTGAAACCCGCGACTATTCTCGGGCGACAACCGCACAGAAATGCGTGCGCGCCGGGGGCAAACATAATGATCTGGATAACGTCGGCTATACCGCGCGGCACCATACGTTCTTTGAAATGTTGGGCAACTTCAGCTTTGGTGACTATTTCAAAGCCGAAGCTATCGCCTTTTCCTGGGAGCTAATCACCAAGGAACTGGGGATCGACCCAAATCGGCTTTATGTCACTATTTACCACACGGATGATGAAGCCGCAGATATCTGGAAAAAAGTCGCGGGCTTGCCCGACGACCGGATCATCCGCATCGCAACGGATGATAATTTCTGGATGATGGGGCCGACAGGCCCTTGCGGCCCTTGCTCCGAGATTTTCTACGATCATGGCGATCACATCTGGGGTGGTCCTCCCGGATCGCCAGAGGAAGACGGTGACCGGTTTGTCGAGATCTGGAACCTCGTATTCATGCAATACGAGCAGTTCGAGGATGGCAGCCGCAAGGCATTACCGAACCAATCCATCGACACAGGCATGGGGATCGAACGGGTTGCGGCGTTGCTGCAAGGCACCAACGACAACTATGCAACCGACCTGATGCGCAACCTGATCGAGGCGAGCGCAAATGCCTCTAGTTCAGACCCCGACGGACCGGGCAAAACCCACCACCGTGTGATCGCGGATCACCTGCGTTCGACGTCCTTCTTGATCGCGGACGGGGTGATGCCTTCAAATGACGGACGGGGCTATGTGCTCCGGCGGATCATGCGTCGCGCGATGCGTCACGCGCATCTTCTTGGTCTGAAAGACCCGCTGATGCACCGCCTGGTGCCGGAACTGGTGCGCCAGATGGGCGGGGCCTACCCCGAATTGGGGCAGGCGCAGTCGCTGATCACAGAGACACTGCTGCTCGAAGAAACCCGTTTCAAGCAGACGCTGGACCGCGGTCTGAAGCTGTTGGATGACGAATTGAAAGACCTGCCTGCCGGTGCCGATCTGTCCGGCGAGGCCGCGTTCAAACTCTATGACACGTACGGTTTCCCCGTCGATCTGACGCAGGATGCCCTGCGCGAACAGGATCGCAAGGTCGATCTGGACGGCTTTAATGCTGCGATGGATGCGCAAAAGGCCAAAGCACGCGCGGCGTGGTCCGGCTCGGGCGAAGCGGCGGATGCGACCGTATGGTTCGACGTGGCTGAAAAATCCGGCACCACCGACTTTTTGGGCTATGACACCGAAACCGCCGAAGGGCAGATCGCCGCCTTGATTCAAGATGGGGCGCAAGTCGCCGAGGTCAAACAGGGTGACAGCGTTCAAATCGCGTTGAACCAAACACCGTTTTACGCCGAAAGCGGCGGTCAGGTCGGGGACACCGGCACGATCAAAACCGACAGCGGCTTGGTCACTGTAACGGACACTCGCAAGACGGCTGGTGTGTTTATCCATATCGGCGAGGTGACCGAGGGAACGTTAAAAACCTCTCAGGCTGCGGTGCTGGATGTTGATCACGCACGTCGGACATCGATCCGTGCGAACCACTCTGCCACCCACCTGCTGAACGAAGCGTTGCGCAACACGCTTGGGGATCACGTTATGCAGCGTGGCTCGCTGAATGCGGCGGATCGTCTGCGTTTTGACTACAGCCACAACCACCCGATGACAGCCGATCAGTTGGCCGCGGTCGAGGATGAGGTCAACAGCTACATCCGCCAGAACACCGGCGTCGAGACCCGGATCATGACCCCGGACGACGCCCGCGAGATGGGGGCACAGGCTCTTTTTGGCGAGAAATACGGCGATGAGGTCCGCGTTGTTTCAATGGGCCGAGAGGCCGGATCGGGCAAAGGCGTGGACAAGCAGACCTATTCGCTCGAACTTTGCGGTGGTACCCATGTGCGCCAGACCGGCGACATCGGGGCATTTGTTCTGCTCGGCGACAGCTCCAGCAGCTCGGGCATTCGCCGGATCGAGGCGTTGACCGGCACCGAAGCGTTGAAATGGCTGCGCACGCAAGAAACCGCCCTTTCGCGCGTTGCAGCTGAGCTCAAGACGTCCACCGTGGATGTGCCGGACCGTGTGCGCGCGCTACTGGATGAGCGCCGTGCGCTTGCCAATGAGGTCGCCCAACTGCGCCGTGAATTGGCCATGTCCGGCGGCGGAAACGCGGGTACCGCGGCTCCGCGTGACGTGGGTGGGATCAAGTTTATCGCTCAGGTTCTCAATGGCGTGACGGGCAAGGACCTTCCTGCGCTCATCGATGAACACAAGGCCAAACTCGGGTCGGGTGCCGTGCTACTGATAGCGGATGCCGATGGTAAAGCCGCCGTTGCTGCAGGTGTCACACCCGATCTGGCCGCCACGCTATCAGCGGTGGATATCGTCAAGACAGTTGTCGCCGAACTCGGCGGTAAAGGCGGCGGAGGTCGTCCTGAGATGGCTCAGGGTGGCGCGAAAGATATCGCAAACGCCGAGGCAGCAATTGCCGCGGCTGAAAATGTTCTGAAAGGATAAACCCCATGCCTGCTCTCTGGATCGCTCATGTCACCGTCACCGACGAAGACGCCTATGGTAAATATGCCAAGCTCGCTGGCCCCGCTATCGCGGCGCATGGCGGCAGCTTTTTGGCCCGTGGGGGCCGGTTCGTCCAGCTTGAAGGCAAAGAACGCCCGCGCAACGTCGTGGCCCGTTTTGCGTCAGTCGAAGATGCGGTAGAGTGCTATAACTCCGACGCCTACCAAGAGGCGCTGAACCATGCCAAGGACGCCTCAGAACGCGAACTGATGGTCGTCGAAATCGACGGCTAAAGCCTAGGTTGAACCTCTGTCGGCGGGCCAAACCGGGCCGCCGACCACACCAAATCTCCCCCAACATCGCTAGACATAAAAAAAGCAGGGCCGAAACAGCCCCGCTTTCCAAATGGTATTAAATCCTGGGGTCTGGGGCAAAGCCCCAGTCCAGAAATCGCTCAGCTTAGGCTGATTTCGCCATCCGCTTCCGCTCATGCGGGTCCAGATAACGCTTGCGCAGCCGGATTGCGTTTGGTGTCACTTCAACCAATTCGTCGTCATCGATATACGCAATGGCCTCTTCGAGGCTCAGCGTGACGGGTGTGGTTAGACGAACGGCTTCATCGGTGCCCGACGCACGCACGTTGGTCAGCTTCTTGCCTTTCAACGGGTTCACTTCAAGATCGTTTTCACGGCTGTGTTCGCCGATGATCATGCCGGTGTAGACGTCAGCCTGCGCGCCGATCATCATCTTGCCGCGTTCTTCGAGGTTCCACAGGGCGAACGCAACCGAGGTCCCGTTTTCCATCGAGATTAGAACGCCAGCGCGACGGCCAGGAATCGTGCCTTTGTGCGGCGCCCAGGAATGGAAGACGCGGTTAATAACGCCTGTACCGCGCGTGTCGGTCAAGAATTCGCCGTGGTACCCGATTAGGCCGCGCGAAGGCACATGGGCCACGATGCGGGTTTTACCGGCACCGGCAGGCTTCATCTCTACCAGTTCACCCTTGCGCACACCGGTGATCTTTTCGATGACCGCGCCGGAATATTCATCATCCACATCGATAGTGGCTTCCTCGATAGGCTCGTGGCGGACGCCATCGATATCTTGGAACAGAACCTGCGGGCGGGAGATCGAAAGCTCGAACCCTTCGCGGCGCATGTTCTCGATCAGAACGCCCATTTGCAATTCGCCACGACCGGCAACCTCAAAGGCGTCGCCGCCGGGAGTGTCGGAGATCTTGATCGCAACGTTGGATTCGGCTTCCTTCATCAGGCGCTCGCGGATCACGCGCGACTGAACTTTCTTGCCATCACGACCGGCCAACGGGCTGTCGTTGATGCCGAAGGTCACGGTGATGGTGGGCGGATCGATCGGCTGGGCCGGGATCGCTTCGGAAACAGAGGTTTCGGCCAGCGTATCGGCCACTGTCGCCTTGGACATACCGGCGATGGATACGATGTCGCCCGCTTCAGCCAGTTCTATGGCAGTTTGCTCAAGCCCGCGGAAGGCGAGGATCTTGGTGCACCGGAAGTTTTCGATCAGCGTACCGTCGCGCGACATGGCTTTGATGCTCTGTCCCGCTTTCAACGTGCCGGTTTCAACACGCCCGGTCAGCAAACGGCCCAGAAACGGGTCACCGCCAAGGGTGGTGGCAAGCATGGTGAACGGCTTGTCAGTATTTTCGATTTGCTTTGGCGCGGGAACATGCTCGAGCACCAGTTTGAACAAAGCGTTAAGATCTTTGCGCGGTCCATCCAGCTCCATATCGGCCCAGCCGGAACGACCCGAGGCGTACATGTGTGGGAATTCGAGCTGTTCATCTGTGGCATCAAGGCTGGCGAACAGATCAAAGCATTCGTCCAACGCGCGGTCAGGCTCGGCGTCTGCCTTGTCGACTTTGTTCAGCACAACGATAGGGCGCAGGCCCAGTTTCAGCGCCTTGGAGGTCACGAATTTCGTTTGTGGCATCGGGCCTTCTGCGGCGTCCACGAGCAGGACAACACCGTCTACCATCGACAGGATGCGTTCAACTTCGCCACCAAAGTCGGCGTGGCCTGGGGTGTCGACGATGTTGATACGTGTGTTGTTCCAGACAACCGACGTCGGTTTCGCGAAGATCGTGATGCCGCGTTCGCGCTCCAGATCGTTGCTGTCCATCGCGCGCTCGGTCGTCGCCTGGTTTTCACGATAGGTGCCGGATTGTTTCAGAAGCTCGTCGACCAGCGTCGTTTTGCCGTGGTCAACGTGAGCGATGATTGCGATATTTCGCATGTCCATTGGGGTATGCCTTTGATACGGGAGGGGGCCGCGCACGCTCTCGCACCGCAGCATTTGGGCAGCGCTTAACGCGATACGCCACAGAAAGCTAGCCCTAAAGGATGTCAGCCGTCGGTGCTTGTGTCTTCTGTGCTGTCTTTGTGGTCGCGGTAGTCCCGAACGGGTAGCGGTTCGTTAAAGGTCAGGGTGCGATAGGGGAAGGGTATCTCGATTCCCGCATCATCCAGCGCCCTTTTTACGGCAGCAACGACTTTGTCGCGGCTGCTGCGGATGTCGATGGGGCGCGAACCTGTCCACCAAGTGACCTCGAAGTTGATTGAACTGTCGGCGAATTCCTGCGCAAAGATTTCAACGTCGCGCACATCATCGCGCACCGCATCCACGCCGCGCACCGCTTGGGCAATCACCTCGCGCGCAGCATCTACGTCTTCGCCGTAAGCCACGCCGCAGATCACGGTGGTTCGACGCACATCGCGGGCAGTGCGGATGGTGACGGGATTTTTAAAGAACATTGCGTTTGGGGCGACGACAAGCTGCCCGTCGGTCTGGCGCACATGGGTATCGCGGATCGTGATTTCTTCGACCTGACCTTCAAACCCCTCGCATTCAATGTAATCCTCGACAGAAAAAGGTTCGCGGATCAGCAGTAATATCCCTGCTAGGAAGTTCTCGAACACATCCTTAAAGGCAAAGCCGATGGCCACACCGCCCACACCCAATGCAGTCAGCGCCTTGCCGGGGGTGATGGTGGGAAAGGCGATGGTGACGGCGATTAACACGCCAAACAGCCACATCCCCACGATAATCAGCATCATGATGACATCGACAAGCGACCGACGCATACGGGCGCGGCGCAGCACGCCCGGCACGATAGCCTGCACAATGCGAACGACGACCCAGAGAAAACAAAGGAAAACAATCGACAAAATAAGTTGCGGCAGCACGCTCCAGAACCCGACGGCGTACCCTTCAAGCTGGTTGCGCAAAGGGTCGGGCAGGGTGCCCCAAACGGAGCTTAAAGAATCGAGCATGAGGCACTTTCGGTGGTTGCGTCATACGCTAACGCCTGAATGCGGTGCCGGGTTCCCGAGCGGGGTCGCTTAATGGGTGGAGCTGTTGGAAAATAGATGAATGACCAGCACGCCGCTGATGATCATCGACAGGCCCAAAACGGCCGCAAGGTCGAGCTTTTGACCGAACACGATATAGCCGATGCCCGCGATACACACGATACCCAGCCCCGACCAGATCGCATAGACAATGCCCACCGGCATCACCTTGAGCGTCAGCCCCATCAGGTAAAAGGAGACCGCATAGCACACGACGACGGCGACAGACGGCCATAAACGCGTAAATTGTTGAGAGGCTTGCAGCGCGCTGGTGCCCAGGGTTTCGGTCACGATGGCGATCATCAGCCAGAAATAATGCATATCACCGTGCCCCCAATGCTGGTTTCCGACCCAGTCCTGAGACGGGCGCGGGCCGGTGTCAAGAGCCGGCGGGTCAGGTGGCGATGTAGCGGTCGCGGCGGTGGTTGAAGGTTATGATCAGGTTCAGCACCAGTGCGCCAAGCAGCGAATAGCCCACGACAGAGGCTGGAAACAGGAACAAGGCGACGGAAAAGATCAGTGCGTCCGTGATCAGTTGTACCCATCCCGCCTTGAACCCCGTGGTGTCTTGAACCAACAGCGCGATCACGCCCAAACCTCCAAGCGACCCATTATGTCGGAACATCGCCAGCAGCCCCAACCCGACCAAGGCACCAAATATCACCGCTGCGAGGGCCGGGCTCAGCGACTGGATCGCAAACCCGTAGGGCAGAAATTCGGTGACAACAGACAGCATGGTGACCGAGATCAGCGATTTGATCGTAAATTCCGCCCCGAGGCGTTTGTAGGCGATGAAGTAGAACGGCAGGTTGATCAAAAAAAACACCACGCCGAAGGAATACCCCGTAAGATAGGCGATGATCACCGCCAAGCCCGCCGTCTGACCGGTAATCAGGCCGGCAGAGGTCAAAACGAAGATACCAATACCGCATAGAAATACTCCGAGGCTTAGGCCTTGGACATCATCAAGCGAGCTATGGTGGAGGGGGTCAGCATATGTCATATCGTGCAGATAGGGCAGCTATATTGACCTGTCTAGGGGTGCTGCAGTGCAGAATAATAATTTCCCCCGTTACATCGCGTCACGCAGGGTCCGCTGCACAGAAAAAGAGCCACCCGTTCAGGATAGCCCTTGTCTTAAGCGGTTGGCTTATTGCGCGCTGAGCGCCTTGTTCAGGTTCTCGTCGACTTTTTCCAAGAATCCCATTGTGGTCAGCCAGCCTTGGTCGGGGCCGACCAGCAGGGCCAGGTCTTTGGTCATAGAACCTGATTCCACCGTATCCACGACCGTCTTTTCCAGGGTTTCGGCAAAGCGGATCAGTTCGGCGTTATCATCCAGTTTACCGCGATGCTTGAGCCCGCCCGTCCACGCATAGATAGACGCAATGGAGTTGGTCGAGGTTTCCTCACCCTTCTGATGTTGGCGGTAATGGCGGGTGACAGTGCCGTGGGCGGCTTCTGCCTCTACGGTCTGGCCATCGGGGGTCATCAGCACGGAAGTCATCAACCCGAGCGAGCCGAACCCCTGCGCGACGGTGTCCGACTGCACGTCGCCGTCGTAGTTCTTGCAGGCCCAGACGTACCCGCCGTTCCACTTCATCGCACAGGCGACCATGTCGTCGATAAGACGGTGTTCATAGGTGATGCCCGCGGCTTTGAACTTATCTTCGAACTCGGTTTCGTAGATGTGCTGGAATAATTCAAGAAAGCGACCGTCGTATTGTTTGAGGATCGTGTTCTTGGTGCTCAGGTAGACCGGCCAGCCAAGGTTCAGACCATAGTTCAGCGACGCGCGGGCAAAGTCGATGATGGATTTATCAAGGTTGTACATTCCCATCACGACACCGGCGTCGGGGGCGTCGAAAAGCTCGCGCTCGATCTCTGTCCCGTCCTCGCCGACGAATTTCAACGTTAGCTTGCCCTTGCCGGGAAATTTAAAATCGGTCGCTTTATACTGGTCGCCATAGGCATGACGGCCCACGACAATCGGCTTGGTCCAGCCGGGCACAAGGCGGGGGACGTTCTTGCAGATGATCGGCTGGCGGAAGATCACGCCGCCCAGAATGTTACGGATCGTCCCGTTAGGAGAGCGCCACATCTCTTTCAGGCCGAACTCCTCGACCCGTGCCTCGTCAGGGGTGATGGTCGCGCATTTGACGCCAACGCCGTGATCCTTGATCGCGTGGGCCGCGTCTATGGTGATCTGGTCGTTGGTCTCGTCGCGGACCTCCATCCCTAGATCGTAGTATTTCAGATCCACGTCGAGATAGGGCAGGATCAGCTTTTTCTTGATGAAATCCCACATGATGCGGGTCATTTCATCACCGTCGAGCTCAACGATCGGGTTTTCCACTTTGATCTTGGTCATCGTCTGCGGTCCTTTGAGGTGAAACTGTTCTCCTCATAGACTATTCAAGCACCAATGCCTAGTCGGTATGCAATGGTATACTGAAAAAGGGATGTGGTGTCTGCCAAATATCAAAGCGCTGCAGCAGGGTTGTGATGCGAAGGAAAGAGGTCGGGTACCTAATGGCAGAGGGTGCTAGCCGCGGGCCGCAAACCAGGCAGAGACGCGGGCGCGTGCGAATTCCCACAAGCCCGGCGCGCCGGTCTTGATCTTGCTGCCCACCTTTTCCACGAACTGCGCTTCGGTGACGTTGTATTCGACCCAACTGCCCCCGCCCGCGGCAAGGTTCTGCATGGGCGGCTGGAACCGGTCCAGCGACTTTGCAAAGCGGGCCGTGGGGGTCTTATTCGCTTCAAACTCTTCCCATGTGGCACGAAGATCGTCGCGTAAATCGTTGGGAAGAAGGTCAAATATTCGGTCAGCGGCAAGCTGTTCCTGGGCCTCCATATCGGCCGCATCGTAGCTGCCGAAGATCGGGTTGTCGCCTGCGTCAATCTCGACGAGGTCATGCAGGATCAACATTTTGATGACGCGGGTGATGTCGACGCCTTCGCCCGCCTGATCCGCTAGCACCAGTGCATAAAGCGTCAGGTGCCAACTGTGTTCAGCCGAATTTTCCGCCCGCGAGGCATCGCATAAAAGCGTGCCGCGTGTGACCGACTTGAGCTTGTCTGCTTCGTTAAGGAAGGCAATCTGTTGCTCTAGTCTGGTGGTCATACGTCAGCTTTCTTTTGCGCGGTGCGCGGCGAGCGCCTTGGCGATAAAGTCACGCCCCTGTGCGGCAGAAAGCCGCGTACGGATCGCTGTGACAAAGGCTTCTTCCATGGTCTGCGACGACGCGCCCAGAACAGCAGCGACTTCCATAAAAAGCCGCTCCTGTCCGGTTTCGCGTTGTACTGCCAGACATTCTTCGGCCAGTTGATTGGCTAGATCGACGACTGTCTGATCCGCCATTAACGGGTCGTTTCCGTGAGGCGACGCTTCACATAGTCGGTGGTCGACGTAATGAGCGTATCCATATGCGGCTCTTCAAAGAAGTGGCCGGCACCCTCGACTTCTTGGTGGGTGATGGTGATGCCCTTTTGCTCGTGCAGTTTGTTCACGAGGTTCACGGTATCAGCTGGCGGTGCTACGCGGTCAGCCGTCCCATTGATCACCAGACCGGAAGCCGGGCAGGGTGCGAGGAAGCTGAAGTCATACATGTTCGCAGGCGGTGCGACAGAGATGAAACCCGTGATTTCGGGACGGCGCATCAGCAATTGCATGCCGATCCATGCGCCGAACGAGAAACCCGCAACCCAGCAGTGCTTGGAGTTGTTGTTCATCGACTGCAGGTAATCCAGCGCTGACGCTGCATCAGAGAGTTCACCGACGCCTTGATCGTATTCGCCTTGGCTTCGGCCCACGCCGCGGAAGTTGAAGCGCAAAACGGTGAAACCCATATTGTAGAAGGCATAGTGCATATTATACACGACCTTATGGTTCATCGTCCCGCCGAATTGTGGGTGTGGGTGAAGCAGAATAGCGATTGGCGCGTCGCGTTCTTTTTGTGGATGGTAGCGGCCTTCGAGGCGGCCTTCGGGTCCGGGAAAAATAACCTCGGGCATGAGCGTCCCTGCTTGGGGTTCTAAGTGCAGCGGAATAGTTGACGAATTCGCTAAGGCAGTTTAGAACGGTTCTAACTTGTGTGATCCCAGCTTTAAGGTGGGTCAGACATTGCGTTTAGGCATTTCATGCGTCCTCGTCAATCAAACAGGCGCCTATGGGAAAGGGAACTCTGCGATGAAGCTGTCTACCAAGGGGCGGTATGCCATGGTCGCACTGGCTGATATAGCGTTGCAGCCTGCAGACCGCCTGGTCAATCTGGGCGATATCGCGGCGCGTCAGTCCATTTCCCTGCCGTATCTAGAACAGCTTTTCGTAAAACTGCGCCGGGCCGAGCTGGTGGCATCGGTGCGTGGCCCCGGCGGCGGCTATCGTTTGGCGCGACCAGCGGCGAATATCCGCGTCGTCGACATTCTGGCGGCGGTCGACGAAAAGGTCGACGCGATGCATGTGGGGGCAGGTGCCTCTGGCGGGTCATCGGGCAGTCGTGCGCAATCCTTGACCAATCGTTTGTGGGAAGGGCTCAGTGCGCAGGTCTATGTTTTCTTGCACCAGACGCGGCTGTCCGATGTCGTGGCCAATGAGCTTGCCCCCTGTCCGGCGGTGCCGAACCTCTTTGCCATCGTGGACGAGGCCGACACGGAATGAGGGACGCTGTTCCTCACGCTCCCTGGGATTTGGGACCATTTGGAAGCTGATATGAGAACCTATCTGGATCATAACGCGACCACCCCGCTGAGGGCAGAGGCGCGCGCGGCGATGTTGGCGGCGATGGATGTGGCGGGCAACCCGTCGAGCGTCCATGCCGAAGGGCGTGCGGCCAAGATGATGGTTGAAAAGGCACGCGGGCAGGTGGCGGCTTTGGTCGGCTGCGATGTGTCGGAAGTGATCTTTACCAGCGGTGCCACCGAAGCGATCGCGGGGGTGGTGCAGGACGCGGGCAATGTCGCCGGCGCAGCCGTGGAGCATGAAGCGGTGCGCATCTGGTGCCCTGAGGCCGAGCAATTGCCTGTGGGTCACAATGGTTACGTGGATTTGAACGCGCTACCGGATGGAGCCTTGGCGGGCAAAACGCTGTTTTTGCAACGTGCCAATAGCGAGACAGGGGTGTTGCAGCCGGAAAGCCTGTTGACCGAGCTGTCGCGTTTGGGCGCGTCGCCTGCAAGCGTGTTCCGTGACGCGGTGCAAGCGGCCGGTAAGTTGTCGGATCTGGGGCGCTGGCGCTCGGATGTCGGGCGCCATACGTCATTGGCTGTCTCGGCCCATAAGCTGGGCGGTCCCAAGGGCATCGGCGCGCTGATCGCGGGGCCCGAATATACGCCCGGATTGATGCAGCCGATGTTGCGCGGAGGCGGGCAAGAATTGGGCCGTCGCGCGGGGACAGAGAACGTCATCGGCATCGCCGGTTTCGGGGCTGCGTGCGCTGCCGCAGCGCAGGATTTGGCGGATGGCGTATGGGAACGGGTTGCAGACCTTAGAAATGTTCTAGAGAAGGCTCTTGAGGCTGCGTCAAAGAAGACTATTTTTGTTGGGAAAGACGTGGCGCGTTTGCCAAACACCTCTTGCTTTATCACGCCCGGGTGGCGCGGTGAGACGCAGGTGATGCAGATGGACCTTGCAGGCTTTGCGATCAGCGCGGGGTCTGCGTGCTCTAGCGGCAAGGTGGCGACAAGTCGCGTGTTGGCGGCCATGGGCTTTGACGACGCTGAGGCATCCTGTGCCGTGCGCGTATCGCTTGGGCCGGACACCACAGAAGAACAGGTCTTGCGTTTTGCAGACGCCTGGACCGCGAAATTGAAGAAACACGAGGCGCGGGCCGCTTGATGCGCACCGCCAGTTGAAGGATGAAAAGCATGGATAGCACTTTGGTCAAGGATGACCCGAACACCGGCGTTAAAGAGGGCGTTGATCAGGACACCGTGGATGCCGTGCGCGAAGTCGGCGGTGCCTATAAATATGGGTGGTCCACAGATATCGAGATGGACTATGCCCCGCTGGGTCTGAACCCCGATATCGTCAAACTGATTTCGGAAAAGAATGAAGAGCCCGAGTGGATGCTGGAATGGCGTCTGGCGGCCTATGAGCGCTGGTTGACCAAGAAAGAGCCGAACTGGGCGATGGTGGACTATCCTGAAATCGACTTTCAGAACCAGTATTACTATGCGCGTCCCAAATCCATGGCGGTCAAGCCCAAGTCCCTGGACGACGTAGATCCTAAGCTGCTCGAGACCTACAAGAAGCTGGGTATCCCCTTGAAAGAGCAAGCCATTCTGGCGGGCGTCGAGGGTGCAGAAAACATGGGCGACGAACCTCGCAAGGTTGCTGTGGACGCCGTGTTCGATTCCGTTTCCGTCGGGACCACCTTTCAGGACGAGCTGAAGAAAGCGGGCGTAATTTTCTGCTCCATCTCTGAGGCGATCCGCGAGCACCCGGAACTGGTCAAGAAATACCTTGGCTCGGTCGTGCCGGTGAATGATAACTTTTATGCGACGTTGAACTCGGCCGTTTTCTCTGACGGGTCGTTTGTTTACGTGCCACCGGGCGTGCGCTGCCCGATGGAACTGTCGACCTATTTCCGTATCAATGCGGAAAACACTGGCCAGTTCGAGCGCACGTTGATCATTGCCGACAAGGGGTCCTATGTCTCCTACCTTGAAGGCTGTACCGCGCCGCAGCGGGACGAAAGCCAGCTGCACGCCGCGGTGGTTGAGATCATCATCGAAGAAGACGCCGAGGTGAAATATTCGACCGTTCAGAACTGGTATCCCGGTGACGAGAACGGCAAGGGCGGGATCTATAACTTTGTGACCAAGCGTGCCGATTGCCGTGGTGACCGTGCCAAGGTGATGTGGACGCAGGTTGAAACCGGTTCGGCTGTGACGTGGAAATACCCGTCGTGCATCCTGCGCGGCGATGACAGCCAAGGCGAGTTCTATTCCATCGCGATCGCCAACAATATGCAGCAGGCCGATACCGGCACCAAGATGATCCACCTGGGCAAGCGCACCAAGTCGCGCATCGTGTCCAAGGGCATCTCGGCGGGCAAGGCGCAGAACACGTATCGCGGGTTGGTCACCATGCACCCCAAAGCCAAGGAATCGCGCAACTATACGCAATGTGACAGCTTGCTGATCGGCGACCAGTGCGGTGCCCACACGGTGCCGTATATCGAGGTCAAGAATAACAGCAGCCGCGTAGAGCACGAGGCAACCACATCCAAGGTGGATGACGATCAGCTGTTCTATTGCCGTTCGCGCGGGATGGACGAGGAAGAGGCGGTGGCCTTGGTCGTCAACGGTTTCTGCAAAGACGTGCTTCAGGCACTGCCGATGGAGTTCGCAATGGAAGCGCAGGCGCTGGTTGCGATCTCTCTTGAAGGGTCCGTGGGGTAATCGCGATGATGCGCAAACTGACATGGGATGTGACCATCGCCGCCTTGGTTTTCTGGGTGCTGATGGCTCTGGTTCGGGGCGGCGGGCTGACGCTCGCCGCGTTTGAGGACACGTTCTTTCAGATGCTGATCTTTGCGATGATCTATGCCGCGATCCGTGTAGCGCTTTTGGTGCTGCGCAAGGGGGATGACACATGATCATTGCCGTGTACGAGGACGCAGCAAGCTGATGCAACTATCGGCTGACACCATGCCCTTGCGCCTGCACTGGTGGAAGGCGGTCCCGAATTTCGGGGACGCCATCAGCCCTGTGGTGCTGGCCCATGTCTCGGGCCGGCCTGTGGAGCATGCTGGTGTGCGCAAGGCCGATGTCTGGGCGATCGGTTCGCTGTTGCAGGTGGTCAAACGCAACTTTAGCGAGGCGCAGGATCATCGGCCGGTGATCTGGGGTGCAGGATTGTTGCATCCGGTGCAGGGCACAGGGTTTACCGACCATGTGGATATTGCGCTGGTACGCGGTCCGATTACCGCCGCGTTGTTGGGCTTGGAGTTGTCCGAGTTTGGCGATCCGGGGTTGTTGATCAATGTCGTTTGGCCGCACAAACGGGCACCGAACGGCAGGATCGGTATCGTGCCGCATCACTCGCTGATTGATGATCCCGTGCTGCAAGCGCTTGTCGCCAGCGATACACGATATCAACTGATCGATCCACGCGGCGATGCGCAGGCGGTCTGCGACGCGATTGCAACGTGCGATCATGTATTTGCATCATCCCTGCACGGGTTGATCGTGGCCGATGCCTATGGCGTGCCCAACAGTTGGTTGGCCCCGGCGGGGCAGTCACGGTTGAAGTACCTCGACTATGCAGCTTCCGTCGGTCGGCCGATGCAGGCCCCGATGCAGATCGAAGATATCCCCACAGCGGTTCTACCCGATCCGCTGTCACCGCTTTCCTATCAGGCGGGCATAGATGCCTGCCGAACCGCCCTTTATGCGCGTTTTCCCAAAGCCTTACAGGCAGGGAGAGCGGCATGAAATCTTACACCGATGACGGCCCCTTGGCGGGGTTTTCATTCACTCAATTCACTGTCATTGCAGCGCCAAAGCGCAAGAAAAGGAACCTCCCATGCTGAGCATCAAAGGCCTGAAGGTCAAACTGGAAGAAGAAGACAAGCAAATCCTGAAGGGTGTCGATCTGGAAGTCGAAGCCGGTAAGGTTCACGCGATCATGGGGCCGAACGGCTCCGGTAAATCCACACTGTCCTATGTGCTGTCCGGCAAAGGCGGCTACGAGGTCACAGAAGGCTCCGCGCATCTGGGTGACATTGACCTGCTGGACCTCGAGCCAGAAGAGCGCGCCGCCGCTGGCCTGTTCCTTGCGTTCCAGTATCCCGTTGAAATCCCCGGCGTCGGCAACATGACTTTCCTGCGGACGGCTGTGAACGCACAGCGCAAGGCCCGTGGCGAAGAAGAAATGTCAGCGGCAGAGTTCCTCAAGGTTGTGCGCGCCCGTGCCAAAGAGCTGAAGATCGATGCAGAGATGCTGAAACGTCCCGTCAACATGGGCTTCTCCGGTGGCGAGAAAAAGCGGAATGAAATCCTGCAAATGGCGATGCTCGAGCCAAAGATGTGCATCTTGGACGAAACAGACTCCGGTTTGGACGTCGACGCGATGAAACTGGTTGCCGACGGCGTGAACGCGCTGCGCACCGAAGGGCGCGGCTTCCTCGTGATCACCCACTACCAGCGTCTGCTGGACCACATCAAACCCGACGTTGTGCACATTATGGCTGACGGTCGGATCATCAAAACCGGTGGTCCCGAGCTGGCGCTTGAAGTTGAAAACAACGGGTATGCCGACATCCTGTCCGAGGTGGCGTAATGGCCGAAGCAGCGACACAACAAACCCCGACCGAGGCGTTGATCGCCACGTTGGACCTGCCCCAAGGGGGCTGGTCCGATGCGGCGCGCAAGGATGCGTTGTCCCGTCTGCAACAGGCAGGTCTGCCCGAGCGTCGTGACGAATATTGGAAATACACCCGCCCCGATACGCTGACCCAGCCGCAGGCGGTCTCTGCCGCGGTGCGCGCGTCGGAAGACGTGGCCCTGTTTGACCAGATTGACCGGCTGAAGTTGGTGTTCGTCGACGGTGTGTTCGATGCCGATGCGTCGGACGATCTGGCGCTTGAGGGCATCACCATCGAACGGCTGGCCCAAGCGGACGCCGATCTGCATTGGGCGCGTGATCTTTATGGCACGCTGGAAAAGAACGGCCAGACGCCTGTGGCACGGCCCTTGGCCGCGCTGAACACGGCTTTTGCCGCGGATGGGGTGCTGATCCATGTGACGGACAAAACCTCCAAGCCGGTGAACATCGTTTATCGCCGGACCTCCGAGACCGCTGATGTCATGCTGCACCACGTCGTCAAGCTGGACGCCGGCGCTGAATTCACGCTGCTGGAGAACGGCCCCGTCGCCGCGCGCTTTAACGGTGTGCTTGAGGTTGAAGTCGCGGATAACGCGTCTTTCCACCATGTGCGCGCCCAAGGGCGTGACCATGAACAACGCGCAGCAACGCATATCTTTACCCGTCTGGGGACTGAATCCGCGTTCAAATCCTTTACGCTGACGGCAAATGGCGTGATGACGCGCAACGACTGCGTGATCGAACTGACGGGCGATGATGCGGCGGCTCATGTCGCGGGTGCCTGCGTCGGTGATGGTTCTGATTTCCACCACGACGACACGGTGTTTGTAACCCACGACGCGGTAAACTGCGAAAGCCGTCAGGTGTTCAAGAAGGTACTGCGCAACGGGGCAACCGGCGTGTTCCAAGGCAAGATCTTGGTCAAGAAAGACGCGCAAAAGACCGATGGCTATCAGATCAGCCAGTCGTTGCTGCTGGATGAAGATAGTCAGTTCCTCGCCAAGCCCGAGCTTGAAATCTACGCCGATGATGTGGCCTGTTCTCACGGCTCCACTTCGGGGGCAATCGACGAGGACGCGCTGTTTTATCTGCGCTCGCGTGGTGTACCGCATAACGTCGCGACCGATCTTCTGACCTTGTCGTTTTTGGCCGAGGCTGTCGAAGAGATCGAGGACGAAACTCTGCGCGAAGAGATCACCGCACGGCTTGCCGAGTGGCTTGAGCGGCACGCAGCCTGATGGCGGCGACACGCGATATCGTGACCAGCTACCGCAACCCCGCCGCCGTTGTGCGGCGGTTGTTGGGGCAGGGCCCGCGGGAGGATCGCAACCTGATCTATCTGATGGTCGCGTGTCTGATCTTTTTCGTGGCCCAGACCCCGCGTCTGGCCCGCGAAGCCCATGTCAACGGCACCGAGCTGGACATGTTGCTGGGGGCGACCCTGATGGCATGGCTGTTCATCGCGCCGTTGATTTTCTATATGCTCGCGGCCGGCACGCAAATCATCCTCAAGGTGATGCGCGGTCGCCCGAGCGGGTATAGCACCCGTCTTGCGCTTTTCTGGGCCTTGCTGGCGTCCAGCCCCCTTGTGTTGCTGCACGGACTTACAGCAGGGTTCGTCGGCGAAGGGATCGAGCTGCGCATTGTCGGATTGATCTGGCTTTGCGTATTTTTATGGTTCTGGATCAGCGGCTTGCTGGTCGCATATCGGACACGCCCATGAACGCCCCTGACATACGATCGGTTCTGTCCGAGTTGGTCATTCTAAGCCTGCGCAACCCTCGCGCGGCGGCACAGCAGATTATTGGCTGGCGCCTTGATCGCAATGTATTGTGGACCGCGCTTGCGCTGGCGGCGGCGGTGAACACGCTGATTTTTTCGGTCAGCCTTGTGCTGCAGCCGACTCCAGGCATGCCCGCGTTCTTTACCAGTCCCTTGGCGATGTTCGTACTGCTGACAGGGGTCTTGGTGATCACCACGCACGGGCTGTTCTGGACAGGCCGCGCGCTTGGTGGTGACGGGAACCTTGGCGATATACTGGCATTGGTCGTGTTCTTGCAGGTCTTGCGCATTATTGCGCAAGTGGCAATTTTTCTGCTTATGTACATCTCTCCTGGTGTGTCGGTACTGGCATCACTGGGGACCGGGATCATCGGTCTTTGGATATTGGTGAACTTCATTGCCGCGGCATTCGACTTCACTGGTTTGGGCAAGGCGATTGGCGTGTTGCTGATTGCTATTGCGGCTGTCGTTTTGGGGATGAGCCTGCTTCTTTCTATCGTGGGCATTGCTGCCCAAGGAGTGCTTCTTGATGTATGATGTAAACACCATCCGCCGCGATTTTCCGATCCTGTCCCGTGAAGTGAACGGCAAGCCGCTGGTCTATCTCGACAATGGTGCATCGGCGCAGAAGCCGCAGGTCGTGATCGATGCGATCAGCCGTGCCTATAGCCACGAATATTCCAATGTTCACCGCGGCTTGCACTATCTTTCTAATCTGGCGACCGACCAGTACGAATCCGTGCGCGGAACCGTTGCGCGGTTCTTAAACGTCGGGAACGAGGATCACGTCGTCTTCAACTCCGGCACGACAGAAGGGATCAATCTGGTCGCTTACGGTTGGGCCATGCCGAACCTGCAGGCGGGGGACGAGATTATCCTGTCGGTGATGGAGCATCACGCCAATATCGTGCCGTGGCATTTTCTGCGCGAACGCCAAGGCGTGGTGATCAAATGGGTAGATGTGGATGCGACCGGTGCGCTTGATCCCCAAGCCGTGATCGACGCCATCACCCCCAAGACCAAGCTCATTGCCGTGACGCAGGTGTCGAATGTTCTGGGCACGGTGGTGGACGTCAAGGCGATCACCGCAGGGGCCCATGCCAAAGGTGTGCCCGTCTTGGTTGACGGGTCGCAGGCGGCGGTGCACATGCCCGTGGACGTGCAGGATATCGGCTGCGATTTCTATGCGATCACCGGTCACAAGCTCTATGGTCCATCAGGGTCCGGCGCGATCTATATCCACCCCGACCGCATGGCCGAGATGCGCCCGTTTCTGGGCGGCGGCGATATGATCCGCGAAGTCACCAAAGACGGCATTATCTACAACGACACGCCGATGAGGTTCGAGGCGGGCACCCCCGGCATCGTGCAGACCATCGGCATGGGTGTCGGATTAGAATATATGATGAACGTCGGAATGGAGAATATTGCGGCCCATGAAGCATCCTTGCGTGACTATGCAGTGACCCGTCTGGCAGGATTGAACTGGTTGCAGGTTCAAGGCACCACGCCGGATAAGGCCGCGATCTTCAGCTTTACGCTGGACGGTGCGGCGCATGCGCATGATATCTCTACCATCTTGGACAAAAAGGGCGTTGCCGTACGGGCGGGGCAGCATTGTTGTGGGCCGCTTATGCAACATCTGGGGCAAACCGCCACCTGCCGCGCCTCTTTTGGGATGTACAACACCAATGCCGAGATCGACACGCTGATTGAAGCGCTTGAATTGGCGCATGATCTCTTTGCGTGAAAATGAACTGATTTTGTAATTGCAGGGGGCGGGCAGTCTGGCTATACCGCCCCCATATGGTCCCATAGCTCAGCTGGATAGAGTGCTCGCCTCCGAAGCGAGAGGTCGCTGGTTCGAATCCAGCTGGGACCACCATCTCCTTTATTCCTGATATACTTACGAACTCGTTTCAGGCTTTATAGCTGTACGTTTTCCGGCAGGTCGCCACGGTGCTGAAGGGCAGATGCGTCCGTCGCATCGGGATCTGCTGCGTGGATAACCTTCACTTGGTGTGCCGCAATAGTGGCGTAGTGCATGTGAAATACCGAGCCTTGGCCGACTTCGCTTTCGTAAAAGATCTTACCCGACATCTGCCGGGCAAGCTGCTGCGAGATGTGCAGCCCCAGACCGGAGCCCTGCGTCGCGAATTGGCCGCCGTTTTTGACCTGCGCGAACCGGCCAAAGACCTGATCTTCCATCCCATCAGGAATACCGCGCCCGTTGTCTTTGATCGACAGGCGCACGTGGCCGTCAGAGACCGACAGCGCGCCTTCAACGATGCTGTCGGGATCAGAGAATTTGATCGCGTTCGAGACAAGGTTGTCGATGATCTGCCGAAGTGCGAAGGCGTCACCGGTGATAATCGCGGATTGATCACCCTTGGGCCGGACGAGCTTGATCCGCTGTTCGGCAGCGAACATTTGGTTTTCCTCGAGGCTGTCTTTTAAAAGGGCCCCCAGATCGACCGGCTGCTGATCAAGGCTAAGGGCGTCCCCATCGATTTTCTGGGACAAAAGAATGTTGTCTACCAGCCGAGACAGGCGCACACCGTTGCGCTGTGCGATTTCAAGCGGAGACCGGACGCGGTCGTCCATATCACCCAGACGGCCACTGAGGGCGAGCGCCAAGCCCCCCTTGAGCGACGTCAGCGGCGTACGTAGCTCATGGCTGACAGCCGAGATGAATTCGTCCTTGGCACGATTGGCGTCATCCGCACGTAGCAACGCATTTTCGAGGGCGCGGGTGATGGCGATGCGGTCGGTAATGTCGACCAACGTGACGCTCCAGCCCAAAATGGTGCCGTCTGGGTCCAACGGGCTTTCGATCTCTTGGACCCGAGGATCATAGACGCGTTCGTCGATGGTCACGGATGCCTCGGTGGTCCTTAGGCTACGGGTATCGATAGTGGCGAGAAGGGCGGCGGCTTCGTCCTTAGGGACCTTGCAGAAGCCGCGTTTCTTTGCAGCTGTGTTCATCAAGACGATGTTTTTGTTATTATCCACAAGGACGACAGCTTCGCTCATGGTGTTGAACAAGACAGATTGCCCGACCGACGCCATATCCAACGTTTTATTTGTGAGCAGCATAAACGTGAAGGCAAAGATACCGACGCTGAACATAAACGATGTCGGGTCCAGTCCGAAAATGGTGAAGCCAAGAAAGATATAGGCTGCATTTGCTGCAAGCGGGGTCATCGTTACGACGGCAAGCATCGTGAGCAGCGGCCACGCGGACCGGCGCGACCGCCTGAACCCTTTGTAAAGACCATAGTAGGTGGCACCAACAAAGGCATAGAGCACGGCCATAATGGCGTAGAACCCGGGCCCGTGGATGTAGTCGATCTGGCGCGCGCCTGGTGGGATCGTGGTCGCGTGATCGTAGACCAGCCCGTGATGTGTATTTGTCGCAGCAAAAGCAAAGGACAGCACAGGCGCGAGCACAAGTGCTGCAACAACCCGTTTTTTGCCAAGCCAGCTGGATTGATGGACGTAAGCGTAGACAAAGAAACACCACGCCACCGGCACCAGCGCGTTCCCGAGCCACGCGGCAACGCCTAACTTGTACTGACAATCAAAGGCCACCGCTGAGGCTTCTGCGCCAACGATAAGCAGCGTATAGATCATCGCAAAGAAGGTGAGCGCGTAGTAAAGCTTGCCACGAAAGCGCTGGACCCAAAGCATAGAAATCATGACGATCGCCGCAATAAGGCCGACACTGCCAGCCGCCCAAAAAACGGGCTGCGTGGTAATTCCCTCAAAGCATGTCATCATGGTTCCACCTACGGGTCGCGTCTTGCCATTTCATAGTAGCCACACAGTTGTGTTCATTTTTTGACCGAACTTGGACTGCCGGAATGCGCCATGTGAGGTGGTCGTTACCAGTGTCTAGGATAATACAAAGCCCTTTCGGCTTTGCGCCTAGATCATGCCTGCTTGAGGTATGCGGTCAACCTCTGATTGCCGGAAAAAAGCCTTTCGCCCCAAAAGAAAACCCCGCAAACCAGAGTTTGCGAGGTTTTTGTTCTTGGCGGTAGGGAGAATCCCCATTACCGGCGACGGCCCCCCTTGCGGCCCGCGCGTCCGCGACCCTCTTGGCCGGCCTTGGGCGCGACCTTGTTGAACTTGATCCATTCGGTGCCGTGGGGGTCACGGTCGAACAAGAAGTTAGCAGCACGGATCGCTTCCATCTCTTTGCCGGGGGTGGGTTTGGTCGATCCCATGCCAAGCAGCGTCACAAATGTCTCGTCGTCGATCTCGTCCGGCAGAATGATGCCCGCCGCGACCAGTTCGGCTTTCTTCTCGGCAATTTTTGTCGGGTTCACCGCCAGCGTGATCGGGTTCATGATCGCCGAGGTCATGCCAGCCCCCATCGCCATGGGCAGAAAGGCGTTGTTGATGCCGTGGCGGTTGGGCAGACCAAAGCTGATGTTTGACGCGCCGCAGGTGGTGTTCACACCCAGTTCCTCGCGCAGACGACGCACGAGGGTAAAAACCTGATGCCCTGCCGTCGCCATCGCCCCAATCGGCATCACCAGTGGATCAACCACAATGTCGTGGGCTGGAATGCCGAAATCTGCGGCGCGTTCAACGATCTTCTTGGCAACTTCAAACCGCACATCGGGATCTTCGGAGATGCCAGTGTCATCATTAGAGATCGCCACCACCGGCACGTTGTATTTCTTGACCAAAGGCAGCACCAGTTCCAGCCGCTCTTCTTCGCCTGTGACCGAATTCAGCAGCGGGCGGCCTTCGCAGGCCTCAAGACCCGCTTCCAACGCGCCAGGAACAGAGCTGTCGATACAGATCGGAATATCAACAGCGTTTTGCACGACGCGGATGAGCTCAGGCATCAGCATCGGTTCGACAAAGTTGTTGTCGGCGTAGCGCGGATCTTCGGCCATTTTATTCGAGAACACGGCACCGGAGTTCACGTCCAGGATATTTGCCCCTGCTGCGGCCTGTGCGATGGCGTCGGCCTCGACGCGGCTGAAATCGCCACGCTCCAGCTCTTCGGCGAGGATCTTGCGGCCGGTGGGGTTGATACGTTCCCCGATCACGCAGAAGGGCTCGTCAAAGCCGATGATTGCTGTTTTGGTTTTGGATTCGACGACGGTTCTGGTCATGGTGTTCAGTCTTTCCTTAGACGGAATTGGCTGGATGCGCAGCAGGTCCGCCATTCTCGATGGCCCAGTTTGCATTCGTTTTGATCCCACCCAGCGGGAAGAAATGCACATGGGTAATGTTGAAATCTGGGTTGGCGGCTTTGTGGGCGGCCAGTTCGGTGATCACATCTGTCGGCTCGTAGGGCAACAGCAGTTTGGTAACGTCCATCGCGCGCTTTTGCAGCACCTTCAGTGACGGGCCGACCCCGCAGGCGATGGCGAATTTGATCAGGGTTTGCAGCTTGGCGGGGCCTGCAATGCCGATGTGGATCGGCAGGTCGATGCCCGCATGTTTCAGGCTCTCGGCCCATTCGATGATTGGCTGTGCCTCGAACGCAAACTGCGTGGCGATGGCCATTTTCGCGTCGGTCCGTTCGGAGAACCCCTGTTTCCAGCGCAGGGCATCGTCGACCCGCAGGCGGGTGCCGTCGGTGTCGATGTCACGGTTGCCTTCGGGGTGGCCTGCGATGTGCAGACGCTCAAACCCGTGTTTGTCAAACAGGCCCGTGTCCATCAGCTGCATGGAATCGCTGAAATCCCCGTGCGGTGTGGTGACGCCGCCGGCCAGCAGCAAGCCCTGCTTTACGTCAGCCTCGCCCTGATACATGGCGATCCAGTTTTCCAGCGTCGCGCGATCCTTGATGATGCGCGCGGGAAAGTGGGGCATGACCTTGTAGCCGTCGGCGTTCAGACGTGCTGCGGTGGCGACCATGTCTTCGATCGGGGTGCCATCGATATGCGCGATATAGACCCGTGTCCCCTCGGGCAGCAGATCGCGGAAGTCTTCGACCTTTTCCGCTGTGCGGGGCATCACCTCGATCGAATAGTCCTGCAAAAAGGCCGCGACCTCGGGAGTGGGCAATTCAAACGCTGGGGCTTCCTTGCGCCGGAAGTTCAAAAGGGACATGAGCATTTCTTTCATGAGGGGATCAACTTTTGCACCGGCAAGAGGCGGTCAGGCCCAGCCGTCATTGGCAATCAATGTCTTGATGCGGTCGCGGTCGTATTCGGCATCAATACGTACGACTTCGGCATCGGCCACGGCGTCGGGATCGCCGTCGACCGTATAGGGATCGGCCTTGCGCCATTCGGCAAGATAGGCATCGCTGTCATCCGCGCCGATTTTCATCGCGGCGCGGTCGATGGCCTGTTCAAACCGTTCGGGCAGCGGGCGCTTTGATCCGCGCCGGCCTTTGCCAACGATGACCTGTGCTGGAATATCACGCCAATAGACGATGGTAACTTCGGGCATGATTGATTCCTCTGCTGTGCTTGTTTTTCTTAGCGGCTGTTGATCTGTCCCCGACGCCATTTTTCGACATTCAAAACGGCGTCTGCGACGTGACGACATTACAGCGCGTCCGCGCCACAGGCGAGGGGGGCGGGGTGTCATAATTCTCAAGATGGTTGTGAGGCTGACGATAGGCTTGAGCGTGCCTGTTTTCAGGTTTCCCGCTTGCTCCTTGCCCGCAGAAACATTACCTTGGGGGTAACTCAATATGAAAGGCGCAATCATGGCGCCACAGCGTCCCAAAGGTGCGGGCGCGCTCGATGTACCGCCGGCTCTGAGCCCCGCGCCAGTTCCGCCCAGATCGACCGAACTTTATGCGGCCCTTGATCTGGGCACAAATAGTTGTCGCATGCTGATCGCACAGCCAAAAGGCAGCGGTTTCCATGTCGTCGATAGCTTCTCGAAGTCTGTCCAGCTTGGGGCAGGGCTTGAGAAAACCGGGCGATTGTCGCGCGGATCGATGACGCGTACCATTCAGGCATTGCGCATCTGCCAGCAAAAGCTGCGCCGTAACAAGGTGCGGCGTATGCGGCTTGTTGCGACCGAGGCGTGTCGTCGTGCCGCCAACGGTGCCGAATTTATGCAGCGTATCCAGCGCGAGACGGGGTTAAAACTTGATATCATCAAGCCCGAGGAAGAAGCGCAGCTTGCGGTAATTTCCTGCGCACCACTGGTGAACCGCAAAACCCACAACCTGCTGGTGGTGGACATTGGCGGCGGCTCGACCGAATTGGTCTGGATCGACATCTCCAAGGTGCCCAAAGCCGACCGTGCGCAGTCCATCATGCGGCTGCATGGCGGCTTCCATCAGGCGAAAACTGATGTGCCTGCCGCGCGTGTGGTCGATTGGATCAGTGTGCCGTTGGGTGTGGCGACTTTGCGCGACCAATTCTCTGATGTGGAAGACGACGCCGCGCGTTTCGCCTTGATGAGCTGGTTCTTCGAGGAGAACCTGACGGACTTTACCCCCTATCAATCCATTCAATCCCAGGATCGGTTCCAGATTGTTGGCACCTCGGGGACGGTCACCACTGTCGCTGCCAGTCATTTGGGTCTAAAGCGCTACGACCGGACCAAAGTGGACGGGCTTCGGATGACCTCGGCGCAGATCGACAAGGTGATCCATTCCTATCTTGCGATGGGGCCGGGTGGCCGGCGCGCCGATCCGCGTATCGGGTTGGACCGTCAGGCGTTGATCATGTCAGGGGCCGCGATTTTGCAGGCGTTGATGCGGTGCTGGCCGACAGATAGATTAAGTGTTGCAGACCGGGGTCTGCGCGAGGGGCTGTTATATGCCCAGATGAGCGCGGACGGCGTTTTGGAAGAAGGATTAGGCTGATGGCGAAAACTCCGACAGGCAAGACGCCAACGGGCGGTGCTGCGGGCGGGAAGACCCCCACAGGCAAGAACACATCGGGGCGCGGTCAACGTGACCTCAAGGTCAAGGTAAAGTCAGCACGCGGGCGCAAGCTGAGCTCGACCCGCTGGTTGCAGCGCCAATTAAACGACCCCTACGTTAAACGCGCCAATGCCGAAGGGTATCGCGGGCGTGCCGCCTATAAGATCATGGAACTGGACGACAAATACCGCTTTCTGGTGCCGGGTGCGCGGATTGTTGACCTGGGGGCAGCCCCTGGTGGCTGGTGTCAGGTCGCGGTGAAACGTTGCAATGTTCTGGGCGAAAAGAAGGGCAAGAACGTCGGCACGATTCTTGGGATCGACCTACAAGAGATGGAGCCGATTGCAGGCTGCGAATTGCACCAACTTGATTTCATGGAAGACGACGCAGACGAGATCGTCAAAGGCTGGTTGGGTGGCAAGGCCGATGTGGTGATGTCGGACATGGCGGCCTCAAGCTCGGGGCACAAACAGACTGACCACAACCGGATCATTGCCCTGTGCGAGGCTGCGGCTTACTTTGCCTTTGATGTGCTGGAAGACGGCGGCACCTTTGTCGCCAAAGTGCTGGCCGGCGGGGCGGAGGGCGATTTGCAGCAGCTGCTCAAGCGTCGGTTTGCCAAGGTCGCCAACATCAAGCCACCTGCCAGCCGGTCCGACAGTTCCGAGAAATTCGTGGTCGCCACCGGTTTCAAAGGGGCGCTACCCGAAGACCTAGAGAATCTGTAAACTCGCACCGCCCCAAGGCGCGCGGAATTATCAAATGTGCTGCGGCAGTTAGACGACTGCCGCATTTTTTTGTGCGGCGGATGCGGTTGCTCTCTTACATATTCGCGAAATGGACCTAAATTAAATCATCGTGCCGCAGCAAAGTTCAGTTGCTGCGACAAGAAGCGCTCATAAATCCGTATTTTTCCATCGTAATTTGGTAAAAGAGGGCTGGTCGTTTTATCGCGGCTCATGACATAGTTGCGGCCATGTCATTGTTCCTGATTATAGCCCTCCCGTTTCTTGGCGCCTTGCTGCCCGGCCTGATGTATCAGGCAGGCCGGCAAAGCTGCTTTTTGGTGACCTTTCTGGTGACGGCCTGCGCCGCGATCGGCCTTGCGACACACGCGCCGGCTGTTCTAGCGGGCGAGGTCGTGACCGCCAGCCTCACGTGGCTGCCGCAGCTGGGGTTGAACGTAAACCTCTTTCTCGATCCGTTGGGGTTTATGTTTGCGGGTCTGATCCTTGGGATCGGGATGTTGATCATCCTTTATGCGCGGTTCTACCTGTCGCGTGACGACAATATGGGCGCGTTCTTCACCTATCTACTGCTGTTCCAAGGCGCGATGGTCGGGATCGTTCTGTCTGACAACATCCTGATGTTGCTCATTTTCTGGGAGCTCACGTCCCTATCGTCCTTCCTGCTGATCGGGTTCTGGAAGCATCTTCCCGAAGGGCGCCAAGGCGCGCGGATGGCGTTGACCGTGACAGGTATGGGCGGTCTGGCGATGATCGGTGGCATGCTGCTGCTGGGGCAGATTGTGGGCAGCTATGATTTGACGGTGATCCTTGAAAATCGTGACCTTATTCAGGCGTCGCCGCTGTATATCCCCGCGCTGATCCTGATTCTGCTGGGGTGTTTCACCAAATCCGCGCAATTCCCGTTCCACTTCTGGCTGCCACACGCCATGGCCGCGCCGACGCCTGTGTCGGCCTATCTGCACTCTGCCACGATGGTGAAGGCGGGGCTGTTCTTGATGGCGCGGATGTGGCCGGTTCTGTCGGGCACGGAAATCTGGATCGTGTTGGTCTGCTCTGCCGGGTTGATCACGATGGTCCTTGGTGCGCTGATCGCGATCTTTAAAAACGACCTCAAGGCGCTGTTGGCATTTTCCACCGTGTCGCATCTGGGTTTGATCACGTTCCTGCTGGGCACTGGCACGTCCTTTGGCGCGATGGCGGCTGTATTTCACATTCTGAACCACGCGAGCTTTAAGGCGGCCTTGTTCATGAGCGCCGGTATTGTCGATCACGCGGTCCATACCCGCGACATGACCCGTTTGGGTGGGCTGCGCCGTTTGATGCCGATCACCTTTGCGATTGCAACGCTGGCCGCGTTGTCGATGGCGGGTATCCCGTTGCTGAACGGGTTCTTGTCAAAAGAGATGATGCTGGAAGAGGCGCTGCGCACAACGTTGTTCGGTTCGCCCTATCTGGTGGCGGCTGTGGCGACGCTGGGGGCATTGTTCTCCGCTGCGTATAGCTTCCGCTTTATCGCGCATACCTTCTTTGGCAAGGTCCGGAACGACTATCCGGCCAAGCCCCACGATCCCGAATTCGGTCTGTGGATTTCGCCCGCCTTGCTGATCATCCCCGTGATCGTGATCGGTGTGGCGCCGTTTCTGGCGGAACCTTTTGTTCGTACCGTGACGCAAGCCGTCATTGGCTCTGCTGCTGAAATGCCAAGCGAACATATCAAGCTGTGGCATGGGTTTGTGCCCGCCTTCGGGATGTCGGCGATTGCTGTGGTCGGTGGTTTGATCTTGCTGGCGGCGTGGAACCCGTTGGCGCGTCTTTGGGCCGCGACCCCGCGCCCCGAGGCAAAGGACATCTTTGATCGGATCATCGCAGGCGCTGTCGGGCTCGCAAGCCTCGTATCGGAGCGTTTGCACAACGGGTCCTTCACCCGCTATGCCGCGATCTTTGTGACCGCCGTCGTCGCCATCGGGGCACACGCATGGTTCACCGGCACCGACGGCGCACCTACGCGCGAGATGCTGCCGATCACGCCGGTTGGATTTGCCGGCTGGCTGATGTTGATGATCGCAACGGGGTTCTTGGTCACGGTGCACCGCAACCGTCTGGCGGTTCTGATCCTGATGGGGATCATCGGCCTGATGGTATCCGTCGGGTTCAACTACTTCTCGGCCCCCGATCTTGCGCTCACCCAGATCTCGGTCGAGGTGGTGACGATCGTGCTGTTGTTGCTGGCATTGAACTTCATGCCCAACAGCACACCTAAGGAAAGCACTGTTTTGCACCGCAGCCGCGATATCGTGGTGTCGGTTGTGGCAGGGCTGGCCGCGGCGGGCTTGATCTATTCGATCCTGATGTCGGATTTCCCAATTGCCTCTATCGCCGACTACCACCTTGCCAATTCCTACAAAGGCGGCGGCGGGACCAATGTGGTGAACGTGATCCTTGTAGACTTCCGTGGCTTTGACACCTTTGGCGAAATCATTGTGCTCGGGATTGCCGCGCTGGTGATCTATGCCCTGACAGAGGCGCTCTTGTCCGGCCCTGTGCGGGCACGTTTGCTGAACCGTGGCTATGAGGAAAAGCGCGCGGGCGACGCCCACCCGATGATGATGGTGGTGCTGACCCGTGTTTTGATGCCTGTCGTGTTGCTGGTCGGTGTCTATATCTTCCTGCGGGGGCACAATGAACCGGGCGGCGGGTTTGTCGCCGGTCTGATCGTGGCGATTGCGGTCGTGATGCAATATATGGCCAGCGGGTTTGCCTGGGCCGACAACCGCCAGCGCTATCCTTATCACGGCATCATCGGGGCAGGGGTGCTTTGCGCTGGCCTGACCGGCATCGGTGCGTGGTTTGCCGGTGCGCCTTTCCTATCCTCTGCCTTTGGCTATTTCCGCATTCCCCCAATGGAGAAATTTGAGCTGGCAACCGCGATGGGCTTTGACCTTGGGGTGTTCCTTGCGGTGGTCGGCGCGGTGATGCTGTCGCTTGAAAGCTTCTCGCGGCTGGGGCGTCGTGCAGGCATCGAGGAAAGCGAACACGCTATGGATATCGACCCGTCACGGGATGAACCGAAAACCGAGACGGAGACCTGATATGGAGCTTTTAGTCGCTTCCGCCATTGGCGTTCTCACTGCTGCCGGGGTCTATTTGATCCTGCGTCTGCGAACCTTTCCTGTGATCATCGGCACGTCGCTGGTCAGCTATGCGGTCAATGTTTTCCTGTTTGCCTCGGGCCGTTTGGCGTTGAATGCGCCCCCGATCCTGCGGGACGGGGTGGAAGTCTATACCGATCCGCTGCCTCAAGCGCTGGTGCTGACGGCAATTGTTATTTCCTTCGGCATGACCGCCGTTGTGGTGATGATTGCGGTCGGGTCTTACCTGAGCGCGGGCGATGATCTGGTGAACGACCCCGACACTCTGGCAGGAACCAAAAACGCCGAACCCTCACAGCGCGGAGGAGGCAAGGCATGACCCATTGGCTTATTCTTCCCATCGTTCTGCCGGCCATGCTGGCGGCTTTCATGGTATTGGCCGCACGCTATCATCTGTTGATCCAGCGCGTCTTGTCAGTGGCGGGCACGCTGGCGCTGCTGATGCTGGCGGTTGGATTGTTCTGGCAGGCCTCTGACGGCACGGTGAGCCTGTACCAGCTTGGCAATTGGGCCGCGCCTTTTGGCATTGTTCTGGTCGCGGATCGCCTGTCGACGTTGATGGTGCTGCTGACATGTGTGCTTGCCGTGCCGGTGTTGCTGTATGCGATCGGGTCGGGCTGGGACAATCGCGGGCGGCATTTCCATCCGCTGTTCCAGTTCCAGTTGATGGGGATCTTGGGCGCGTTCCTAACCGGTGATGCGTTCAACCTCTTTGTGTTTTTCGAAGTGCTGCTGATTGCGTCATACGGGTTGATGATCCATGCAGGCGGGCAGCGGCGTCTACGGGCGGGCACGCAATATGTGCTCTATAATCTTTTGGGCTCGACGCTATTCCTGTTCGCGCTTGGCACGATCTATGCAGAAACCGGCACGCTGAACATGGCGGATCTGGCAATGCGCGTGGCGACATTGGACGCAGCCGATGGCGCTGGTATTCGCGTCGCTGCAGTTCTGTTGCTGCTGGTCTTTGCGGTAAAAGCCGCGATCCTGCCGCTGCATTTCTGGCTGCCCGCCAGCTATGCCGAAGCACCGGCACCCGTGGCGGCGCTATTTGCGATCATGACCAAGGTTGGCGCTTACTGTATCATCCGTTTCTACACATTGGTCTTCCCGCCAGACCTTGAGATCACGCAAGGACTGTTCGATGTCTGGCTGATGCCTGCGGCGTTGCTGACGGTGGCGCTTGGGATGGCGGGCGTGTTGGGCGCGAAGCGGGCCGACCGGATGGTCGCCTTTTCGGTGATCGGGTCCATGGGAATGTTGCTGGCTGCCGTGTCGGTCTTTACCCCCGCAGGGATTTCCGCCGCACTCTATTATGCGATCCATTCCACGTTTGCCGCTGCGGCGCTGTTCATGCTGATCGATGTGATCCGCAGTCGGCGCGGCGCGGCAGAGGTTTCTTTCGTGGATGCACCCCCCATGACAGGTGGCGCACTGGTGGCGGGCATGTTCTTTGTTGCGGCGATTGCCATGACAGGCCTGCCGCCACTTTCAGGTTTTGTCGGCAAGCTGTTGATTCTGGATGCGGCACGCAGCGCTGATCTGATGTGGTGGGTCTGGGCGACGATCCTTGTCGGGTCGTTGATCGCGGTGGTTGGTTTCTCTCGGGCTGGCAGCCAGATTTTCTGGAACGCGCATCAGCGGGCTGAAACGCCGGTAGAGGATGACGCCGCCGCGCCGGTGGTACCTGAGGGGCAGGGCGTTTTGCCGATGGTTTCTGTTGGCGGCCTGCTGGCGCTTCTTGTCGCGCTGACCGTTGCGGCGGGCCCCGTCACCCGCGTGCTAGAGGCGACGTCGGCACAGCTGTTTAATCCCGAACGCTATCTATCCGTGGTGTTGACCACGCCGGGTAAAGAGATTTCCGACGATCACGGCGAAGACACTCACGGTGAGGCCGACGGATCAGGCTATGCTACAGATGACCAAGGCGCAGACGCCGCCGCTGCACCAGAAAAGGATCACTGACATGTTGTCCCGACTGCTTCCGCACCCGATGCTGACCGCGATCCTTGCGATCGCGTGGTGTCTGTTGGTCAATGAAATCAAGCTGGGCACCGTTGTGTTTGGCGTCATGCTTGGACTGTTAATCCCTATTGCGACTGCCGCTTATTGGCCTGACCGCCCTCCGGTTGCCAAGCCGGTCAAGTTGGTGGGATATCTGGTCATGGTGATGTGGGATATTCTGGTGGCCAATGTCGTGGTCGCTATGATTGTCTTGTTCAAATCGAACAAGAACATGCGCCCCGCTTGGGTTGTGATCCCGTTGGAGCTGCGCACACCCGAGGCGATTACCATGCTGGCTGGCACGATTACCTTGACGCCAGGGACTGTGTCGGCGGATGTGTCGGAAGACGGGAAAGCCTTGTTGGTCCATGCGCTGGATGCTGAAAACCCTGACGAAGTGCGCGACGATATCAAACAGCGCTACGAGCGGCGCTTGAAGGAGATTTTCGAATGATTCTGATTGCTTTGAATATCGCCTTTGCTGCCGTGTCGATCTCGCAGTTGTTGGCGATGTTGCGATTGCTGAAAGGCCCGAACACCGGTGACCGTATTTTGGCGCTGGATACCATGGTGGTGAACGCGATTGCACTGATCATTTTGCTGGGTATCCGCTTGGGTACCGACATTTATTTTGAAAGCGCGATGATCTTTGCCATGCTTGGATTTGTATCCACCGTGGCCATCGCGCGCTTTGTCCTGCGAGGTGATATCATTGAGTGATCTGCCCCTAATCCCCGAAATCATCATCTCTGCCCTGTTGATCGTAGGCGGGTTTTTCACGCTCGTCGGATCGATCGGGTTGATCAAGCTCGATAACTGCATGTCGCGGCTCCATGCGCCGACCAAGGCGTCGACACTGGGTGTCGGGTCCTTGTTGATGGCGGCGATGATATATTCCTTTGCGTCCGAGACAGGGTCGCTGCACGAAGTTCTGGTGATGGCGTTCCTGTTTGTGACGGCACCGATCACCGGCCATCTTATCGCCAAAGTAAATCTGCACCGGCTGCATCAAACCAAGGATATGCCGCCAGCCCCGAGTGACCACGTCTGGGGCACGTACTCCGAGAAATGACATAGACCCGCGCTGCAAAGCGCGGGTTTTTCTTTTGCTAGAACAGGGGCGGGCAGGGCATTTTGCTGCCACCCAGAGAAAATTTCAATTTTCCTGCCATTCGGTGCAAAACCCTGCTTGACGCCATCGCGAGCAGACCCTATCACCACCAAACGCTTCGACGGCAACGACGAAGTACGCAGTGGGCGGTTGTAGCTCAGATGGTTAGAGTACCGGCCTGTCACGCCGGGGGTCGCGGGTTCGAGCCCCGTCAACCGCGCCACTTATCCCTTTTTAGATTGTCTGATTTACCTCGTCCTAAAAAGGGAAAAGCGGGCCGCGAGGCCCGCCCGTTTTCTTATGTCATTGCATCCAGTATCCGTGCCCAGCTTCGGATACCTTTGTGAAAGCTCTCTAGATCGTATTTTTCATTCGGAGAGTGGATGGCGTCGTCATCCTTGCCGAATCCGATCAACACCGGCGTGGTATCCAGAATTTTCTGGAAGTGGCCTGCAATGGGAATCGACCCGCCGCACCCGACATAGGCGGCGGGCACATTCCATTCGTCTGTCAGTGCCTTGCGCGCCTCCTCGAACGCGGGGGCGGTGGTTTCAAACACTGATCCTTGGCTTGACCCATGCGCGTGGAAGCTCGCTGTACAGTCTTCGGGCATCATATCGGTCACCATCTTGCGAAAACTTTCGCGGATGACGTGGGGGTCTTGCGTGCCGACCAGACGGAAGCTGATCTTGGCATGGGCCTGCGACGGCAGCACGGTCTTGAAACCCGCACCTGTGTAACCGCTCCACATACCGTTGACTTCGCAGGTGGGGCGCGACCAGATCATCTCGATCGGCATACGGTCCTGCTCGCCGGCGGGTTTGGACAGGCCAACGTCGCCCAGAAAGCTGTCGTGATCAAAGGCGAGGCCCTGCCACTGGGCCTGAATATCGTCGGGCAGCTCGGGCACGCCCACATAGAATCCCGGCACGGTGATGCGACCTGCGTCGTCATGCAGCGATGCGATCACCTTGGACAGGACGCGCGCGGGGTTCATCGACACGCCGCCGTACATGCCGGAATGCAGGTCCAGATCGGGGCCGGTGATGGTGACCTCTTCGCCCATCAATCCGCGCAACATGGTCACGATAGAGGGCACCTTGGACTGGAACATGCCCGTGTCGCAGATCATCGCATAATCGGCGCGCAGCTCTTCGGCGTTCTCCTTCATGAACGGGATGAGCGATGGCGAGCCCGATTCCTCTTCGCCCTCAAAGAAGAACGTCATCCGGCAGGGGAAGTCACCGTTCACGGCTTTCCACGCCCGCAACGCTTCGACAAAGGTCATCAGTTGGCCCTTGTCATCCGCCGCACCGCGTCCGCGGATCACGCGGCCCTTTGCTGTGTCTTCAACGGCAGGATCAAAGGGATCACGGTTCCACAGGTTTAGCGGATCAACGGGTTGCACATCATAGTGGCCATAGAACAGGATATGCGGCTTGTCTGCGGGGCCGTCGACATGACCCACGACCATCGGGTGACCGGGGGTGGGGCGTTTGGTGGTCTCGATACCGATGCTGTTCAGATCCTCGACCAGCCAGTCGGCGGCGCGGTCGCAGTCTTCCTTGAAGGCGGGGTCGGTTGAAATAGAGGGGATGCGCAGCAGTTCCAGCAGGCGGTCGGTGGCCGCATCCAGATCGCTGTCGATGCGTGCCAATACGTCGGGTAGGGACATGTGAGGTAAACCTTTCTATCGGGGTGGATATTTGCGCGACCGTATCAGCGCGCTTGGCTGTGTCCAGTGGTGGGCTACATGCGCGGGGTGTCACCACAGAAACCGTACGAGAATCGCTTGGAAAACATCCGCTTGCAGTGCGCAGGGCAGCTCATGGGTTTCCGATGCGCATCATCTGGTCGTGCTGCGGGGGGCCTTGCGGCAGGGCCTGCGACAATCGGTGCCCATTAAAGCATTGAATTGAATGGTTCTAAACGGTATTCATTCCAAGGCACGAATATGGCGAATGATCCGGTTGCCTTTGCTGGTCCCGCCACCGACGAAGGAGCAAGGCGCAATGGACTATACCAAACAGCTTGATGTGGCGATTGACCGGCTGCACGAGGAAGGTCGCTACCGGACTTTTATCGACATTGAGCGCCGCAACGGGCAGTTTCCGCACGCCGTCTGGACGCAACCTGACGGGCAGGATAAAAACATCACTGTCTGGTGCGGGAACGACTATCTTGGGATGGGGCAAAACCCAGTTGTTCTTGCCGCCATGCACGAGGCGCTTGATGCGACCGGGGCCGGCTCTGGCGGGACGCGCAACATTTCGGGCACCACGATCTACCACAAGCGCCTTGAGGAAGAACTGTCCGACCTGCACGGCAAAGAAGCCGCGTTGCTGTTCACCAGCGCCTATATCGCCAACGACGCAACGCTGAGCACGCTGCCCAAGCTCTTTCCAGGTCTGATCATTTATTCCGACGCGTTGAATCATGCCTCTATGATCGAAGGCGTGCGCCGCAATGGCGGGGCCAAGCGTATCTTCCGGCACAATGACGTGGATCACCTGCGCGAGCTAATGGCCGCCGACGATCCCGCAGCGCCCAAATTGATCGCGTTCGAATCAATCTATTCGATGGACGGCGACTTTGGCCCGATCGAGGCGATTTGCGACATTGCAGACGAGTTCGGCGCGCTGACCTATATCGACGAAGTCCACGCCGTAGGGATGTACGGACCACGTGGGGCAGGGGTTGCAGAACGTGACCGCCTGATGCACCGGCTTGATATTATTAACGGCACGCTCGCCAAGGCCTATGGCGTGATGGGCGGCTATATCGCGGCCTCCGCCAAAATGTGTGATGCGATCCGGTCCTACGCGCCGGGGTTTATCTTTACCACGTCGTTGCCGCCTGCGGTGGCTGCAGGCGCTGCGGCGTCGGTCGCATTTCTTAAGACCGCGCCCGAGCTGCGCGAGAAGCATCAGCAGCAGGCCAAAGTGCTAAAACTGCGGCTGAAAGGTCTGGGCCTGCCAATTATTGATCACGGTAGCCATATCGTCCCTGTGATCGTCGGGAACCCTGTTCATACCAAGATTTTGTCCGACCGCTTGCTGGAAGATCATGGCATTTACGTGCAGCCGATCAACTTCCCCACAGTCCCCCGCGGAACAGAGCGCTTGCGCTTTACCCCGTCGCCTGTGCATGGCCCGCTGGAAATCGAAGGGCTGGTTCACGCAATGGACGCCCTATGGTCCCATTGTGCGCTGAATCGTGCCGAAATGGCGGGGTGATCCCGAATATTTCGTATAGTCCGTTGATTTATGCTACCGATAACGAAAGAAAAGCCTAATCTCGAATCAACATGTTGTTTCGATTAAGGGCAGCGGGCATAGCTACGGGACATTTTTATGATTGGGCGGTGGTCCTTCAAGTCAGCAGATGACGAGGAAGTTGAAGCCAAAGGCTTTGACGCTTTCGACTTGCGCCTAGGTGATTTGATGCGGGGCGAACGTGCGACCCTTGGTAAATCGCTCTTGGACGTGCAGCGCGAACTGCGGATCAAAGCATCCTATATCGCCGCAATTGAAAATGCTGACCCGGAAGCCTTTGATACACCTGGTTTTATTGCGGGTTATGTGCGTTCCTATGCGCGCTATCTGAATATGGACCCCGACAAGGCCTTTGCCGCATTCTGTGCTGAATCCGGCTTTGCTGTCGCGCATGGCATGTCGTCGAAAGCCTCGGTTGTTAAAAAGCCGTCCCGCGAAGAACGTCTGAAACATACCGGTGAAAGCGACATCTTTTCCCGCCCCGCGACCCCCTTCACGCCAGTGGGAGACTCCTTTCTGGCACGAATCGAACCCGGTGCATTGGGGTCGGTTCTGGTGCTGGTCGCGCTGATTGGCGGGATCGGGTATGGCGGTTGGAGCGTGCTGAAAGAAGTGCAGCGCGTGCAGGTGTCCCCCGTGGACGAAACCCCCGTTGTACTGTCCGACCTTGACCCGCTGCAGGGCGCGCTTGCCGCTGCGCCCGACACAGCCGAGGACCCCGACGTTCCGGCAACGATGGCCGCCCCGCGGTCGGATGCGCTTGATCGGCTTTATCGTCCGGCGGCGCTGGATGTTCCCGTGCTTGTGGCCCGTGATGCGCCGATTTCTTCGATTGACCCGCGCAGCATCGGCAGCTTTGCTTCGATCTCGCGATCGCCGTCACCAGCGGTTGGCGTGACGCCGCAACGTGTTGCGCAGAATGAAGATATCCAGCGCGATGTGGTGGATGTGGCCCCCGGTACCGTACCGCAGGTGGTCGAAGATTCCGCGCCGCAGGTGCGTATGGTTGCGGCCTATCCGTCTTGGGTGCGGGTCCGTGCTGCCGACGGCAAGGTCATCTTTGAAGGCATCATGAACAAGGGCGACAGCTGGGATATCCCCGCAACCGAAGAACCCCCAACATTGCGGACGGGCGAATCTGGTGCGCTCTATTTCGCGATGGATGGTCAGTATTTCGGACCTGTCGGTGATCGCGGTGCTGTGACGTCCAATTTGCCACTGCATCGCCAGGCCTTGGCTGAACTTTATGAACCTGCGGTGCTGGAAGAGAATTCCGCGCTTGCCACGATGGTGGCCGAGCTGAAGAATGCCGCGACTTCGCCGACTGAATAAGCCGGTTACCATTGCAACAACGCGACGGGCTGAATAGGTGTAGGGCGAACCGGCCCTGACCGATCCTTCGACTGTTTCATTGCCAAAGGTAGCTTTGCATGTCCCTCAATCACATTCGCCCGTGGCGCAACATTTACCGTCGGAAATCCCGCCAGATCATGGTGGGAAATGTGCCGGTCGGGGGGGATGCGCCGATCACTGTGCAGACGATGACGAACACGCTGACCACCGATGTCAAAGCGACCATCGCGCAGATTCAGGCTGCTGCTGATGCGGGCGCTGATATTGTGCGGGTGTCGGTACCTGATGTGGAAAGCTCGAAGGCGCTGAAAGAAATCGTGCGCGAAGTGACCGTGCCGATCGTGGCCGATATCCATTTCCACTACAAACGCGGGATCGAGGCCGCCGAGGCAGGGGCCGCTTGTCTGCGGATTAACCCCGGCAATATCGGCGACGAAAAACGCGTCAAAGAGGTGATCAAGGCCGCGCGGGACAACAACTGCTCCATCCGTATTGGCGTGAACGCAGGCTCGCTTGAGCGGCACCTGCTTGAGAAATATGGCGAACCTTGCCCTGATGCGATGGTCGAAAGCGGGATGGATCACATCAAAATCCTGCAAGACAACGATTTCCACGAATTCAAGATCAGCTGCAAGGCATCCGACGTCTTTATGGCTGCCGCGGCCTATCAACAGTTGGCAGAAGCCACGGATGCGCCCATTCACCTTGGGATCACCGAGGCTGGCGGGTTGACGTCGGGCACGATCAAATCGGCGATCGGTATGGGTAACCTGCTGTGGATGGGCATCGGTGACACGATCCGTGTGTCATTGTCTGCTGATCCCGTAGAAGAGGTGAAGGTCGGCTACGAAATCCTGAAATCCCTCGGCCTGCGCCACCGTGGCGTGAACATTATCAGCTGCCCCAGCTGCGCGCGTCAGGGCTTTGACGTCATCAAAACCGTCGAAGCACTGGAGCGGCGGTTGGAACATATCAAAACACCGATGAGCCTGAGCATCATTGGCTGCGTCGTCAACGGCCCCGGCGAGGCGCTGATGACGGATGTTGGTTTTACCGGTGGCGGCAACGGGTCGGGGATGGTGTATCTTGCCGGTCAGCAAAGTCACAAACTGGGCAACGAGGGCATGATCGACCACATCGTCGAACAGGTCGAAGCTCGCGCCGAAGCCATCGAGGCAGAGACCCAAGCGGCCGAGCAAGCAGCCGAGTGACTTTGCCCAAAGCGGCGCATTTGCCATCGACAGATATTTGCGTATTCCATATCAATAGATATGCCTGATCACGCCGCCAAGACCCCTACATACGCCGAGTTTTTCTGCGGCGGTGGCATGGTGCGTGCGGCTTTGCAGGGCCGGTGGGACTGTGTGCTGGCCAATGATATCGATGCGATGAAATGCAAGGTCTATGCCCGAAATTGGGGGCAGGATGCGCTGCATCACGGTGATATTGCCGAGATGCCGGATGGATTGCTGTCGCGTCAAGTGGACATGTATTGGGCCTCCAGTCCCTGTCAGGATTTTAGCCTCGCGGGCAAGGGGCAAGGTCTCAGCGGCGCGCGCAGTGGCGTTTTTGCGCATTGGGCCGACAAGATCGCGACGGCGATCCAAGCGGGCTTTGCGCCGCGGATCATCGCCTTTGAAAATGTGGTCGGGCTGGTGTCACGCAACAGTGGCGCTGATATGAACACGGTGCTCGCGACGTTTGTGCGGCTTGGATATAAGGTTGGCGCGCTTGAGATCGACGCGCGGCGGTTCCTGCCACAAAGCCGACCGCGACTGTTCGTGGTCTGCGTGCGTGAGGATATCGACATTTCGGGTCTGACGGTGCCAAAGCCGTCTCACGTCTTTCACGGCAAAAAGTTGCAAAAGTTCCTGGCTTCTGCGTCGCGTCCTGTGCGGTCGAACTGGGTCTGGTGGAAGCTTGACGACGCCCCCGCCGATGAACAAGCGCTAGAGCGCGTGCTAGAACGCCGCGCCACGATGCCGTGGTTCAGTGCAGCGGACACCGACCGTTTGCTGACACTGATGTCACCACCCAGCCTTGAACGGCTGCGTGTGGCGCGTAAGGCAGGTCGTACGGTCGTCGGTACGATTTATAAACGTGGTCGCCCTGATGCAGACGGCAACGTCCGTCAGCGGGCAGAGCTGCGCACCGACGGGATCGCAGGGTGCCTGCGGACGCCCGCGGGCGGATCATCGCGGCAAATCCTGATGTTTATCAAGGGCAACCAGACCAAGGCGCGGCTTGTGTCCTCGCGCGAGGTGGCGCGGCTGATGGGGCTGCCCGATAGCTACAAGATGCCCGACACCTATAACAATGCCTACCGCGTGGCAGGGGACGGCGTGGCTGTGCCGGTGGTGCGTTATCTGGACGACGTGCTGTTCGCCCCCATTCTGGAACGCCAAAGCTTGGGAGCAGTGGCATGAACGCGGCGCAGGCGTTTCGTGGCAAAGCATTGGCAGCACTGACCAATCAGATCGGCGTCTATGCGCTGTGCGATCTGGACGGCAATCCGATTTATGTGGGCCAGTCAGTCGATGGCATCCGTACACGGGTGCGGCGGCATCTGACGTCCGCACGCTCGGACGTGATTGCAAACCGTCAGATTGACGTGTGGGAAATCGCATTTGTCTGGGCGTGGCCCGTCGCGACCAAATCCGAAGTGGAGCCATTAGAGCGGTCGATCTTTGCCCATTACGACGCCGAATTGCCCTTGATGAACGGCAAGCCAATGGTGGCCAACGCGCCGGTATTGGAATGGCCGGAAAAGCAGGTGGTGCAGGTCATCGACGAAGAGGAACGGCAGTCACGGCTGACCCCGTCAAACCGCCTGCCGCGTCAGATCAAGCAATATGATCTACTGGTCGATTACATTCTTAACGTGAAGGAAGCGCCGCATCTCAAGCGGTCGTTGGACGCGCACTTCAAACGCATGGTGCGCTATCACCAGCGCTTTCTTTAGCCGCTATTGCGTCAGATAGCGCCGCAGGACGATGTCAGGCATATGGCCGCGCAGGATACGGTCGGGCATAACGTAAAACGGAAAATCTGTCATCCCGAGCTGCTCTGCCAAGGCAGCGCTTGCCGGATCGGACATAACGTGATGCTTAAACGTCACGTCGTATCTATTTGATATTGTGTTAAGTTCTTCCAGCGCATTTGCACAGTCCGCGCAATCTTCACCGGTAAACAACGCAATCTCCGTACCCGCCAACACTTGCTGTGTGAGGGACGCAATAAGGTCGAGATCGGCTTGCGCCTTCTCTAGATAGACCTCGGCCGCGTAGTTCGGAGGTGTCACTGCAGCAGCGACCAGTTCCGGCTCGGCACGCAACAAGGCACGTAGCTCTGTTCCGAACGCCAAACGCTCAGCATCCGTCAGCGCCCCAAAGTCGGTTTGCGCGACCACCGGAAGGGCGGTCACGCAAAACACCAGTGCCAGACGCATCCTAGTCGCGCTTTTCTGCGACAATGGCTTTCATCTGGTCATAGGGCAGATAGCCGCGCAGCAGTTCATCCTGCATTACGAACGTCGGGGTGCCAGAGATTTGCATCGCTTGAGCCAGCTCACGTGTGTTTGCGATCGCGGCTGTGACTTCGGCACTGTCCATTTCTTTCTGGATCGCGTCGGTATCCAGATCAAAGCTGCTGGCCAAGCGGCTCAGCGACGTCTGCGTAATGTCACCGTTAAAGCTCATCAGGGCGTCGTGAACAGATTTATAGGCCTCGTCGCCCGCCACGATCTTGGTCGCGATGGCAAAGCGCGAGGCGACCATGGATTGCTCGCCCAGGATCGGCAGCTCTTTCACGATAAAACGGATGTTGCCGTCGCCGTTCACCAGTTTCTCGACTTCGGAGAATGCTTTTTTGCAGTAGCCGCAGCGGTAATCCATGAACTCGACGATGGTTAAATCGCCGTCAGGGTTGCCGCCGACATAGGAATAGCCATCATCAAAGATCGCCGCTGCATTGTCAGATACCAGCGTGAAATCTGCCTGCGCCTGCGCTTCGGCCTCGCGTTGCTGTAGCTGGTTGACCGCTTCCATGATGACTTGGGGGTTTTCCATCAAATAGGCGCGAACCTCCGCGCGGAATTGCGCGCGCTCGGCGTCGGTCAGTTCGGTCAGGTCCATCGCTTGGGCGGGGGCTGTCAGGGACAGGGCCATCAAGGCGGGGGCGATCAGCTTTTTCATCAGGGTCACTCGCTTGTTGTTGCGCGGGGGTGCAGGCACCGGTTGCAGGGTTGGTGCGCGATTTTGGACGCACGCACAAGGGTTGACGGCACCAGCGGGGTGCGGTGAAAGGTCCAAGCCCAACAGTAGGATCAAGCTCATGCGCAATTCAACCCGTTCTCAGGTCGATCCCTTTATCGTGATGGATGTAATGCAGGCCGCCGCTGCCGCCGAGGCAGAGGGGCACCACATCATCCATATGGAAGTCGGTCAGCCGGGCACCGGCGCGCCCAAAGGGGCCAGCGCCGCGCTGACAGCCGCGATGGAGCAGGGCGCGCTTGGCTATACGGTCGCGCTTGGCCTGCCGGCGCTGCGCAAGCGGATCGCGCTGATGTATGCCGAGTGGTACAATGTTGATCTGGACCCAAGCCGCGTGGTGATCACCTCTGGTTCGTCGGGCGGCTTTATTCTGACGTTCACATCGCTGTTTGATACGGGCGATCGCGTCGGTATCGGTGCGCCGGGCTATCCCAGCTATCGCCAAATTCTCAAGGCGCTGGACCTCACACCGGTTGATCTGCCGACCTCGATCGAGAACCGTTTGCAGCCGGTGCCGTCGGATTTCGCCGATATGGACCTTCAGGGGCTGTTGGTCGCCTCGCCGGGCAACCCGACGGGGACGATGCTGGACCATGGCGCGATGTCTGCGCTGATTGACGCGACCCAAGGGCAGGGTGCGTCCTTTATTTCGGACGAGATTTACCATGGCATCGAGTATGAAAAGAAAGCCGTTACCGCGCTTGAGATTTCGAACGACGCCTATGTGATCAATTCCTTCTCCAAGTATTTCTCTATGACGGGGTGGCGTGTGGGCTGGATGGTTGTGCCCGAGGATCACGTGCGCGTGGTTGAGCGGATCGCCCAGAATATGTTTATTTGTGCACCGCACGCCAGTCAGGTGGCCGCCCTTGCTGCGATGGATTGCACGGCAGAGCTTGAGGCAAACATGGACGTCTACCGCGCCAATCGTGCGATGATGATCACGGGCCTGCGCGACGCCGGGTTCACCAGTTTTGCTCCCCCTGACGGGGCTTTCTATGTCTATGCGGATGTGTCGTCGCTGACCACGGACAGCCGCGAATTGGCGCGTGACATTCTGGACAAGGCTGGCGTGGCTGTAACGCCCGGGCTGGATTTCGATCCGGTACGCGGGCATCAGACGCTACGCTTTTCCTATGCGCGCAGCACACAAGACATCGCCGAGGGTCTTGGGCGGCTCAAGGCCTATATGGCAGCACGCTGAAAGGCTGGTTCGGGGGGCGGCGGAATGTTATACCCGCCGCAACCACCCCAAGCAGAACGGTGACAGGCATGCGTATTTTCCCCATCATCGCAACGGTTTGCGCGCTGTCTTTGCCTGCTTCGGCGCAGGATCTGACGGCGCTTGCGCGGGTTGAACCGGACAAAAGTGCGATCTCGGATGGATGGTTCGGCGGGACAACCTTGACGTTGGGGCTAAGCCAGGGCGTGCCGTTTCGCGTGTTCCTGCTGGATGATCCAGCACGGTTGGTGGTTGATTTTCGCGAGGCCGATTGGAGCGGGGTCAACACCCAAGACCTGCTGCCAGAGCCGGGGCGGATCAGCGGATTGCGCTTTGGACCGTTCCAGCCCGGTTGGTCACGTCTGGTGGCGGATCTGGCCGAACCAATGATCCCGCGCGAAATCGGGATGCCGGTGAACAAGGGCTCTGGTCAGGCCACGCTCGAGATCAAGCTGAAATCGGCCACCGTCGAAGAGTTTGCCGAAGCCGCTGGTGCGCCTGTGGATCCCGCGTGGACCATGGCGCTTGCTGCGCCGCCGAAGATTGAGGCCGATACCAAAGCCAGCCCGTTCCGCGTTGTGCTGGATCCCGGACACGGCGGGGTCGATCCGGGGGCTGAAACCGACGGTATCTTAGAGAAAGACCTGATGCTTTCCTTTGCCCAAGCGCTGCGGGACACGCTGGTGCGCGACGGGATCGATGTAGTGCTGACCCGTAATACCGATCACTTCGTTGCGCTGGAAACTCGTGTCGCCATCGCGCATCAGGCAGAGGGGGATCTGTTTATATCGCTTCATGCCGATAGTTTGCCCCAAGGCGGGGCAAAAGGTGCGACGGTCTACACGCTGTCGGATGACGCCAGTGATTCCGCCACAGATCATCTGGCGGCCCGTCACAACCGCGCGGATATTATCGCGGGGGCTGATCTGACCGGTTCGGACGATCAGGTGGCCAGCGTGCTGCTAGACCTCGCCCGCCAAGAGACAGAGCCACGGTCCGTCGCTGCCGCCACCGCGCTGCTTGAGGGGATGAAAGCTGCCGGCGGGCCAATGAACCGGCACCCGTTGCGCAATGCGGGCTTTTCGGTGTTGAAATCCGCCGATATTCCGTCGGTCCTGATCGAAATCGGGTTTCTCAGCTCCAAACGGGATCTGGCTAATCTGCGGGACCCGATCTGGCGTGCTGTAATGGTCTCGGCGATTGCCGATTCAATTGCCAAGTGGCGCGACGCGGATGCAGCGCTTAAGCCTTTGATTCGCCAGTAATCCACAGCAAATATAATCGCAGTATTGGTGCGCGGGTTACCGCACAGGGCCACTGCATCGTGTTTTGACGATTCCCGCAGGGTTGCGTATAGACGGGTCACCAACCCTCCTTGCAAGGAACTGCCAGCCGTGTTTCGTTTGATCCTGTCTTTCTTCGGGGGTATTTTTACCACCCTCACCATGAGCATCGGTATGGTCGCGCTGACCATCGGCGCGGTGTTCTGGATGTATGGCCGCGATCTGCCCAGCCACGAATCCCTTGCGCAATACACGCCCCCGACGATCAGCCGGATTTATTCGGGGCAGGGGCGGTTGATCGACGAATTCGCCAAGGAACGCCGCCTGTTCGCGCCGGCCAACACGATCCCGCCCCTGATTAAACAGGCCTTCATCTCGGCCGAAGACAAGAACTTCTACATCCACGAAGGCTATGACCTGCGCGGCATCGGTGCCGCTGCGGTGGATGCAGTGCGCACACGGGGCAAGGACGTGCGCGGTGCGTCGACCATCACGCAACAGGTCATGAAAAACTTTTTGCTGTCTGGCGACCGACGCGCAGAGCGCAAGGTAAAGGAAATCATCCTTGCCGCCCGCCTTGAAGAAACGCTCCCGAAGGAGAAAATTCTCGAACTTTACCTGAACGAAATTTTCCTTGGCCAAAACTCCTACGGTGTGGCTGCGGCCTCGCAGACCTATTTCAACAAGACACTGGGGGAGCTGGCCCCGCATGAGGCCGCCTTCCTCGCGTCCTTGCCCAAAGCGCCGTCTGACTATCACCCTGTCCGCCAAAAAGAGCGGCTGCTGTCGCGTCGGAACTTTGTTCTGCGTGAGATGAAGGAAAACGGCTATATCACCGCCGCTGCTTATGACACCGAAGTCGCGCAGCCCCTGCGGTCGGTGCAGAATGGTGATTTCGAAAGCTTTAAGGCAGAACTGCCGCCGCGTGATTACTTTACCGATGAAATTCGCCGCCAGCTGTCTGAAAACTTTGGCGAGGGTGAATTTTTCACTGGCGGTCTGACCGTGCGCGCCACCATCGACAACGAAATGCAACCCATCGCGGCACAGTCCCTGCAGCTTCAACTTGAACAATATGACCGGGGCATTGGTATCTATCGCGGCACCGGCAAGAAAATCGCGACTGAAAAGCTGACGTCAGAGGCAGATTGGCGCGAAGCGTTGTCTGACGTGCGGGTGCCGCGTGATGTCGATCTGGAAAATCAATGGTATCCGGCGGTCGTTCTAAACCTTGAAAATGGCGCCGCCCGTATCGGGATCGAAGGCGTGGACGAAGTAGAGGGCGGTCATTCCATTCCTGCCAAGGATGTCCAGTGGGCGCGCAAACGTCTGGAAAACGGCAAGCTTGGCCCGCGGGCACAGGTGCCTGCAGATCTGCTTGAGGTCGGGGATGTGGTGCTTGTGCGTCGCATGACCACCGATAGCGACGGGTCATTTATCCGCTGGACCTTGCGTCAAATTCCCGAAGTGCAGGGCGGCTTTGTTGCAATGGACGTGAACACCGGTCGTGTGATCGCGATGCAGGGCGGCTTTTCCTATCAGGCATCGGTGTTTAACCGCGCCACGCAGGCCAAGCGCCAGCCGGGGTCAAGCTTTAAACCCTTCGTCTATGCTGCGGCACTGGACAGCGGCTATACCCCCGCGACCATCGTCGTAGATGCGCCGATCGAGATCAATACACCCCAGGGCATGTGGCGGCCGCGCAACTCGTCGAACAAGTTTTACGGGCCCACGCCCTTGCGGACGGGGATCGAACAGTCGCGCAACCTGATGACCATCCGGCTTGCACAAGAGGTCGGGATGAACACCGTGGGCGATTACGCCGAACGGTTCGGGGTGTACGACAACCTGTCGCCGGTACTTGCTAACGCGCTCGGCTCGCAGGAAACAACGCTGTACCAGATGGTGTCAGCTTATGCGATGTTCGCCAATGGCGGCGAACGGGTGCAGCCGACCTTGGTTGACCGTGTGCAGGACCGTTATGGCCGCACCGTTTATAAGCATGACCAGCGGATCTGTAACGACTGCCAGTTGGAAACGCTTGCCCCCGGTGTCGGGCCGCGCATTATCTCTAACCGCGAAAGGGTCATGGACCCGATTACCGCCTATCAGCTGACGTCTATGATGAAGGGCGTGGTTGATCGCGGGACGGCCCGCGGCGCGGTGAACCTGCCAGTGCCAATCGCAGGCAAAACCGGTACGACAAATGATGCGAAAGACGTTTGGTTCGTTGGGTTTTCCAGCAACATCGTAGCAGGCTGCTATATCGGTTTCGACAATCCGCGCTCGCTGGGGCGTGGGGCATATGGGGCTGGTATGTGCGGTCCGGTGTTCCAGCGCTTCATGAGCGAGGCGATTCAAAAATATGGTGGCGGTCCGTTCGAAGTGCCCCCCGGTGGGCGCTTTATCAAGATTGACCGCTTCAGCGGTGCGCGCCTGTCTGACAGTGCCTCGGGCTCGAATGTTGTGGCTGAATATTTCCGTGATGGCGAAGAGCCCCTGTTCGGGATCACCTTTGACGGTGGCTTCGCGATGGGTGCCGATCTGCCACTGGTGAACGAGTCTAGCAGCGGCGCACGCGAGGTTACGACCTCCACCGGTAAAAAAGCGCGCGTGGGGCCCAAGGCCAGCTTTGGCTCGATCAATTCTGGCGGATTGTACTGACGGTACACGAACCGCCCTAGCGCTTGCCCAAGTTGCCGCGCTGGTCTATTTGAAACGCGGCCCCGGCTATTCGGGGCCGCGATCTATTTTAAGGCAGGACACCATGCGCGCAGATGCACAAAACACAGCAGATCAGATCAGCAAATCGCTGGAGCTGTTGGCGCAGCGTTTGGATGTCGAAACCGCGCCCTACCGGCTGGAAGAATTCAATGCCCGCGTCGAGGACCCCAACCTGTGGGATGATCCCGATGCCGCGCAAAAGCTGATGCGCGACCGTCAGGCGCTGGTTGATTCAATCGCCACCTATGAGGGCATCAAACAAGAGCTGGCCGACAACATCGAGCTTATCGAATTGGGCGAGATGGAAGGCGATGACGAGGTGATCGCCGAGGCCGAAGCCTCTTTGAAGTCACTGGCCGAAACAGCCGCCCAAAAAGAGCTCGAGGCGTTGCTGAACGGCGAGGCCGACGCGAATGACACCTTCCTCGAGATCAACGCCGGCGCGGGCGGCACCGAAAGTTGTGACTGGGCCAATATTTTGTCGCGGATGTATGTCCGTTGGGCCGAAAAGAAGGGGTATAAGGTCGAGCTGCAATCCGAAAGCGCGGGCGAGGAAGCAGGGATTAAATCAGCCACCTACAAGATCAGCGGTCTGAACGCCTATGGTTGGCTGAAATCGGAATCCGGTGTGCACCGTCTGGTGCGGATCAGCCCCTTTGACAGCGCTGCGAAACGCCACACGTCCTTTACCTCTATCTGGGTATATCCGGTGGTCGACGATAATATTGAAATCGACATCAACCCCAGCGATATCCGCATCGATACCTACCGCTCTTCCGGTGCCGGTGGTCAGCACGTGAACACCACGGATTCTGCCGTGCGGATCACACACCACCCCACGGGGATCGTCGTCACCAGCTCTGAGAAATCGCAGCACCAGAACCGTGACATCGCAATGAAGGCTTTGAAATCGCGGCTGTATCAGATGGAGCTTGATCGTCGGAACGCTGCCATCAACGAAGCCCATGAGAATAAAGGCGACGCAGGCTGGGGCAACCAGATCCGGTCCTATGTTCTGCAGCCCTATCAGATGGTTAAAGACCTGCGCACCAACTATGAAACCTCGGACACCAAAGGGGTTCTGGACGGTGATCTTGACGGGTTGATGGGGGCCGCACTGGCGCTTGCGGTATCGGGTAAGTCCCGCGCCGAGGCGCAAGGCTAAGGCCATATTCTAGGCAGCACCGCGTGGTCGCAGAGATGACGTGCGACATTCGCGTTGCCGCCCCTTGCATCTGGACGCCGCCTTTCGTTCTATGACCCGAACGGAGGAAACAGCCATGAATATCCTAGACATCGGGGCGTTGGCCCAATCCGAAGCGCTGGCGAACGGGAGCTTGACCGCCGTCACGCTGATGGAGGCAACCTTGGCGCGCATTGACGCCGTCAACGGGCAGGTCAATGCAATCGTCGCGCTGCGTCCCCGGGCAGACCTGATGGCAGAGGCCGCACAGGCCGATGCAACGCCCAGAACCGGCTGGCTGCACGGTATTCCCATTGCGATCAAGGACTTGTCTGATGCCAAGGGGTTGCCCACCAGCAAAGGCTCACCTCTGTTTGCCGACACTATAGCGCAGAAGGACAGTGTGTTCGTCAGCCGTATTCGTGCGGCGGGGGCCATCATCATCGGCAAAACCAACACGCCCGAATTCGGACTTGGCAGCCATACGTTCAATCCGGTCTACGGTGCCACGCGGAACCCCTATGATCTGTCCCGCTCTGCTGGTGGATCGTCGGGCGGGGCGGCAGCAGCGCTGGCCTGCGGTATGCTGAGCGTCGCGGACGGTTCAGATATGATGGGCAGCCTGCGCAATCCCGCTGGCTGGAACAACGTCTATGGTATGCGGCCAAGCTGGGGCACTGTTCCGGCAGAGCCTGACGGGGATATGTTCCTGCATCAGCTCAGCACCGCAGGACCGATGGCGCGCACCCCGCGTGATTTGGCGGCTTTGCTGGATACCATGACCGGTAACGACCCCGATCAGCCACTGGGTCTGTCGCCAGAACCAAACCTTCCCGAAATGGACGCTTCGCTTGGGCCGCTGCACATCGGGTGGCTGGGGGATTGGGGTGGGGCTTTTCCGTATGAGGACGGGATCGACGCGGCCAGTCAAGCGGCATTGGGCCAGATGGCGACCTTGGGCCACAAAATCACCCATCTTCCCGCGCCCTTCGATGCGGAAGCGATGTGGGAAAGCTGGATTACCCTACGCTCTTTTGCCGTAGCAGACGGACTTGGCCCCCTTTACCAAAACGAGGAAACGCGTGCGCACCTTAAACCCGCCGCCCAGTGGGAGGTAGAACGCGGCCTTGGGTTTGCGGCACATGAGGTACAAAAGGCCAGCCTGACGCGGTCCGATTGGTACCGCTGTGTGACCGCGCTGTTTGAAAAGGTCGATGTGCTGGTGCTGCCATCCGCCCAGCTGTGGCCCTTTGACGTCGATCAAGTACATCCGCCGCAGATCGCGGGCCGTGATATGGATACGTATCATCGCTGGATGCAGGTGGTGGTGCCGGCTGGCCTGATCGGACTGCCTGTCGTTAATATCCCCGCCGGGTTTAGCGCGGCAGGACTGCCAGCAGGGCTGCAACTTATCGGGCCCCGCGGGAGCGACACGAAGCTGCTGCAACTTGCCCAGCATTGGCACGAGACGACCCATTGGCCCCAAGCCCGCCGACCACAACTCGCCTAGCGCGCGGATTATTCAAACGCGTGCTCGGTGCGCAGCAAACGCCGATGGAAGGGCTCAAGCTCTTCCTCGGCAAATAGGCCGCCGCTACGGGCGACTTTCAGCGCCGCTGGCAGTGTTTGGGGCAGGTACTCATAAACTAAGCGGGTTGCACGCAGGCCAATGGCGCTTTCGGGTACGGTACGGGTAATATAGCCGACCCAGAAATTATTGTTGAACGTCCCGATGCGACCAAGATAGTTAAAAGATGACGTCATCGCGCCGCGCCGTGAGGCGATGATTGCGATACCTTCTTCCTGCATCAAGACAATACCGCGATATTCACGAAACTCAGGTTTAAGCGGTAACCCCTGCATGCGCATAGCCATCGTTGTTTCATAGCCTCTCACATAGGTTCTGCGACCGCGACGAAAGACCATCAAAAGCCCGACAGCGAATTTTTCCGGGATCAGGAAGCTTCGGCGTGAAAAGCGGTAAAACCCGCTGGGAAGCATGGCTTCGGGAAGATCCAGCGCGCGGGCCGCTACAAAATCGCGCATCAGTCCAGATGACGGGGGCGTAGGTTTTTTTATGTCATTTAGAGGTTCCAACAGAATCCGGGCGTCGACGCCGAAAAACTTGCAAATTCTGGCCAGAACGTCGGGCCGGGGGAAACTGTCCCCGGAGAGGTAGCGATTTAACTGGGTCCGGTTGACGCCGAGCTCATGTGCGAGGTAGGTCACCGACGGGTAGTCTGCTATTAATAGTTTTAAATTTTCGCCAAAAATCGTTCTAATATCAGCTGGGCTTGTCATAAAAAAAGTCCATTAGAATAAAGTAATTAAACATCACAACCTTTGAATGAATTGGCAAGTGGGTTTGCCCTTATTGGATGTCATTTGACGCTGATTAGCGTCAAATGAAGTAGCGGCCGACACAAATTGAATTCGTAAAAAAATCGACAATTTATCAAAATGGCGCGAGTATATCTCATGTCTAGAAGTATTTAGGAGGGGTTCGGAAATGTACGGAGTAGTGCTTTGGAGCGACGCGAGAGCCAATAAAGCCGTCTTCTGGTGTGAAGATCACGGCGATCTCGCCTACTTTCACGGCGATCCGGACAGCCTAGACCTTTCCGAAACACCCTTTGATGCCGGCGACCTGGTTCAATTCGAAGTCTATCAGGATGCCAAGCTGCGCAAGGCGTTCAATCCCACCATCGTGAAAAGCAAAGCGGATGCCGATCTGCCGGAAAAATTAATGCAGCACTCAAACACGACCGTAAGGGATACTCTCGGGGGCGATGTCTTGCATTTCCGGCCCAGAAACACACCGCCCGCAGCGCTTCGTCAACGGGATCTGGCCCAGCCCGTTTAGGCTAGGCCGACCCCGGGCGTAGTGAGCGCATCAGTCGCCGCGAGACAGCGCTGCAACACCAGTCCGCGCGACAGAGACCAGCCCCAAGGGGCGCATCAATTCGGCAAAGGCATCAATCTTCTCGGGCGCGCCGGTAATCTCGAAAACAAACGTTTCCAACGTGCTGTCAACGACATTGGCACGAAAGATATCCGCCAGACGCAGGGCTTCGACACGTTTGTCGCCGGTGCCATTGACCTTGAACATCGCAAGCTCACGCTCGACCACGGGGCCTTCGACGGTAAGGTCATGCACCTCGTGTACCGGCACAATCCGCCCCAGCTGCGCCTTGATCTGCTCGATCACCTGCGGCGTGCCCGAGGTGACGATGGTGATGCGGCTGAGGTGACCTGTGTGGTCGACCTCTGCCACGGTGAGGCTGTCGATATTATAGCCACGGCCCGAAAACAGACCGATGACGCGCGCCAGCACACCGGGTTCGTTTTCAACCAATACGGCCAGCGTGTGGCGTTCGATCACATCCGAGAAATTGGGACGTAGGTTATAGGCGGAATGGCTGTTGGAGCCTTTTTTGATCTTTAGGGCTGACATGACACTGTCCTTCTAAGATTTGTTCAATCTCGGCGCGCGACCCCGCGCCGATGTGTTTCCTTGTGCCGTTGGCGGCTTAGACCAAGACCGATCCCTTGGCGTCGATCACACCTTGCGTATCGACACCGGCCAGCATCATGTCGTTATGCGCCTTGCCCGACGGGATCATTGGGAAACAGTTTTCATGTTTTTCCACCAGACAGTCAAAGATAACGGGGCCGTCGTAGTTCAACATCTCCAGGATGGCATCGTCCAGATCATCGGGGTCGGAACAAATGATCCCCTTGGCCCCAAAAGCCTCTGCCAGTTTAACAAAGTCGGGCAGGGATTCAGACCAGCTTTGGGAATAACGCTCGCCATGCAGCAATTCCTGCCACTGGCGTACCATGCCCAGACGTTCATTGTTCAGGATGAACTGTTTGACCGGCAGGCCGTATTGCATCGCGGTGCCCATTTCTTGCATGTTCATCAGCCACGACGCTTCGCCCGCGACGTTAATCACCAGCGCGTCGGGGTGGGCCATCTGCACACCGATGGAGGCAGGAAAGCCGTAGCCCATCGTGCCAAGACCACCGGATGTCATCCAGCGGTTCGGGTCTTCGAAATTTAGGTATTGTGCCGCCCACATCTGGTGCTGGCCGACTTCGGTGGTGATATAACGATCGTGGTCCTTGGTCAGCGCCTCAAGCCGCGAGAGCGCGTATTGCGGTTTGATGATCTTGCCTTTTTGTTCAAACTTCAGGCAGTCAACATTGCGCCATTCCTCGATCTGTTTCCACCATTTGGCAACCGCGTCGGAGTTGGTCTTGCGGCCGCGGGATTTCCAGACTTTCAGCAGGTCTTCCAGCACATGGCCTACGTCACCGACGATAGGAATGTCGACACGGATGATCTTGTTGATCGACGATGGGTCGATGTCGATGTGCGCTTTCTTCGACTTCGGGCTGAACAGATCGACAACGCCGGTGATACGGTCGTCAAAACGCGCGCCGATGTTGATCATCAGATCGCAGTCGTGCATCGCCATATTGGCCTCGTAAAGACCGTGCATCCCCAGCATTCCCAGCCATTTGTCGCCCGACGCAGGATAGCTGCCAAGCCCCATCAATGTAGAGGTGATGGGAAAGCCTGTCGCCTCGACCAATTCGCGCAGCAGTTGCGAGGCCGCGGGGCCAGAGTTGATGACGCCGCCGCCAGTATAAAAGACAGGGCGTTTGGCAGATTCGATGGCTTCTACCAGTGCGGTGATCTCGGTCATGTCGCCTTTGAGGGGCGGTTGATAATGCGAGGTCGACGGTTTCTTAGGGGTGTATTGCCCCGTGGCGAACTGCACATCCTTGGGGATGTCGACAAGAACCGGACCGGGGCGCCCGCTGGTGGCCACGTGGAATGCCTCGTGCAGGACGGCGCCCAGTTTGTCGGTCTCTTTCACCAGCCAATTGTGTTTGGTGCAGGGGCGGGTGATGCCCACGGTGTCGGCCTCCTGAAAGGCGTCAGAGCCGATCATAAAGGTCGGCACCTGCCCCGTCAGCACCACAAGCGGAATGGAATCGAGCAAGGCGTCCGTCAGACCAGTCACAGCGTTGGTGGCACCGGGGCCAGAGGTCACAAGCACAACGCCCGGTTTCCCAGTCGAGCGCGCATAGCCTTCGGCGGCATGAACCGCGCCTTGTTCGTGGCGCACCAACACGTGTTTGATGCTGTTTTGTTGGAACACCTCGTCATAAATCGGTAGGACAGCGCCGCCGGGATAGCCAAATACGGTATCGACACCCTGATCAATCAGGGCTTGAACGATCATCTTCGCTCCGGTCATTTTACGTGTCATCTTGGTGCTCCGTCAGGCGGTGGTTTAACAAAAGGTGCGTTGCGCAAAAAAAAGCCCCCGATTTTGACGGGGGCGCATGGTGACTGGTATGGTCTGCCGTTACCGGCCCATGCGCGTGTGTCTTAGAATGACGACGATATATGTAATCGCTAGGTCTGTCATAACCAAAGGCCCTTCGTTGCGTCCATGGACATTATGAGTGGCGCAAAGGGGCGTCAATGGCATATTTGATCTAAAAGTGTCGCTGAGGGCTGAAAATCTTTTCATTTGTTGCGTGAAATCGTAAATTTTCTAATTTTTGAAAAACTGTAGCCGTTTAAACCGGTTTTGCGGCGCTAAAGCCGGACACCCGTTCCCTGCAACACTCCATGTTCCATCGCATAACGCGTCAGCCCCGCAGTCGACGAAATGCCGAGCTTGCGTTTGATGTTCTTGCGGTGTGTCTCCACGGTGCGCACGGAGATGTCCAAGGTCACCGCGACTTCTTTGTTGGATTTGCCCTGTGCCAGCTGTAGCAGGATCGTCTGCTCCCGCTCGGTCAGGGATTCACGCGTTGCGTCCTTGGGTTCAAGCGACCCTTGCGCACCGGTGCATAGATAGCGACTGCCGGCCATCACTGTATCGATCGCCAGCTTGATCTCGTCGGTGGGCACGTCCTTGAGGATATAGCCCAAAGCACCGTGGCTCAGCGCCGAAGAGATATATTCGGGATTATCGTGCATGGATAGGATCACGATGCGGGTATCAGGTTCGCGCTCCAGCAAAATTTCAGTCGCCGAAAGTCCGCCGATCTCGGGCATGTTGAGGTCCATCAAGATCACATCCGGTGCCAGTTGTGCGACGCTATCAATGGCAGCGCGCCCGTTGGGCAGACAACCAACCACCTCGATATCATCGTAGCTTTCTAGGATCGACTGAATGCCTTCGGCGACCATCGGGTGATCGTCGACAATCATGACCTTGATCATTTGGGATGGCGGAGAGGCTAAAGGGGGCATGAGGTTGCTTTCGGCAGGAGGAAGTTCATCGGGGTCAGGGCAGGGCGATCGGCGGCGGGCGCAGCATATGGGTCAGTGGTACGGTGGCGGTGATCTGGGTGCCGCCTTGGGCCGAGGCTTGCAGCGTCAGCGTGCCGTCAAGCTGTTCAATCCTTTCTTGCATATTGCGCAGCCCCAAGCCCCCTGAAACAGAGCGCGTCTTGGACAACCCCAACCCGTCGTCAGAGATAGAGAGCGTCGCCCCCTGCCGGTGTCCCCGCAGGTCGACAATAACTTCTGTGGCGCGGGCATGGCGTTCGATATTGGTCAGCGCCTCTTGTGCGATCCGGTACAGTGCGATCTTGGCCTCGTCGTCCAGACGGTTGCGAAACACCACTGTGTTGAACTGGCATTTCACGCCTGTCCGTAGTGCAAACTGTTCTACCAGAGTTTTCAGCGCTGGACCAAGGCCTAGATCGTCAAGGATGCTGGGACGTAGCTCACGGCTGATCCGGCGGACTTCTGCGATGGCTTCGGCAAGGCTGTCGATCCCCTTGGCCAAAGGCTCTGCCGCGCGGGTGTCGCCGCGTTCGAGCCTGCGGCGCGCATTGTCGAGCGCATAGCGCACCCCCACAAGAATTTGGCTGATCCCGTCGTGCAGTTCGCGCGCCACACGCCCGCGTTCTTCTTCTTGGGCATCAAATACCCGTTGGGTGAGCTTCTTGAGCTTGGCATCCGCAAGGCGGCGTTCGCGCAAGTTGACCAGCATGCCCGACCCGAAGACCAGAAAAAGCGCGGTGACCGTGATCGCGCCAATATAGAAGAACGTGCGATGCACCCGCGCCAAGACGTCGAAACGGGCGGTGGCACCGCTGGCGAGCACGTCATCGATGAATACACCCGTGCCCACAGCCCACTGCCAACTTGGAAACGACGTCACATAGGTGATCATGCGTGCGTCTTCACCGGTCGACGGTTTAGGCCACATATAGGTGTGATACCCGCCGCCATTGCGCGCGATGCGGATCAGCTCGTCCACCACGGGCGTGCCGTCGCTGTCAGTCTCGCCTGCAAAGTTGCGGTTGATCCGGTCCGTCTGGCGCGGGCTGACAAGGGCGGTGCCGTCGTAGTCGTAGACAAAGAATTGCCCCTCTTCGCCATAAATCATCGCTGACAGGATCTGCGCGACCTGCGATTTTGCCCCCCCGTCATCGGGCGAGGCAGAGCCGTAGACAAAGTAAAACCCATTGCGTGCTTGGGTGACATAGTTGCGCAGCTCGACTTTTTTGGCGTCGATCAGTTGCTGTTCTAACGTCGAGATTTCGCGGTTCGCGACGGCGCGAGCCTGTAATGCCACCACAAAGGCAATCGCCGTCACTGCCAGCACCAAAGGGACGGCAGCAATGAGCGTCAGCTTTTGAGCATAGGTGGGGGCGATCAGGAATGACGGGCGGCGCATGCATGGCTGATACTGGGAAATCCTCGCGAATCAAAGTGCTAGATGCAGCGAGCCTTTCACCCGCTATGCGTGCGGGTGCACAAGATATGGCGGGTCACTTCAGTCGTCTGCAGCATATTTGGGCGGTAAAACTGTGCTGTCTACGCAGTAGTTGGTATTTTCATGTTCGGGCATTTGCGTAAGCTGAGTGTCACTTGAAATGACCTGCGCGCATATAATGAAGCGCGGGCACCCTCATATTACTCGGGAGGAGTATCCAACATGGACCGTCGTTCATTTCTGAAGACATCCGCGCTTGGCGGGTCTGCCGCTGCTGCAACCACATTGGCCGCACCGCTTTATGCCCAAGGCAAACGCACACTGACCATGGTCACCGCTTGGCCCCGTGGCTTTGCGGTGCTCGATGACGCTGCCACCTATCTGAACAATATGGTTAACGAAATGTCTGACGGCACGTTGACCATCGAAAAGAAAGCCCCCGGCGAGCTTGTCGGCGCGTTCGAAGTCTTTGATGCCGTATCCTCCGGTCAGGCGGATATGTATCACGCCGCCGACTATTACTTCATCGGCCAGCACCCCGGTCTGGCGTATTTCACCGCCGTGCCTTTCGGTGCCACAGCCCAAGAGCTGACAAACTGGTACCTGCACGGTGGCGGCCATGATCTGCACAACCAGATCGGTGAAATCTTCAACATGAAGATGTTCCTCGCCGGAAACTCCGGCTCGCAGTCCGGTGGCTGGTTCCGCAAAGAAATCAACTCTGCCGCAGACTTCAATGGCCTGAAATTCCGCATGCCCGGTCTGGGCGGCAAGGTTCTGGGTAAACTGGGCGCATCGGTTCAGAACATCCCCGGTGGTGAACTGTATCAGGCGCTGTCGTCGGGCGCGCTCGACGGTCTTGAGTGGGTTGGCCCATTTGCGGACGAACGCGCGGGCTTCCAGGAAGTCGCCAAGATCTATTACACCGCTGGTTTCCACGAGCCAGGTTCGGGCCTGACAGCATCGGTCAACCTTGATGTGTTCAACGACCTGACGCCTGCACAGCAAAAGATCATCGAATACGCATCGATGGCGACGACGCACACAGGTCTGGCCGAAACGCTGGCTAATAACGGTGCCGCATTGTCCCGTTTGCAGCAGCAGGGTGTTAAAACCATGCAGTTCCCCGACGATGTTTGGGATGCGTTCGGTGCTGCCTCCAAAGAGGTTATGGACGAGAACATGGACGATACCCTGTTCGCCGACATCCGTACCAGCTTTGAATCCTCGCTGTCCGCATCGGCCGAATGGCTGTCGAAATCCGACGCCTACTATGTCGAACAGCGCCAGCGCGTTCTGGGCAAAATGTAAGCCATCCCCACGGGATGACAGGGGGGCTGCCTTTGGGCGGCCCCACACGCGACTTTGCATCCCTGAAACGGGGCACGCAAAGCGAGGATAATTTTCGCACCAAGCCCGCGCTGAAACCGGGCGGGCGAAGGGGGGATATCAATGGCAGAAGATGCAGTTTGCGCAGGATTTTTCCGCGCGGCGGAAGGGGCCAAAATCAGCTGCTTGGACCAGTTCCAAGAGGGCAACCTGATCAGCTTTGTTCTGGGCAACCTACTCGAGGCATTCTACAACTTCTTTGCAGCGCTGCTGAACCCGTCCATGTGGCTGGACTGGTCCAATGGCGAAGCGCTGATGCGGTTCATCTACTACGGTGCCTCGGCAGAGCTGTTCTTTGTCCTGCTGATCGGGCTGGTGATTGTCACGGCCATAGGGATTTGGAAGCGCAGCGTTATGTGGGCCTGTGTGCGCGGGCTGGAAGGTTTTGCCAACGCGACGGGGCGTCTTTTTGCGTGGGCCGGACTGCTGATGGTGCTGCAACAGATCATCATCGTCTTCATGCAGCGCATTTTTACGCGGCCTGATATCTCTATCGGCTTTGGTATTCCGCTGCAATTCGACATCAGTTGGTTTGCCGAGGAACTAAAGCTTTTCAACGCCTTGGTCGTCTGTCTTTGTGTGTCTTACACCTTTGTGCAAGGCGGCCACGTACGGGTTGACCTGTTCTATGCCGGTGCCAAGTTCCGCACCAAGCGCGTGATTGACATGTTCGGCGCGCTGTTCTTCATGATCCCCTTTGCGATTGTCACATGGCTTTATGGCTGGTTCTTCCTGTGGCGCCATCTGGTGACACCGAACCCGTCGGCATCTGACCGGCTAGAGCTGTTGCTGCGCAAGGCGCGACTGCTGAAGTGGAATGTAGAAACCATCGGCTTTTCGCCGAACGGATTCAACGGCTACTTCTTGTTCAAAATCCTGCTGTGCGCCTTCTGCGCAATGGTGATCTTGCAAGCAATATCAGTGTTTTATCGTGCTTTGTTAGAGTTCCGCGAAGGGCCTGAGAGCGCAGATAAATATCTCGACCGCGATACGTTGGGCGAGGGCGAAGAAGCCTATGAGGGCACACATTAATTCAAGGGGCGTCCCATGCTATTTGGTCTCGACGGGGTCGAAGTTGGCCTGATCATTGTTTTTGCCTGCCTCTTTGGCGGCATCCTGTCCGGATTTCCGGTGGCCTTTGCCATCGGTGGTGCTGGTATCATTTCTTTCGGCATCATCGCCGCACTCGATAGTGCGGGTCTGATGGTGCATCAGGCGATTGACCAATCGTCCCAAGCCTATCGTGATCTGGTGAACTCTGGCGTTCCCAATGATGCGGTGTCCAAGTTCCGCTATCCCGATCTACCGCTCATCGGTGAATCGGTTTTCCCGCAAGGGTGGGAAGTCGCACTCGACCGGAACGTCAGCTTTATCGTGAACCGGATGAACGAACGCGTCCTCGCGGGGCAGTCGATCGAGACGCTGCTGGCGGTTCTGATGTTCGTTCTGATGGGCATCACGCTAGAACGCTCCAAGATTGCTAACGACTTGCTAACCACGATGGCGCGGGTGTTTGGCCCATTGCCCGGTGGTCTGGCCGTGTCGATCGTCGTTGTTGGCGCGTTTCTTGCGGCTTCGACAGGGATCGTGGGCGCGACCGTTGTGACCATGGGTCTGCTTGCCCTGCCGACGATGTTACGGAACGGATATTCGCCCGAGCTTTCAACCGGTGTCATCGCCGCGTCTGGTACCTTGGGGCAAATTATCCCACCGTCCATTGTTATTGTTCTGTTGGGCACATTGGCTGGTGACTTGTACTCAGCGGCGCAAGAAGCACGGGCAACCTCGGCTGGCTGTACGGATGCATTGACCTATCTGGGCGAGCCTGCGGTCGTGTCTGTGGGCACGTTGTTTCAAGCGGCATTGCTGCCGGGGATCATGCTGGCGCTGCTTTATGCGCTCTATGCCTTTGTATACGCGCTGCTGAACCCTGAAAAAGCACCTGCTGTGCCAATGGGGGCGACCAATGCCGAACCCATCACCCGGGGCGAAGGCTTTACCTGGTTCCTTGGTATGCCGGCATTGCTGATCGTCGGGACGATTGTTCTGGGCAACCTTGGTATGGTGGGCAGCCAGTCGACAGTGGTTTCAAGCTTTAGCGACATCGGGCAGGGTGCCAGCCTGCGCACCAACGTCGGTGAAGCCTGTCAGGCCGCGATGATCGAACTGCACGGGCAAAGTGCATGGGCTCAAGCGGTGACCGAACAAGCCGCGATCGAAGCCGCAGGTGGTCAACAGGCCAGCGAAAAGCTGACCGAAGAAGCCCTGGCCCAAAAGCAGGCAGACAAGATCGCTGACGCCGCGCCGATTGGCACCGGTGTCGCAATCATCCTGATCCTGCTGGCCTTGGTCATGACGACGGGTCGCGGTGTGGCACCTTCGGCGGACAAGCGCCCCTTGATCATCGGCGCTATCGGTCTGGTTCTTGCCGTGTTGGTGGACATCCTGCTGATTGGCCCTGCAACATCATCGGGGGCGTTGGTGGTGCTGATGGCGCTGCCCTTCGTGGCTGTGATGTATGGTGTGGTCTATGCGCTGAAGCTTTGCGCGGGTAACGAGCTGATCCGCGTGGTCTTCCCGCCGCTGGTCCTGATCGTTGCGGTGCTGGGGTCGATCCTTGGCGGTATCACCAACCCGACGCCTGCTGCGGCTTTGGGGGCTGGTGGTGCGATCATGCTGGCGGCATATCGCAAGCTCAAGGATATGGACCGCTCACCCAAGGTGATCATCTGGTCTACACTGGCGATCCTGATCAGCATCCTTGTGGGCGTGAACTTTGACCTGCGCATCAACCAGGAGGGCGTGAGCGTCGAAAGCTGGTTTGCCTTCTTCGTCGCCTACGGTGCGTATCTATACGCGGTGTTTGGTCTGCTGTTCTCGTGTTGGATCCTCTATACCTCGGGCGTGCTGAGCCCCGTGGTCCGCGAGACGGCCAAGGTGACCTCGATGGTATTTACCATCCTGATCGGGTCGCAGTTGCTGAACCTTGTGGTGATCTCCTTTGGTGGGGAACACTACATCCAGCAGTGGCTGAAAAGCTTCGACAACGAGCTGACGGTCTTCCTGATCGTGATGCTGGTGCTGTTTGTGCTGGGCTTCGTGCTCGACTTCCTCGAGATCATCTACATCGTGATCCCGATTGTCGGGCCGGTGATCTACGGCGGCACCTTTGATCCGAAGTGGGTGACGATCATGATCGCGGTGAACCTGCAAACGTCGTTCCTGACGCCGCCCTTTGGCTTTGCGTTGTTCTATCTACGCGGCGTTGCGCCGGCGAGCGTGACCACGTCGCACATCTATCGCGGGATCATTCCTTTCGTTTTGATCCAGGTCGGGGCCTTGGCGCTGCTGTGGATGTTCCCGGTGATCGTAACAATCGTGCCGGACCTGATCCCGAACTAAACGGGCAGCACGGTTTTGCTAAAACAAAAGGCACCCCTCGGGGTGCCTTTTTTCGTTTCATTGAGAATGAGAGTAGTTAAAAGCGCAGCGCAGTCGTATATCAGCCTCGGGTCGGGCTTAGATCGGGCAGCGCGATATTGGCGACTTGCTCGGCAATTGGAACGGTGTTCAGCGGATGCTGGTCGGGGGAGAAATCATCGGGGTTACGCATCTTTTGCCACGCGCCCCCCATATAGACCTCAAGTCCCGAGAACTTAGCTTTATATCCCATTTTGGGGCTGCCTGGCACCCAATAGCCTAGATAAACATAGGGCAGACCAGCCGAGCGGGCGATCTCAATATGATCGAGGATGATGTAGTTGCCCAACCCGTCACGGGGGCGATCGGGGCAGTAGAAAGAATAGACCATGCTCACCCCATCCTCGAGCACATCCGTCAGGCACACGCCGATCAAATCGCGGGTCTGCTTGTCATGATATTCAATCACGCGGCTGCGGATCGGTGTTTCCTCTATCATCGCGGCAAATTCGAAAACATCCATATCCGCCATGCCACCATCCGCATGACGGCTGTCGAGATAGGTGCGAAACAGATCGTATTGTTCTTCTGTGGCCCACGGCGACGTGGCCCGTCGTGCCAATCCGGCATTGCGTTTGATCGTGCGCCTTTGGCCCTTGCTCGGGCTGAAGTCGGCTACGTTGATGCGCGCAGACATACAGGCTGCGCAATCGGCGCAAGACGGGCGGTAAAGCACATTCTGCGACCGCCGGAACCCTTGACCCGACAGGCTGTTGTTCAGCCTGGTCGCAGTCTCTCCTTGTAGGGCGGTGAACAGCTTACGTTCCATCCGACCTTCAAGATAAGGGCAGGGCTGCGGCGCAGTGACATAGAACTGCGGTGCGATGGGGAGTGTATGGCGCATGAAAATCCGTTGTTGTTCCGCGAAATCCTAACAACTGGACCAAACCGCGCCAAGTACAAGTTTGGGTCAGTTCACGCTTTCGGCACGACGATTCAGCGGGACCGTGCCGAGGATCACATCCGTCAGGCTCTGGTGGCGCGAGGTGGAACAGATGAGGATGATCGAAATCACCTGCAACGGCATCATGGCAACGCTTACGCTATAGCCTGCCGTGTGCAAAAAGGCCGACGCCAGATCAAGCGGTTCATCGCGTGCGGTGCGCAGTTCCATGCCGAACAGGCGCATCCCCCATGTGGCCGACCCGCTGGCAAGCGTCGCAACACGGTAGGTAAAGCCCACGATTAGCATCAACAACGGGAATAGAAACAACCCGATAAAGGCGGTGAACGGCACGATTAGCACGCTGGCAATCAGCACCAACAAAGCATCAACAACCCACGCCATGAACCGTTTGGTCGGGATACCGCTATAGAATTCTGGCTGGTCGAATGGATCAGGGGTGGTGGGGGTCATCATGTTTCGTCCCTCAAGAATGGGTGTCCCCCCGCCATGGCGGAGGGCACGGTTGTCTTTGCGCAAAGCCTTAGGCCTTTTGCGCATCATCTTCATCGGTCGACCGTTCGGCCATGAACTGGTCGAACTCGGCCTTGTCCTTGGCGTCGCGCAGGCGGGTCAGGAAGGCTTCAAAGTTGGTTTGCTCTTCCTCCAGACGGGCAAGCGTATCGGCCTTATAGGCGTCAAATGCGGCGTTTCCAGTAGAACGTCCGGTGACAACGCCACGGCGGGCACGTTTGCTGCAAGACATAGATTTAAACATGCGTTTGCTCCAGATCATATACGCAAGAACGGCGAGGCCAAGCGGCCAGAATGCGATAAAGCCGACAACCATGGCGGCGATCCACGCCCCTTTGCCCTTGTCGTCAAGAAAATCCTCGGCACGGCCCAGCCAACTGCGTTGTGCGGCGTACGAGGGTGCATAGCTCTGTGTCATCAAGTTCCCTTTCGGTCAGAGTGTGGTGGCCCTGAACGCTGCGGGCCGGTGCGGTGGTGGGCAATGTAAATGCCTTTCACATTACAATAGATCGGCATGCTAGACCTGCTTTGCAAGGTTTAATGTAAATGTTTTTTACATTATTTGGTTTTGGCCGCGTTTGTTGGGGCTTAGCACTGTCTTTCCGCCCATTGACGAAGCCCCAGTAACCAGCGAATGCTGGGCATATGAGAACACTTGCCCGTCAGATCACCCGCTGTCCCCGCATTTTTACGACCGATCAGGCGCAGGATGCGCGCGCGTTGTTTCCTGATGCGCCCCCCGAGATTTCAGCTCTTGTTGCGGGTGCAGGGTCGACGTCGCCATACCTGTTAGCGTTGATGCAAAAGGAAACCGACTGGTGTCGCAAGGCGTTCGACGATCCCGCTGCAGCAGTCCAACGGGTGATTGACGGCGCAGGCGATGTGGCCCCCGACCAGCTTGCCAACCACCTGCGTCAGGGCAAGCGGCGTGTGGCGTTGATGACGGGGCTGGCCGATCTGGCAGGCGCGTGGTCGCTGGAGGACGTGACCGGTGCATTGACGGATTTCGCCGATGCCGCGACGCAAGCCGCGCTGACGGCAGGGCTGAAGGCGCAGGTCAAACGCGGCAAACTGCCCGGCATGACCGAAGAGGACGCCAATACCGGCGCGGGGATGGTCGTGCTTGCCATGGGCAAGATGGGCGCACGCGAGCTGAACTACTCCTCTGACATCGATCTGATCTGCCTATTTGACGAGACCCGTTTTGATCCGACTGATTTCCACGACGCACGCACCGCATTTGTGCGCGCCACCCGCGCCATGAGCGGAATGCTCAACGATCTCACGGGCGAGGGGTATGTTTTTCGCACCGACCTGCGCTTGCGGCCCGATTCCGGTGTCACGCCGGTCTGCATGGCGATGGAAGCCGCCGAGAGATACTATGAAAGTCTAGGCCGGACGTGGGAACGCGCAGCCTATATCAAGGCGCGACCCGCGGCCGGGGATCTGGCGGCGGGGGATCAGTTTCTGTCGGTCCTGCGCCCCTTTGTCTGGCGCAAGCATCTGGACTTTGCCGCTATACAGGATGCGCATGACATGCGGCTTGCCATTCGCGAACACAAAGGGCTGGGGGGCAAGGTTTCGCTGTCAGGCCGCAATATGAAGCTCGGGCGCGGCGGCATCCGCGAGATCGAGTTCTTTACCCAGACCCGCCAGTTGATAGCGGGTGGGCGCGACCCTGACTTGCGGGTGCGCGGCACCTGCGAAGGCATGGCTGTGTTGGCCGATAAGGAATGGATCCCCGCAGACGCGGCCGAAACCCTTTGCGACCATTACCGCGCACATCGCACCGTCGAGCACCGGGTACAGATGATCCGCGACGCGCAAACGCACACGCTGCCACAGTCCGATGAAGGCTTTGACCGTCTGGCCGCGATGATGGACATGGATCTGCCGGCCTTGCGCAGCGATCTTGAACGGCGACTGGAAGAGGTCCACCAGCTGACCGAAGGGTTCTTTGCGGGCTCGACCTCAAGCCCTACACCGGCTGCCGCCCCTGACGAACATGTCTTTGACGCCGCCATCGTTGATCGTTGGCTTAGTTATCCCGCCCTGCGTAGCGCCCGCGGGGCAGAGCTGTTTGCAGAGCTCAAGCCCGGCCTACTGGCACGGCTGGCACGGGCCACCAAGCCGGACGAGGCGCTTTTGGCCTTTGACGGATTTCTAGGAGGGCTGCCCGCGGGCGTACAGTTATTCTCTTTGTTGAAAATCAACCCGCAACTGTCTGATTTGCTTGTGAATATTGTCAGCGCGTCGCCCGCCTTGGCGGCCTATCTATCGCGCAATGCGTCAGTGTTCGATGCCGTGATCGGCGGCGATTTCTTTAGCGATTGGCCCGGTGAAGATGGGTTGCTCGAGAGCCTGACAGAAGCGTTGGAGGCCGAAGAGGACTACGAAGCGCGGCTTGATACCTGCCGTCGATGGGCAAAGGAATGGCACTTTCGGATCGGTGTGCATCACCTGCGCGGGTTGCTTGATGCCGCGACGGTGGGCGCACAATATGCCGATCTCGCGCGGGCTGTTTTGCGTGGGCTATGGCCCGTGGTGATTAACGAATTTTCGCGGCGTCATGGCCCGCCACCGGGACGCGGCGCTGTATTGGTGGGCATGGGGTCGCTTGGTGCGCGCCGCCTGACCGCGGCCTCTGATCTTGATATGATTGTCGTCTACGATTCCGCCGATGTCGAAAGCTCTGACGGAAAGCGGCCGCTTGCCTCGCGGCTGTATTACGCACGCCTGACCCAAGCGATGATTACTGCGATGACCGCCCCCATGGCCCAAGGCAAGCTTTACGAGGTGGACATGCGTTTGCGCCCCTCCGGCACGCAAGGCCCGGTAGCGACCAGTCTTGCAAGCTTTGAAAGTTACCAGATGGGGCAGGCTTGGGTCTGGGAGCATCTCGCGCTGACCCGAGCCGAATGTGTGGCAGGCCCCGATGACCTGATGCAGGAGGTGTCGGGGCTGTGTAACAAGGTGCTCGCACGCCCGCGCGACCGCGCCGATACCTTGCACGAGGTCGCCGCCATGCGCGCGCGCCTTGCCACAGCCAAGGCTGCGGGCGGCATTTGGGACGCCAAAAACGGGCCGGGGCGCTTGCAGGATATCGAGCTGTTGGCGCAGGCGGGTGCGTTGCTGGCAGGGACAACGGCGCGCGATATCGCCAGCGGCATTGCGCATGCGGAACAGCAAAAGATCGTCAGTGCCGATCAGGCAAAGGTGTTGCGCAAGGTGTATCACACGTGCTGGGCTTTGCAGGCCGCGACGCGGTTGCTGTCACCATCGGTTCTGCGCGAGGAGTCGTTGGGGCAGGCGGGCTTGCGGTTCTTGTGTCGCACGCATGAGGTCGAGACGCCGAAAGAACTGCACGACCATTTGACTCGGAGCTATGCGCAGGCCGCGGCGATCATTGGCGAGGCATTGGCCGATTACGTTGATAAGGCCGACAGGGGACAGTCATGACCAAAGGTGATCTGAACGACCCTAAGGGGTTGATCTATGAATCCTACCGCATACCGGATATCTCGCCGCCAGAGTGCCGGTCGATCTTCCTGGATTGGGCCCTGAGCTTGCCGATGGAGGCAGATACCAAGGCTGCCTTACGCGCGTTGCTGGATCAGGTTGCACCGGAAAATAGGGACCATCCGATGACAGGTGTAATGCAGGAGGGGTTGATCGGTATGGCCACGCCCCGACGGCGTGGCGGGTGGAAAACACGCCCTCGAAGCTAAATAACGCTACAATAAGACGCAAACGTGCCGAAATACCCAAATGTTGCCTTAAGTTCTGAACATTCTCGCCCCATTCCCGCCTTAATTGGACGGCATTACAATATCAACGCTGCACAGTCCTATTCACCGGCAGCTTTTGGAGGGGAATATGAAACATCAAAACCTGTTGATCGCTTTGGCCTTTGCCGCTGCCGTGTCCGGTTGTGCACCGGCGGATATTGCCAGCCGGAATGCGATGTATGATACATCCTCGTCCCGTATGTCTTTGCTGGATAACCTTAATTCTTACCAGCCCGATACGCTGTTGGATGCTGTTCATATCCAGCAAACCAATGTCTTTTTGCCCAATCATCTTCGTGTCGCCCAAGAAACCAACTTGCTGCAATCGGCGGACATCATCTGGCATGACGCAGCCAACGCCGATCACCGCGATCAGGTGCGTGCTATCTTTGAGGCCGCAATCCAACAGGGTGCCGTCACCGCCTATGGACCCGTTCCAGCGACGCTCGAGGTAGAGGTCCTGCGCTTTCACAATCCCGCTGCAGGGTCTGCGACAGCCGTACCATCGGCCGAGTTCATTCTGACCGTAGTGGACGCGCGCAACGGCAAGACGCTGGCAGAGCCCCGTCAGGTCGCGGTCGAACTCAACAGTTTTGCTCCGCCCGTTGCCGAAGCGCAGCCAGATAACGCAGTGCTGATCCACGATCTTGCCCGCGCGATCGAACAACAGCTGTCGACACCGGGCAGCTACAAACGCACGAAACTTGCCGCCTATTAAGCGTGACGGTGAAGTCTGCGCTTCCCCAAACGCGTGGAACCGACTAATGGGGGCGGTATGACAACGCCCCTTTCCCCTCCCGCTTCGACCGACCCTTCCGATTTGCCTGTGGTGCGCCTGCTGCCCAAGGCGAATGCCCGCGCCATTCGGCACGGGTTTCCTTGGGTCTATGCCAATGAAATGGTCACCGACCGCCGCACCAAAGCGTTGACCCCCGGCAGCCTCGCGCTGCTGGAAGACAGTGCGCGTCAGGTGATGGGGGTGGTCGCGGTGAACCCGGCCTCCAAGATCTTCTGCCGGATGCTGGACCAGAATTCCGAAGCGGTGGTGAACCAGAGCTGGTTCGAGGCCCATATCAAGCGCGCCGTACAATTGCGTGACCAAATGTATGACGCGCCGTTTTACCGTTTGATCCACGCCGAAGCCGACGGGCTCCCCGGTGTCGTGATTGATCGCTTTGGCGATACGGCTGTTATTCAGGCGAATGCCGCATGGGCCGACGTCCATATCGACGCGCTGACCGCAGCACTGGTCGCACAAACCGGTGTGCGCCACGTGTTGAAAAACGCAGCGGGCCGGACGCGCAGCCTTGAAGGGTTGGACGACGTCAGCGGTGTGCTTCATGGCGACGCACCTAGCGCGGCAGTGCCGGTGCCGATGAACGGCGCGACTTATATGGCAGACCTTACAGGCGGCCAGAAAACCGGACTGTTCTACGATCAACGCCCCAACCACGCCTTTGCGGCCAACCTGTCCAAGGGCAAACGCGTGCTGGATGTGTTTGCGCATGTCGGTGGGTTCTCTCTGGCAGCGCTGGCAAATGGCGCATCCTCTGCGGTTGCGGTCGATGGGTCTGCTCCGGCGCTGGAACTTGCCCAGCAGGGTGCCGATGCCATGGGCGTATCGGACCGTTTCGCTACGCGGCAGGGGGATGCGTTTGATATACTGACTGCCCTGCGTGCCGAGGGCGAAGAATTTGATGTCGTGATCTGTGACCCGCCCGCATTTGCCCCCGGCAAGCCTGCGCTTGAAGCAGGGCTGCGTGCCTATGAACGTGTTGCCCGTTTGGCAGCGCAGCTGGTCGCAGAGAATGGTGTGCTGGGACTTTGTTCCTGTTCACACGCGGCCGATCTGACGCAGTTCCGCACTGCGTCCGTGCGCGGTATTGGACGTGCAGGACGTCGAGCGGCGTTGCTGCACACCGGTTTCGCCGGTCCGGACCACCCGCAGTTGCCACAATTGGCCGAAACCGGATACCTAAAGTCACTTTTCTTCCGTCTGTCGTGACGCTGCGCATCCTGATCGACGCCTGCGTCCTCTATCCCACCGTGATGCGTGAAATGGTGATGGGTGCGGCGCGGGCGGGGGTATTTGAACCGCTATGGTCAGCGCGCCTGTTGGAGGAATGGGCGCGCGCCGCGATCAAGCTTGGCCCCGAGGGCGAGGCGCAGGCCCGCGCAGAGATTGCGTTGCTGCGCGCCGCCTGGCCCAAGGCAGAAGTGCCCCCAAGCCCCGGTCTGGCGGCACGGTTGTACCTGCCGGACGAAAACGACATACACGTGCTGGCCGCCGCGATCAGCGGCCATGCCGATATCATCATGACGCTGAATGCCAAGGATTTTCCCCGTGGCACTCTGGCCGAAGAAGGCTTGGCACGGGTGGATCCCGATAGCTATCTGCACGGTGTCTGGCTGGCCCAGCCGGAGCTAATTCAACAGGTTGCCGGTTCTGTTCTGGAAGAAGCGCGCCGCCTGTCGGGGCAGCCATGGGAAATGCGTCCGCTGCTGAAAAAAGCGCGTTTGCCGCGGCTTGCCAAAGCGCTCGGTTAGCGGTCCCACGCGGATTTCAACGCAGTCAACGCACTGATCCGGTCCGCCGTTTTAGGATGGCTAAGCAACCATGCGGGCGACGTCCCGTGGTTACTTTGTGTTAACGCTTCAAGCTTTTTGAACAAAGAGATTTGCGGCGCGATGCCGATGCCTGCTTTGGTCAAAAGAGCGGCGGCATAAGCATCCGCCTCGTATTCATCACCTGTCTCTTATACACATCTGACGCTGCCGACGACCCCTTACG
>OJBZ01000052.1_pt1 | contig 79620 bp, 69 predicted proteins | sample 1591671 | NCBI WGS metagenome assembly OJBZ01 (sample SAMN05416850, study PRJEB24817) | seawater metagenome | isolation source: Sea water | place: Canada:Atlantic | collected 2013-07
TGGCAAGTTTTTCTACTAATGAATTTAAAGCTGGTCTAAAAGTGATGCTTGATGGCAACCCTTGTGCCATTCTTGAAAACGAGTTTGTCAAACCTGGTAAAGGTCAAGCCTTTAACCGTGTTAAGTTGCGCAATCTTCGTAGTGGCAAAGTACTGGAACAAACTTTCAAATCAGGTGACAGCTTAGAAGCTGCTGATGTGATGGATACTGAAATGAACTATCTATACAACGATGGCGAGTTTTGGCATTTTATGCATCCTGAGAGCTTTGAGCAGATTCAAGCGGACAAAAACGCAATGAGTGACTCAATCAAGTGGTTAAAAGAAAACAGCAATGCTCTATGTACCATTACGTTATTTAATGGTGCTCCTCTGTCAGTCACACCGCCTAACTTCGTTGAGTTGGAAATCACAGAAACAGATCCTGGCGTACGCGGCGATACTTCAGGCGGTGGTGGCAAACCTGCTAAATTAGAGACAGGTGCCGTTGTACGTGTACCATTATTTGTGCAACAAGGTGAAGTGGTACGTGTCGATACGCGTACTGGCGACTACCAAACTCGCGTGAACTAATATCGCTCTAAACATGACTGGTAGTTGATATTTATTTATACCTCTATCATCAATAAAAAAGCTTAACCACTATATAGGCGGTTAAGCTTTTTTTATATTTATCGAGCATGGTTAGTCGAAATACTAATCAAGGGCGCTAATACTAATAACTAGTAAGTTACTCTTCCTCCAATGATTGCTTCTGTATCAGCCAATACTGTACTAAAGCATTTAGCTGCTCTTGCTTAAAAGGTTTGGTGCAATAGTCCTGCATACCAACTTTTAGATATTTCTCACGCTCGCCGTCCATTGCATTGGCAGTTAGAGCGATAATGGGCGGCAATACTTGAGGATCATATAATTCATGCAGCTTAATAGTAGCCTGTACCCCATCCAAAATCGGCATGTGATGATCCATTAATATCACATCATAACGCTCAGGAAATAGAGCAAAAGCCTCAATTGCTTGCTGACCATCAGTCACATGAGTGACGGTATGACCACTGTTGGTTAGTGCTTTTTTGGCAATAATCGCATTAACAGTATCATCTTCAACCAACAATATATGACCAGCTCGCTCGTGACTAGGTTCGATCATCGTCATATCGTTAGAGTCTTGCCATACCTCATATTTGTCTTCTGCAATAGTAGGTAGCGGCAACAATACGCTAAAAGTAGTACCAACTCCTACCTCACTGCTCACATGAATGTGACCACCCATTAAGTCGACTAGAGATTTGCAAACAGACAGTCCAAGTCCAGTACCACCATAAAGACGATGGGTAAATTTGTTTGCTTGATCATAAGCATCAAATATAGCTTCTAACGATTCTGGTTTAATGCCCACTCCTGTATCTTTAACTTCTATACACAAAGTCATATTTTGACCAGTTCTGTCGCCTTCTATTTTACTTGCTTCGTCTTTTAGACCAGTGCTGATAACATCTTCGGCAATGTTATCTGGGCAGTAGCAATTGTCCATATGTTTGACATCGATGCTTACTCGACCACCTTCCCGCGTAAACTTAATCGCGTTATTGACTAAATTTGCGATAATCTGTTTAAGCCGTACAGAATCCCCTTTAACGTAGGGCGATAATGTTTCAGTATAATGATAATCTAAAGTCAAGCCTCTTTGGCGCGCCTTTATAGCAAACAAACTGACGACTTCATTACATAAGCTAGATAAATTTAATGGAATAGAATCAATCGTCATTTTTCCAGACTCGACTTTCGATAAGTCCAAAATACCATTAATGATGACCATCAAATGCTCATTAGAAACCTTAATATTATCAACGTATTCTCGCTGTTCATCACTAAGATCGGTATCACCTAACATATCTACCATACCGATAATTCCATTCATCGGTGTACGAATCTCATGACTCATATTAGCCAAAAAGCTCGATTTCATTTCATTAGCGTGCTTTGCATCACGTTGCTTATCTTGCAACTGCAAAGCATCAGCTGCCATTTTTGCAAACTCTACTAATATCTCTGATTGCTGCTCACTAAAATTATGATTAGGCTTCGTATCCATAAGACATAAAGTCCCTAGGCGGTAATTCTTATTGTCCTCATACAAAATAATAGGTGCCCCAATGTAGGATCGTAAATATGGGAAACCTGTGACCATAGGGTTCTGGCTAAAACGACTGTCGTTCCATGTATCTGGTACTATCAATACTTCATTAGACAATATTGTATAATTACAGAAAGCCGTATCACGTGGTCCTTTGGTTATACTCTCAGGCGCATCTTCAAATGTGCAAGCTGGTTTTAGATATTGGGTTTCCTCATCCATAAAGGTAATCGTAACTACTGGTACATCAAAGAACAGCTTTGCCAGCGCGACTAGCCGATCGAATGCAGGCTCATCATCTTCATTGAGTACCTGATACTTTTTTAGCTTGTTAATACGCTCTGATTCATCTACCGCGACAGGGTAGCTCTGCTTTGGCGAGTTAGACATAGACAAGGTAAACTCCATTAAATAATATCAGACGCATTAGTTACGACTCGTCTGTCTTATTAATAATTGTAATGCTTCACTCACCATAATCATCGCCACTACTGACGTAACGACCACTGCTGAGCCATAACCACCGCACTGTAGACCACCTGTCTGACAGCTCTTATCTACAATTGGCGGCTCTGTCGAATAGACACATTTGATACCAAATTTTTCTTTTAAAGCACTGTTAATGCCTTTCTCGTGGCGTAACTTGTTGCGTAACTTGGCAAGTAGTGGATCTTGATAACAGTCACGCAAATCACTTACTCTAATCTGACTTGGATCTATCTTACCACCTGCACCGCCCGCACAGACCAACTTTAGTTTATTAAAACGACAGTGTAAAGCGATTGCTAATTTAGCATTCATATCGTCTACACAGTCTAAAATAACAATCGGTTTACCCTGAGCATTGGCAAATTTGACTGCTTCACGACTTGGTAAGAGTGTGGCGACATTATCTACTGTCAAAAAGTCATCGACTAAATTTAACGTTACTGTGGGATTAATTTCTCTAATACGAGTTGCCATTGCTTCAATTTTACTTTGACCAAATGTGCTGTCCAATGCAGGCAGTTGGCGATTGACATTAGAAGCAACCAATACATCCAAATCAATCAACGTAATCGTTCCCACTGCTGTCCGAGCCAGCGCCTCTGCTGCCCAAGAGCCCACCCCTCCTACACCAATAATGTAGACATGAGCTGCCGAAAAAGTATCAACCGCAGAGGTACCATATAGTGTCCGTGTACCTTGAAAACGACGATCGTACTGCTCATCTTGTTGGCGCGATTCGTTTTGTGCAAGACTGTCTTCGACGGATTTTGGTTGTTCAAATTGTCGCGTGTCACTCATAACAGATCAAATTCTCTTTTAAAATATTTTGGTTGTCATTTATACGGCTCATACTTTTTAGCTTCTAATTACAGCTATGCTTTTCTTATAAGTAGCACAGTTACATTGAATAAGCCCAGTCTACTTTCAGAGCATCACAGCTATTTTGCCATAACTGCTTAGCAAGTTTATCATGTGGTATTTCTAATAGCTCACTCAAGCTTGCTAATACCCATGGCAGATTGGCTGGTACATTCCTATTATGTGAATCAGTATCATCCGTTATCTGACACATAATAGGTGTCATATCTGGACAATCCGTCTCAATGACCAAGCATTCGATGCCATGACTCTCAACTGCTACTTGAATAGCACGGCGCAGTTTTTTGGCATTCGGATTGGTTATCTGACCCGTAACACCAAGCTTAAACCCCAATTTTACAAAAGCCTTCGCCTCTTGTTCGCCACCGCTAAAGCTATGGGCAATACCGCCTAATTTATGCGCATCATATTTATGCGCTTTTAATATTGCGAGCGCTTCAGCATGCGCTTTACGAATATGTAGCATCACTGGCAGATTGTGGGCCACTGCTATATCCAACTGCGCCGCAAAGAACCTTTTTTGTTTAGCAAATATATCAGGCTGCTTCATTATATCTGTAAAGGTGTCTAGTCCAATCTCACCAATAGCTAATGGACGACGACCCACCACCATTTGTTCAAGTTGTATCAAATGATCATCGGTATGCTGCTCAATATAAAAAGGATGCAAACCGAGCGCGATATAGGCTGCAACATCGCACTTATCTTTACTATTCACCTTTATCACAGACGACTGCGACATTTTATTAATGAAATCTTGAGTATCATACATTCGATCAAAATACTGATATAAATAACCTACTAGCACTAAGTGACGAATACCTTGACTATAAGCCTGCTCTACCTGTTGTCTGCGATCATTGTCGAACACTGGAGCATCAAAATGTGTATGCGTATCTATAAGAGGATAGACATTTTTTAAAACTTCTCTAGCGTTTGTTCTCTCAGCAATGGTCGCTGATTTGTTGCCACACATCAATAGACTCCAAAACTGATTTTTCAGAACATAGAATTAAATGATAGATTGCTATAGACGCATTTTTAATCTTCTACTTTTTAATTACTAGCTTCTACTTACAAGCTGCATTCTCACGAGCATCATTAATACTGCTCTCAGATACGGTATCATGGTTACTTACTGTCTTCGTATTATCCTTTCGACTACTGCGCCTAGGGATGAGAAATAGCGCAGTTGCAGCCACACTCAGTAAAAACCACTTTTTTGTATTCTTATAATCTGTCATCTTAGTTTCTGATTTACTATAGTGAAAAACATGATACGTAACTCATTATTCTATTAGTAACCAATATACCCAAATATAAAAGCAGCTATGTTTATCTGTGTTATGAATACGCAAGCTAATGTACGATGTAACTATCGTCTATCACATCGTACATTAACTTATGTCAGTTGAATCATATTAACCGTTATATATACGGCTAATATTTTAACGATTAAGAGGATAGGTCGTGATACCGCTATTAGGACTATCTACTCTCGTAAAACCTTGCGAAGTAGATTTTGGCGCTTGATCACGTTTAGGGATAAGAGGATTAAGCGGCATAAGCTCGTAATCTGCACTGACATTACCATTCCAACCTTCAGTGCCGCTCAATGGTAATTGCTTAATCGTACCGTTTTTATCAATGACCAACTGCAACACTCGCATTTGATTAAATTTGCGTTCAGTCACACTCGCTACCGCGCCGCCATCACGTAAAATAGTCGGCTGTAAAAAGATAATCAAATTGCTCTTTTGGGTGCTGTCGTTGTCAGAACGAAAGAGTCTACCGATAACTGGAACATTGCCCAATCCAGGAACCTTCTGTTGACGTGTGGTGGTGTTATCACGCATCAGGCCGCCCAAGGCAATCGTCTGCTGATCATCCGCTAGAATGGTCGTATTAATAAGGCTTTTATTGGTAATTAGCCCACTGGCATTACCCGTACTACCTGGTACCACTGACGAGACTTCTTGCGATACCTCTAAACGTACTGTGCCATTGTCACCAATATGAGGAATAACATTCAGATTAATACCAATGTCTTGACGATCAATTGTCTGAAATGGGTTGTTTGAATTATTGCCACTAGTGGTAAAAGAACCTGTGACAAAAGGTACGTTTTGACCAACCAAGATACTGGCTTTTTCATTATCCAATGTCAAAATCGATGGCATGGATAGCAAGTTGGCGCTGGTAGATGAGTCAAGAGCCTGTAAAATAGCGCCATAAAACTCTGTATTGCCCTGACTGTCTTTACGACTGTCTCCAATGCCTATCAATGCACCTGCGATAGAGCTGGCAGCAGCGCTAATACCTGCCGTACTCGTCCCTGCTAAAGCAGCCGCCGCAAGCGTCGTCGCGCTGGCTCCCACATTATTGAAATTGACCACTCCATAGCCACTATTGGCGTTACCTAGCGCCCATTGAACGCCTAGCTGGGTGGCATCATCGCCTGACACTTCAACAATAGCGGCTTGAATTAATACTTGTGCGCGGCGACTGTCTAATTGGTTGACCGCATCTTCAATCTCAAACATTAGCTCAGGTGCGGCATTGACGATAACGGCATTTTGAGTTTCATCGGCAATAATACTAAACGGACGACCGCCCACTCCTGTGCTTGTTCCACTTGTACTGCTAGTCGACACAGCGGCCGCACTGCTACCTAGGCTATCGCTAGCTGCATTATTAATTGCGGCGCCTGTGCTGCTTACATCATTTAGTGAGGCTGATTCTAATGTCGAGGTCGCGCCAGCACTATTGATAGATTGATTAGCAAGTAAACCGCGTAACATATCGGCGATATGACCAGCACTAGCATACTTTAAACGAAAGACACGTAAACCACTTAAACGTCTGGTCGGCGTAGTATCCAATTGATTGACCATTTCTTGGACTTTGGCAATCATTTCAGGACTGCCCTTGACTAGCAGTCTATCGCTCGACGTATCAGCAATCACCTTTAGCTGATTGTTGCCACCTTGAGCTTGTCCACTACCCGCACTTGAGACTAAGGCGCTAATCAACTCCATCATACGTTCGGCATCGACGTGGCGTAGCGGTATCACTTGCAAACTGTCATTCACATTGCTGTCTAAATCACGGATAAGGGCTGTCAGTTGGTTAAGGCTGTCTGCTCTATCGGACAATACTAGCGCATTGACACCAGGTACAGCGGCCGCGTGAGCCGACTGCGGCATCAATGGGCGAATAACCCCTAACACCTCTGCAGCTTGGGTGTTGGTCAAATAAATAACTCGAGTAGCGAGCGACTCGCCAACACTATCACCGCGTAAATCAACTGCCACACCAGATTGCTTAGCAATATTATCTGGCACCAGTTTTGTCGTCGTCCCCGATTCAATCGCAGCGATACCATTCACTTGCATCACGCTCAGAAATAACTGATAGATCTCATCACGGGACAGGGCTTTGTTAGAGATGACTGTCACATTGCCATTGATACGTGGATCGAGCACAAAGTTTTGATCTGTGATGGTCGCAACTTCATTGATAAAGGCTTTGATATCAGCATCTTGTAAATTGACTTTCCAGCTCTCAGCATTGGCAAGACCAACACCAGCAGCCCATAAAGGTACTGCTAGACAAAGTGGACGACACAGGCGCATCAAACGCTGCAGGCTACAGTACAAAGGCGTGGCTGAAAAATTCTGAAAACTTACCATATTGATGATTACCTACAATGATATTGCTTGCTATATGCTGAGTGTTTAGGGAGCAATTTTGCTAAAAACCTACCTTGCTAGAACTGCTGGCGAATCGTAATAACTTGCTCACCACGTTGAACCTCTATCTGCGCTTCACCTGCTTGTTGTACTTGCTGAAGTACACTAGCATCTTGCGCCGGATTATTACCTACGCTCTGTCCGTTGACGGTCAGTACCTTATCGCCCGGCTCTAACCCTAAACGATTACGTAGGCCAGCAGGCATCGCCGCTGTAACTTGGTAGCTTTCACCTGATGCCATCACACCCATCCTACTTAGATAACTGGCAGGGTTTTCTTGCAAGGCCGTAACCGCTTCTTCGATAGCTGACTGTGGATTACTTGAAGTGTCTGCGCCAGTTGTCCTTTTTGCCTCAGGAACAGCGTTTTGTATTGGCTGGGGCGCTGTAGGCAACATGCTATTGTTTGGCAAACGCTGATTACTTATTCCGCTCGCTAGCATATCACTTTGGTCTAATGGCATCGCCTCTGGCATTTTAATAACGGTTTCTTTATCGTTAGCATCAGCGATAATGACTGAATTCCAGTCAACAGCCACGAGCGTATAATCGCTGTCTTTTAGTCCATCACCGATGCGGTAATTTTTGACTTCGCCATTGACATTCAATAAGGCGGAAGACATGCTCTCAGGTATGGCTAGTAGTACGCCTTTGAGCTCAATGTTGGGAGGTGGTTGCACGGCTGTGGTAACAGGATCGGGATCAGCAAAGATTGCAAATAAGCCACTATAATCGTTGGTGGATTTGGCATTATTCTGTAGAGGCGCTAAAGGCAATGCAGGCGCTAGAGGTGCTGCTAGTAATAACCATAAAAGACGGGCGGCTGTCCAACATAGCCAAGCAATGGCTAACAACAATAGCCAAGCTGAAAAGCGATTGAGAGTATTGATAACAGGTTTTAGGCTTGCGGCAATATTAAGCATTTAGTTCGCCCCCAAACCAGCTAGCAATGGCTGGCGCACACTGACAACTGGCGTATCTTGAGGAGCCTGTCCTTTATACTCAGGCATGTTCTCTAGCAAGCGCTGCGTCAAACTGACATCGAGCATATTATCGCTATCGAGATACAGATCTCCCAAACGCTTATCTTGATTGTTCAATAAATTGATATGCAGCAAATCTCTATTGTTTTTCTGCTCTGTACTAAGCTCGGCTCTTAGAGCAGGCATCGTAATATAAAAAACTTTGCCACCACTAGGATAGCCTACCTCACCACCAACCCAAGTCAATTGACCATCCGCTGCACTAAATCCGCCAGCGTCTTTGGCAGGCTCACTACTAGATGCCTCACTTTTATCAGACTGGCGCGTTAGCGATACATTATTTACTTGAATAGGGGTATTTGGCAGCTGCCAGTTGACCACACTCGCTAGCGTCTCAGGTGCAATTTTCCCACTCATGTTGTCAACTTGCCATGAGTTTAACCCAAGTTTAACTTGCCCATTCAGACGTGTCTGTGCTGAGTGAATATTGACGTCCGCACCTAGCTTACCTATGAGTAACTGCCAAGGCTGCCATGACCATTCTGCCATACCTGTAAGCGACGTCGATGACATAGGCAATTGCCAAATGGCAGCACCTTGCCATACATTGCCAGATACATGCTGGACATAAGGCGTATCTGGCGCGTATTTCTCAAGTAACCATGCTGCTGGCATTTGCAACACTGCAAATAGCGCAAACAACACAAACCCAACTAGCCACCAGAGCTTACGGGGACGTTTATGAGAAAACTCAGATACTTGGGCCACAGTCGTACAACTCTTATATAAGACAAAAACGTCATTATCATAACAAACAATGGCATATAGATGACAGAAAAAAAGCCAGTATCTTTTTGCCAAAATACTGGCAGTAAAGATACTGGCTTTTATTTTCTCGAAAGCAGCTCTATCTATCGCTAAATGATTGTAAATACACCATTATCAATAGCAATTTCAAGCTGGCTCACAGAAAGGCATTTTATAAGAAAACAGCTAATTAAATAGCAAAATCTTCGATATCACGACCTGCTGCTAGCGCTTCAACCAACCACGTTGGCTTACGGCCACGTCCAGTCCAAGTTTCACTATGATCATCAGTATTGCGATATTTAATACTGCGTTTTTTCTCTAACTTTTCACCAGCTTTCAGTATCTCTTCGATCGTTGCATTGCTATCTTCTGCAATCTGCTCAAACTGCATATACGCATCATACAAACGTTGATGTTGTTTTTTGGCGATAAGTTGTTGAGCGTTTTCAGTGATAGCACGTAACTCATCTACGTTCAAATTTTCTAAATCAATTGCGTTATTTTTGCTCATAATAAATCCAACTATAAAATAAGAGTGTGGCCTCTATTGAGGTATTGTTTTTCGTGAAAACATGCGGAGAACAAATCGTTCATTAGCCATTAAATCTATGTATAAAATATAATTAATTCTAAAGAGTATCTAGTTTCTAATAACAGCCCAAACAATCCATTATAAATAGAAAATATATAGCGATAGATGCTCATTGTATCCATTTTAAATAAAATTAGTTTTAGATAAATGTAAACACACAAGTCATCATTCTTTATATATTGCTATTATAGCTTTGAAAATATTTTCTAATAATAAAACAAAATTCTAGTATTGTGACTACTGCTAGAATTTCACAATACTATTTCGACAAAAACTTACTGTTAAAATAATAGAGTAGTAAGTCAGTACACTATACTCTCAAATACTGCTAATCTTGGAGATAGTTTTGCATTAGCTCTGTAACTTGCTATGTCGTTTCTACAGTACTTTCTGAAGAAGTTAACCATTTCATATAAAGATCTATTATCCAAATAGCTTTCGATTTATTAATAAGAAACAAGTAAAACTTTGGCTATTATCATCGAAATTTATTTTATTTAAAAACGATCAATATATATTAACTATATGCCATATAAAGTTAGTATAGCAATTTTTAAAAACAAACGTCACTAATTGTAATTATTTTTTGGTATAAACGGTCAATATAGAGTATAGAAGGTAGTAAGCATACTAGCTAATGTAATGATTAATAGTATTAAACCAGTACTAATTAAACTTAAGTTTATTCGTTTACATATTAAGAGCATATTAAATAAATTGAAAACATTTTTAATAAAAAATTAGTTTAGCTATGTTAAAAAGCATCAATTTAATTATGTTTTTGGATATAGTTAATCCTCTATAAAAGAGCTACAGCGTTAACCTCGCTTAAAGTATCACAGTTATATCTGTACTCAGTTGCCTTGTATCTCTTTTAAATTGAATCAACTACAGCAAGCATTAAAAAAGCCCTGCAGTTGCAGGGCTTTTTTAACATTAAGTCTAAGGTATATCCTAAAAGGGAATGTCATCATCTACAGGGCCATCTGGCATTGCTGTAGGCTTAGATTGTGCAGGTTTCTGTGCTGGCTGATTGAACTGGTTTTGCTGAGCAGGCGCTTGATTATTAAAGCTATTCTGACCACCTTGAGCAGCTGATTGGTTGTAGCCGCCTTGATGTGCCATCTGATTATTTGCTTGCTGACCAAAGTTGTTCTGGTTGTTTTGGCCACCTTGATTATTATAGCCGCCACTCTGACCTTGGTTTTGACCACCAAAGCTATCTCCACCCTGACCGCCGCCAGTTTGACCATCAAGCATCTGCATTTGTTCAGCACGAATCTCAGTAATATAACGGTCTTGACCACTTTGGTCTTGGTATTTACGTGTACGTAAACTACCTTCGATATAGACTTTGCTGCCTTTGCGCAGGTATTGCGCTGCGATTTCACCTAGACGGTTAAAAAGTGCAATACGATGCCACTCTGTCGCTTCTCTTTTTTCGCCGCTTTGTTTGTCTGTCCACTGCTCTGATGTCGCAACCGAGATATTGGTTACGCTACCGCCATTGCTGAATTGGCGTGCCTCAGGATCTGCTCCGAGGTTACCGATGATGATAACTTTATTGACTCCGCGCATGATACCGTCCTTTTACTTATGAATAATTTAATAAACTGTTTTAATCATTATCTGATAGTGTCAGTTGGCACTATCAATTGTATAATTTTACTTTAACCAATTTTTATCGAAATATCTATAGGCTACCTATGGTGCACGTCAGTCTATGTCGCTTAGACACTCTATCTTGATATATTAGTCAATATTGTAGAGTCCAATAAATAACAGGTAATAGATAAATATGCTGCTATTTTGCCATTTTAAGATGCTGAATAACACCTTTCACCTTTATCGATATTGCTTAGCACCTAACTTACTATCAAGTGATTTAGAGATTTCTAGTTAGCATTAGAAGGCTTGCGATGCATGCTCAATGTCACGCTACCCAACTCTACGCCAAATTTTTTCATCACTGAGCGATTAAGCATGACATCCTCATTGATAAGATACATCCAATCATCGAACGTTACTTTATAGGTTTTGTCCTCGACAGGTAACTCTAATAAGTAATTCCAGTGCAACGTATTGCCAACCACTTTCCCTGTTGCCTCGCCAATGACATCACCTGCTACACCTTTCCAACTACCATCTGTCTGCTCAGTCAGGCGCCATATACGCTGCGATTTCGTGCCATCTGCCCACGAGAACTTCTCGTTTAGGACAATGACATCATCTCCCTCATGGGTTGCATCAATGTCGACATAAAAGCGTTTTTTGACCTCACCATTTCGACCTTGGAACATACCCCAACCATCAATTTGACCCGAAAAAAACTCATGCATGTCGAGCGTTGGTGTGGTGTCCTGATACGCCTGAATATTTTGCGTAGCGCAACCAGAGGTCAGCAGTATGGCCAATAGACCAAGACCTACGGTTAACTTGGCTATTGAGCGATGCGCCTTCTTTTTACCCTCAATGACATTACCAGACAACATCTTAAATTTACTCATATTAATTCCTTTTAAATAGAGATAAATAGTTAGTTTCTATTGATTGATATTGGTGGTTTATGAGACTGCTGTCTGTGCAATTTTTGCTATTTGGCTTTATTTCTATATAAAAACATAAGTCTAAAGCTGTTATATATCATATTAAATATCTAGCGGACTTTGCGCCAAACTCGATAGCTGTTGACGAGAATCATCCGTCAACTGTGTCTTATCTAACTTTAAATAAGCGACTTGCTCTTTTGCCATGACGACCAGCTCATCAACACCATCTACTGCCAGCATCTGTCGTGACCAGTCTTGGATATTGATGTCTTTAGGAATAGTAACCGTCGTGCTCGATAGATAAGGTGGCTGAGAAATGGGAATGATGATAAGCAATGCGGCACCCATAATAATAGCTAGTATGCCCCACGCCAACAAATTAGGCTGGCTTAATAACAAACCACCCATTGCCCCGCCTACAAATGCACCAAAGAACTGACTAGAAGAGTTAAGCCCCATCGCGGTCGCTTTATTGGCGACTGGTGCGCGCTTTGATATCCACGAGGGAATCGTCGCCTCAAGCAGGTTAAAGCCCATAAAGTACAGCAGCAAACCCAATATGATACCAACACCGACCTGACTACCAAGCGCGAGTATGGCTAAAGCGGCGGTCATCAATGCAATCGCACCCAAAAACACCTGACGCATTTTGCGTTTCTTTTCGGCGATGATAATAAAAGGTATCGCGATGGCGAAACCAATAAACAATAGTGGCAAATACACCATACCTTGCTGACGTACTGATAAGCCAAGTACGTCACTGAGCTGGTGCGGCAATATCACAAATATCGCCGTCATCGTCAGATGTAGCGCAAAGATACCGATATGTAAGCGGTTAAGATCGCCAATCTTGAGGACAGTCGCCAACTGTTGACCAATGGTTTTGTTATCTAGATTGTGCTTGAGCACGCGCATAGGCGTCGGTACCACTACCAATAGCAGCATCGCCAATATAGCAAACCCTGAGGTTAGCCAAAACAGTCCAGAGATACCGAGCGATCCGACTAATAGCGGACCAAAGGCAAACGCAAGCATAATAGAGGTCGCAATCGTCAGCCCCATCGTGGCCATCGCTTTGGTACGCATTTCCTCACGAGTCACATCTGCCAATAGTGCCATAAGCACAGCAGAGACCGCGCCACTACCCGCCAGCGCTCGACCAATAATCACTTCGTAAATATCAGTCGCATTTGCTGCAATCATGCCGCCGACAGCGAATAGTATCAATCCCAAAAAGATAATAGGCTTACGCGGGAATTTATCAGCAGCCAAACTCATAGGTATCTGAAAGATGGCCTGCCCTAAGCCATAAATACCAACGGCCAAACCAATCAAAAACGGCGTCGCGTGTGCATAATTGTCACCATAAACAGAAAATACCGGCACAATCATAAACAAGCCAATCATACGTAAGGCAAAGATGCCACCGACTCCGAGGATTGCCCGTTTCTCTACGCTATTCATACTTGCCTCACTGGTTGATCATTGCTGGTTGCTCATTGCTATCTTTCACGACTAACACTGTGCCATACCATGATTTATCACTACTGGTTTATCAAGGCATTGGCCTATAAATCAAGCCCCCTAGTATAAGACATTCGCCGTTTGGTTGCCGAGACTTTTGTCTTACTGGTGCAGCAATGTATGCGCTCTCAACCCAAGCCATTCATATTACGAGATTATTTTGTTACCAAGTGCATCAGATGCACAGTCCTGCCTTGAATAATGCTGTCACCGTGACAATAAAGTAAAACGTTGTCAGCACAATTAATGGCTAACTCACTATATCTACGTAATGATGAACGCTTCTATAAAATGACAGTTTTGGTCAAAACCATAACAAACGATGCCTGTTACTTAACACTGATTTGATTTAGATTTGCTTAGTCCTATAAAAAATAGTCGTAGGAACGACAAACAATATAAAGCCAAACAACAATAGAAAATGAATAACTAGGTTGGCATAACTTTTACCTTATCAATGTATGTACCTTTATAACGATACTCTTAATAACAACGCTACTTATAACAACACCATAAATTTAGAATTATTCACGTTTTAACCAACCACTTTACTGATCTATATTTACTTTTAACTTGAGATATTTCCCAATCCCCTTTTAGCAAATAGGAAACCTGTAACCGATGGCACATGACCATATCGCAATACGCGGCGCACGTACTCATAATTTAAAAAACATCGATTTAGACATTCCACGAGATAAATTCGTGGTAATCACTGGCCTATCTGGCTCTGGTAAATCTTCGTTGGCATTTGACACGCTATATGCGGAAGGGCAACGTCGTTATGTCGAGAGCTTATCAGCATACGCTCGTCAGTTCCTCTCGCAAATGGAGAAACCTGACGTTGATAGTATCGAGGGTCTATCCCCTGCAATTGCTATCGAGCAAAAATCAACCAACCATAACCCACGCTCGACCGTCGGTACGATTACCGAAATTTATGACTATCTGCGTCTGCTCTATGCACGCATCGGTACACCATATTGCCCTGAGCATGGTGAGCCAATGGTCGCGCAGTCGGTCACTGAGATGGTCGATCAGGTCATGGCATTGCCAGATGACACCAAGATTATGATTTTGGCACCGGTGATTCGTGAGCGTAAAGGTGAGCATACTGTTTTGCTTGAGCAGCTGATTGGGCAAGGTTTTGTTCGCGTTCGCGTCGATGGTGATGTTTACGATACCGATGAGCTACCAACGTTAGATAAAAAGAAAAAACATACCATCGAAGTGGTGGTCGATCGCTTTAAAGTCCGTGACGACTTGGGCAACCGTGTCGCTGAGAGCTTAGAAACAGCGCTACGTTTGGGACAAGGGCTAGTCACGCTACACTTTATGGATGGTAATCCAAAAGAAGGCGGTGACGAAAACCAAGTCATGTCAGCCAAGCACTCATGCCCTGTCTGTGATCGGGCGGTGCCTGAGCTTGAACCACGCATGTTCAGTTTTAACAATCCATATGGCGCATGCCCAAGCTGTGATGGTCTTGGTAAACGTCAATATTTCGCCGCTGAAAAACTGATTACTCATCATGAGAAGTCACTTAACCAAGGCGCTATCAATGGCTGGGACAAACGTCATGCTTACTACTTTGGTTTGCTTAGCACGGTTTGTAAGCATTTTAAAATCGATATGGATGCACCATGGCAAGATCTGTCTAAAGAGCAGCAAGACCTCATCATGCATGGCTCTGGTAAAGAAAAACTGACCTTTAACTTTACCGATGAGCGCGGTCGCAAGACGAATAAAACAGTACCGTTTGAAGGTGTCCTTCCTTACCTAGAGCGCCGTTATGCTAAGACGCAAAGTAACCTAGTTCGTGATGAGTTGGCTAAATATCTGGCAGATACTACTTGTAACGTCTGTGATGGTGCGCGTCTGAATGAAATCTCACGCAATGTCCGTGTTGATGATCAGACCATTGCAGAAATCGTTAAGCTGTCTATAGGTGATGCGGCTGACTATTATAAAACGCTAAAGATTGGCGGTCATAAAGGTGAAGTCGCTGAAAAAATCTTTAAAGAGATTAATGAGCGCTTAAACTTCCTCGTCAGCGTTGGGCTTGATTATTTGACCCTTGCTCGCTCTGCTGAGACATTATCGGGCGGTGAAGCACAGCGTATTCGTCTAGCCAGCCAAATCGGTGCTGGTCTGATGGGCGTCATGTACGTACTTGATGAGCCGTCAATCGGTCTGCATCAGCGTGACAATGATCGTCTGCTAAAAACCCTAACGCGCTTGCGTGATTTGGGTAATACGGTACTGGTCGTTGAACATGATGAAGATGCGATTCGCCAAGCAGATCACGTCATCGATATCGGCATCGGTGCAGGCGTACATGGTGGTCACGTGATCGCCCAAGGTACGGTCGATGACATCATGGCAAACAAAGAATCGCTGACTGGACAATATATGTCTGGTAAGAAAAAAATCGAGATTCCAACTGTCCGTCATAAAGCCAAAACTATCGATGTCGAAGTCAAAGGTAAGGCTAAAGCCAAAAAAGTACCGATGACCATCGAGCTAAAAGGCGCATCAGGCAACAACCTACACGATGTAGACTTGACCATTCCTGTTGGTATTATGACTTGTGTGACGGGTGTCTCAGGTTCGGGTAAATCGACCTTGATTAACCGTACGCTTATGCCATTGGCAGCGACTCAGTTAAACAATGCCTCAACGCTGATTGCCGACAAGTTTGAAAGCATTAGCGGTCTTGAGCATTTGGACAAAATGGTCGATATTGATCAAAGCCCAATCGGCCGTACGCCGCGCTCAAACCCAGCGACTTATACAGGCGTGTTTACACCTGTGCGTGAGATGTTTGCCCAGACCCAAGAAGCGCGTGCTCGTGGTTATAAGCCTGGTCGCTTTAGTTTCAACGTAAAAGGCGGACGCTGCGAGATGTGCCAAGGTGATGGCCTTATCAAAGTTGAGATGCATTTCCTACCAGATATGTATGTGCCATGTGATACCTGTGAAGGCAAACGCTACAACCGCGAGACGCTAGAGATTCACTATAAAGGCAAAACCATTGCTGACGTGCTTGATATGACCGTTGAAGATGCCGTTGAGTTCTTCTCAGCGATACCAGCGATCTATCGTCGTCTGCAAGCATTGATGGATGTCGGTCTGAGCTATATTCGCTTGGGTCAATCTGCCCCAACGCTATCTGGCGGTGAGGCGCAACGTGTTAAACTGGCGCGTGAGCTTGCCAAACGCGACACGGGACAGACGCTATATATCTTGGATGAGCCAACCACTGGTTTGCATTTCCATGATATCGATAAGCTGCTCAATATCCTGCATGCCCTACGTGATAAAGGTAATACCATCGTGGTCATCGAGCATAACTTAGATGTTATCAAAACGGCGGATTGGGTGATTGATCTAGGCCCTGAAGGCGGTAAAGGTGGCGGTATGATCATCGCTGAAGGCACGCCTGAGGAAGTGGCTGAAGTCGAAGAATCCTACACGGGTATATTCTTAAAGCCAATGCTTGAGCAAGGTATGAAAGAAGTCTGCTAATACCCTTGGTCCTGATTGATAAAAGGCTACTCTTTATAGGGTGGCCTTTTTTATTGGCTGGTATAAGGCAAAGCACAAACTATAAGCTATAAATGGAAGTTGATATATAAACTAAGGCTTAAGTTACTTCACTACGTTACCTTTCTTAATATTTATTAAAGATACTTAAAAGTTAAATGTATTAATATTTAACTGGTTAGATATGATGCGTAAACGCACACGATATAGAAACAACTGGTTAATAACGGTATAGCACGTACGAATTGACGCTACCGACTCTTGTACGACCTCTGAAACTCTTAAGGACTTCTTATGAAAAAATTACTATTTATTGTCTTAGCATCTACTGTTGGCGTTAGCGCCTGTGCGTCAAGCGGCACATCAAATGGCGTAAGCGATCGCAACCATCAAAGACCTGCAATGTCTGCTGATATGAAACAAGCGATGGATGATTGTGCTCAACGAGCTGGCGTGAAAATGTCTAAAGAGAGTCGTCCAAGTAAAAGTGATATGAAGAAACTAGAAGCATGTATGACTGCTAAAGGGTATAAAAAACCTGAAGGACATGGTCAAGGCCGTCCGCAATAACTAGCATTTTTTAGATACTCGGTGATAGAAGGCTGCTCTTTATAGAGTGGCCTTTTTTGTCAGTGAATAGACTATAATTCACTGAACTGCTGAGTCTTCTACATACCAATTTTGAGATTAAACTTTTGAGGTTTTAAGATGGATATTAAAAAAACAGAGATTAATCTTAATCTTGAATCATATAAGCATGAAGGGTACTTCGTTGAAGTCTCTATTGACCTACTCATTGAGGCTGGGAGCTACATTACCTTACTAGTTAATTTATATGATGATAACAAACTCATATGGAATGAGGATCAAGCAGTCATTGGAGGAAACCTTGTAAGATTATATAAATTAATTTGCGGTGTATTAGATAATGTTTGTGACCAAAAAGGAGAATTTGTTCAGATTTTTACAAGACTGGCTTTTGAGTGTATTGTGAATACTAGATATTTAATCAACAACTATAACGAAAAGACAATAATATCTTATAAGCTTAACTCACTTAAAACTGATAAAAGGCTCTACACTGAAATTAAGTCATGTATTGCTGAAAGGGATAATATAGTATTACCAATTGAGCAAAGAATGATGTCGTCGATTGAAAAATTATTCGCAAAGTCAAACATTGAGCTCAATATAGATCATAAAACTGAAAGGAACTGGGGTAATAAAAACTTTTTTGAAAAAACCAAATCGCTAGGTTTAGATAAGTTATATTTGTCTCATTTTTCTTTGACTTCGAATGAAATTCATGGAAGCTGGAGCGACTTAATGTTTCATCATTTAGAGACCAATAGTGATGGAAATTTCGTACCTAATTTTGATTGGGAGACCCCAAGACCTCAACCTCTAACCGCAATAGCATTTCTAGTGCCAACACTACTTATAGAATATCTTGAAACTTTTTTTGATGATATTCCTATAGAACTATTTACAAAAATTAAAGGCTTGGAAAATAGAATTTTATTGTTTATGGAACTACATGAAGAGTGGCTTAAAAAAAGCCCCTAAGTTAGGAGCAGCGTGCAACGCCCAATATCAAAACGTAGATAAAAGCTCGTAGGTTAGATTGACGAAGGAAATCTAACAATCAATATTAAATTAACATTAAAGCCGTCGTAGGTTGGGTTGACGAAGGAAACCCAACTGTCTCATATTCATCAAAACCAACTCGTTGGGTCTCATCCTTCGACACCAACCTACAATTTAAACGCGGAATCACCTACAATCCGTAGGTTGGGTGGAGCTTGCGACACCCAACAAAATTAAGTAATATCAGCTATTAGTTATAATTTGCAGAATAGCATGCAGTATCGAAGGCACTATCAAAAAGGAGCAACCTACTTTTTCACTATCAACCTAGCTGATAGGTCTAGTGATTTGCTAATCAAAGACATTGCAACACTTAGACGCGCCTTCAAACTCGTTAAACAAAAACATCCTTTCTACATTGATGCCATTGTTATCTTGCCAGACCATTTGCATATGTTATGTACTATGCCAAATAATGATGCAGACTTCTCTAAACGAATAAAACTCATTAAATATTACTTTTCTTATAACATTGCCAAAACAGAATCTATTTCGAGTAGTAGACTTAAAAAAAGCGAGCGTGGTATTTGGCAACGTCGATTTTGGGAGCATTGCATTCGCGATGAATCAGACTATCGAGCACATATTGATTATATTCATATGAACCCTATTAAACATGGGTATGTTAAACAGGTTAAAGACTGGCCATATTCCTCATTCCATCGATTTGTGACGGATGGCTTGCTTCCTATTAATTGGAGCGGATGAGGATATTTTTTTAAAGTAAATGTTGGGTGTCGCAAGCTCCACCCAACCTACAAATTAGACATTTTTCAGACTTAAGGTAATTAACGTTTGACCTAAACAAACTCTCTTTCAACATTCATCAACCGTGCATCTACCGTACGCTCTAGCTTTTCTTCAATTTGGCTGCACTGCGACTCGACCTCACGTTTAGACAAGCCGACGATCACAAACGTCCACTCGCTAGCATCATGTCGATCGCGCTCACCACTCTCACATACTGCGATACTTGGCGTATTGCCAAAACGCGCGTGCAAGCCGCCCATACGGTGGCGTTTTTCTTTCAACGAGCTACAGCCGGGCAATGAAAATGTCAACGTCAAAATAGCGATATGCATTTTATGCTCCTTGCCAAAAATTTTATACTTTATAGTAGCATCAAATATAATATCCCATAATGTCTGCGCGTCAGCATCCAGACCCTTTATAATAGCGTATCAATATCAACCAACACGCGTATCTCACCCATGACTTCTATCAGTTACGTAAAGCAGCAGCGCATTACTCGACTATGCGTGCGCTGCGGATTACTCCTTATGCAGTATGGCGCTGAGTCTGCCGTGGTGGTGGACTTGTCCAAACGCTTGGGGCTTGCCTTGGGGATGAACAGCGTCGAATGTTCGCTGAACTTTAATGCTATTACCCTAACGACCATCTGTGACGAGCGCTGTATCACCACCACCAGAGACACGATCAATCAAAGCATCAATGTCAATTTGTTAGTACAAATCCAGCAAATCGTTAATAAAACCGAAGCCACTATCGATCACAATGACTTGATTGACCGCACTACCCTTGCCTTTGATGAGTTGGATAAGACCGTATATCCAACATGGCTCGTAAGTATATTTGTTGGTGCCTCATGTGCGGCGTTTGCTTATCTGAATGGGGGTAGTTGGTCGATTACGGCGGTGACATTCATCGCTGGCATGGTAGCGATGTTTACCCGTATTTACCTGTCCAAGCACCACTTTAACCCCTTTATCACGGTCATTGTGACGGCATTTATCGCTTCACTGATTGGGGCAACGACCTACTATTTTGATATTGGTAACAATGCGGATATCGCTGTGGCCTCCAGCGTACTGCTATTGGTGCCCAGTTTCCCATTGATTAACTCTTTGTCCGATATTCTAAAAGGCTATGTCAATATTGGCGTTGGGCGTGCGGTCTTTACCTATATGCTGACCTTGTCCGCGTGCGTCGGTATCGTGATGGCGCTGGTCTTACTTCGCATACAGCACTGGGGGTTTTAAGATGTGGTTTATTAAAACCGTCATACTGTCTTGTATCATCACCCTTGGTTGGACGCTGATGTTTAGCGTACCCAAACGCTATATCTTGCCGTGTTTGCTGATGACCGCGTTTGGCTTTGGATTAAAAACAGCGCTTGTTTATCAACACATCCATATCGTGGTTGCTAGTTTTTTTGGCGCAATGCTTGCCAGCTTTTTGGGTGTATATTTTTCTAAGAAATATACTCTGCCGCCCAAAGCGCTCATCTCGCCTAGCGTCATTTGTATGATGCCTGGTATCGCCGCCTATAAGGCGATGGTCAGTATGGTGCAGATTGGTTACTTTGGCTTTTCAGATGAGTTATTTAGCCAAATGATGGTGTATTTGTTCGAAGCTTTATTTGTCACCTCAGGATTGGTACTTGGCTTGTCCATTCCGGGGTTGTTATTTTATAGACGTCGTCCTATTGTATAAACGGGTTTGAGTAGATTTAAATATCTAGATGCTGGGCTTTTCTTAACCAACCACCATTTATACTCAAGCGATTCAACACATCTTAACCATAAAAAACTTGTAAGATGGATGACAAGACCCATTACAGTAGAGTCAGAAACAGCACCAATAACAACTTAATAAAGAGACCGTATTATGACCAAACATTATGACTATATCTCTATTGGCGGCGGTAGCGGCGGTATCGCGTCACTCAACCGTGCAGCCAGCTATGGTAAAAAATGCGCCATTATCGAAGCCAATCAATTGGGCGGCACTTGTGTGAATTTGGGCTGTGTGCCCAAAAAAGTAATGTGGTATGGCGCGCAAGTGGCTGAAGCCATCCATAAATATGCACCAGACTATGGTTTTGATGTCGACGTTAAAGGTTTTGACTTCCAAAAGCTGGTACAGAGCCGTCAACAATATATCGAAAACATTCACCGCGCTTATGACAATAACTTGGCCAAAAACGGCGTCGAAGTGATCAAAGGCTTTGCCAAATTTGTCGATACCAATACCGTAGAAGTAAATGGCGAGCTGATTACCGCAGACCATATTTTGATTGCTACGGGCGGTCATCCTATTCAGCCAGATATCAAAGGTGCAGAATACGGCATCGACTCTGACGGATTCTTTGCGTTGAATCATTTGCCAAAACGCGTGGCGATTGTAGGTGCAGGATATATCGCTGTCGAGATCGCAGGCGTGTTAAACAGTCTGGGTGCCGAAGTGCATTTGTATGTACGCAAACACTCGCCACTACGTACGTTTGACCATACTATCGTAGAGACTTTGCTGATAGAAATGGAACAAGCTGGCATTAAGTTGCACACCAACACGGTAATCAGTGAAGTCAGTAAAAATGACGATGACAGCCTCGATTTAACCACCAACGATGGCGGTGAAGATTGTATCGATACTGTCGACTGCTTGATTTGGGCGATTGGTCGCGCACCATCAACAGACGGTATCAATCTGAAAGTGACAGGGGTTGAGACGACTGAGACTGGTAAAATTAAAGTCGATCAATTCCAAAACACCAATGTCGATGGTATTTATGCAGTCGGTGATATTATCGAAAACAGCGTAGATTTAACGCCTGTAGCGATTGCCGCTGGTCGCCGTTTATCAGAGCGTTTGTTTAATAATAAGCCTAATGAACATCTAGACTATACATTGATACCGACTGTGATTTTTACCCATCCAGCTATCGGCACGATTGGCCTGTCTGAAATCGACGCGGTGGAACGCTATGGCAAAGAAAACATTAAATGCTATACCTCAAGCTTTACCGATATGTATAGCGCGGTCACTCAACATCGTCAAAAATGCACCATGAAGCTAGTATGCTTGGGCGATGACGAAAAAGTCATTGGCCTACATGGCATTGGTTTTGGCGTCGATGAGATGATTCAAGGCTTTGCCGTTGCGATTAAAATGGGCGCGACCAAGGCTGACTTTGATAATACGGTTGCCATCCATCCAACTGGCTCAGAAGAGTTTGTGACGATGCGCTAAGCTCACTGTTTAACGTTTCTCTTAGTCTTAGCTATTATAAAAAAGGATGCCATTTGAGCGTCCTTTTTTATTGTCAGTCATAACGCAAACATATAGCTTCGTAGGTCTAAAGCTGGCTCATTACTTTTATATCGCCCTGATGACTACTGTATTTTCTATAAATTATTTGTATTGGAAAATTTAAAGTAAGGCATACTGACAGCGCAATCCTGTTGCTGTTATGATGCGATTAATACTGACCGTTGAGAGATGACTGTGTGGCAGGTGTACTTATTTATACTACCGATTGGGCTTGGTATCATGATATTAGCAGCAAGCCTATTGTTTTTGTTCGCTTATCTCATGTCGGATGATAATGCCACGCGCTTGCCAGCATTTAACTGGTTCAAGCGCTTAATTATTGTGGCATTTATGCTGCTGAGTATTGGACTATTCATGACCTTTGGTCACTTTTTGGGTTGAGCGAGATAGAATATTTTTTAGTATTTTTTACTAGGCCAACTTGATTAGCTAACGAATTTTTCTAGTTCTAATAGCTCTAAATCATCACGCTTTGGCTCGCCATTATTGCCATCGTTTGGAAACGGCATTTTATTACCATTGAACTGATAACCGCGGCGCTGATAGTAAGCCAAAAGCTCAGGACGATGACTTAAGATAGACATAGTCAGACGGCTAGGCTGATTCAGTGACTGTAAATGACGATCTGCAAAGGTCTCAGCCGCTTGTAGTATTACATTACCAACACCCTTCCCTTGTAACACAGGATGTACCGCAAACATGCCGATATAGGCTTTCTTATTTGAGGCAGCATCAGTTTTGATATCGACAGCGATACAGCCAAGTATTTCACCCGTTTCTTCTCCATCACGGTCGCCTGTGGTGGTTTTCGGATAGACAAAATAATAGTGCTTAGGATCATTGATTACAGCAGCAAGCTCCGCTGATGTAGTCCTGATACCACCGATCAAATCGGCCTCATTGGTCCAACCTGCTGTCTCGCGATAGCAGCAGTTCAATAACTGCTCAAGTGCGCCAATATCCTCTAATGTCGCTTCACGCAAAAATACCGACTCTTTATCAAAATGGTCTGTTTTCATATTGCTGTTATTTATATTATTTTCGCTCATATTATAATTTTTCCTTTTCCGTCTATGTACAGTTGCATTCAAATAATTTCGATACAAGAAAACCGAATGCAAGTTATACATTAGTATACTTAATGAGGGTGACGATGTAGCGGATTTATGTGGATTTAGCCATATAAAAAGCTGACTTAGATCACTAAGTCAGCTTAAATACTAATACTTATTGCTTGATAGTACTAGGGCGATAATGCATGCGCTTGCTCAATAATATCGAGCCCTGCATTAAGCTGTGCGCGCGTCGGTGCATGACCACGGCATAATAGCTCAGAGAAAGCGACCAACTCTTTATCACGTCCAAGCGTACTTGCTGCACTAGCCCGTGTATCCTCACCTTCATCATCGAAGTAGTATTCGATATAATCATGCGTATCTGGCGTACCAAATAGAATATTATGATCTGGTGTCTCGGCATGACCGCTATAGCGTAGGCTCTTGCCATATTGCATGGTCCAAAAGAACGGTATACGCGCCTCTAATGAGTCAACACTGTTGTCATTTAATATCGCAGCTGCTGTGACCATGCCATGCTGTAGAGCCACGCGCCAATGCTCGATACGCATGCGACCCATCTGGTTGCTAGCTTTAGCGATATCACCTAGCGCGTAGACGCCATCGCGCAGCTGTAGATGCGCATCGACTTGTACACCATCTGGATCGTTAACTTCGCTCAATATCTCTGTACGTGGAGACACGCCAGTACCCAATATCACGATATCGGCATCAATATGCTCACCGTTCGCCAGCGTGACACCGCCTACATTTGAGAAAGCCTGATTATTGTTATCTCCGTCCTTGTCCATTTGACGGTCAACCTTAGTAATTTCATTGACGGTTGCGTCAAACACAAAATTGATGCCCTTCTCTTCATGTAACTTAATTAAGGCGTTACTCACCGTTTCAGAGACAATATTGCCCATCACGCGGCTACCTTGACCAATCACTGTAATAGAAGCTGTCGTGCCTGCTTGTGCTAACGCCGAAGCGGTCTCCATACCGATAAAACCTGTACCGATGATCACCACGCGCTGGTCATGACTAGCCGCTTTAATTAGCTTGGCATCATTCATGCTACGTAGCGTATATACACCATCTATCTGAGCACCTGTAATAGGTGGTAAGTTTGGTTTAGCACCAGTGGCGACAACCAAGAAGTCTGCAGTTTGTCGCTCGCTGTTGCCATCATTATCCTCTATGACGACGGTCGCTTCATTGGGTAGCACTTCGCTAACCGTTTGATTGAGGCGTAACACAATATTGTTGTTATCTGCCCAATTGGCACCGCCCAATAGCAGCTTCTCCTCGTCCATCTTGCCTGCCAAAAACGCTTTGGATAATAAAGGTCGGTTGTAAGGAGCTTTGTCCTCTTTACTAATCAACGTAATCTTGCCGCCATAGCCACCCTGACGCAACTGGTCGGCCGTCATAAATCCTGCACCGCCACCACCAACGATAATAGTATGGGTGTCAGTTAATTTATCATTTTCGACCTGCCCCGTTACCTGAGCTGAGGTATCGACTGTCAAATTATCACCATCATGAGTCAGCTCATACTGGGTCAAACCTTTTGTCGCTATCGGCTCTAATAGGGTGCCATCGCGACTATCAAAAGTTGCATGATGCCAAGGACAGACTACCCGATTACCACATCGTAATCCATTACCCAAATCTGCACCCGCATGTGGGCATTTACCATCGAATGCACGGAACTCATCATCATCGCGAGTGATTAAAATGATACTATCGTCTTCTTGCTTATATGATTTCATGCCACCGCTTGGTATATCCGCTTTACTGATGGTGACTGTGTTGATCGTTGCGTCGGTCATAATGCTTCCTTAACAGTTATAATGATGTCTGATGACAGCAGGTTGAAAATGACCGTAACCAACCAGACAAATTCAACTTATCCTATTATTTTTAATATGCGATGCATTGATAGTAGCAAGAGCGCCGTGCACACGATGTTTTTTTGTATGTTTGCTGCGTTGCAAAACGTAATTATGCGACTTTATTTTCCGCACTCCGTTTACTTCTAATCATTATTAATAAACAAAATAAAAGACGACCTTATGACTTCTCAAGATAACCAAAACGAAATAACTACTACTGCTCAAGATAGTTTAGATAGCCAAGCTGCTATTATTGATCCAACAGCTATTGATCAAAACGCTAATGAACAAACAGCCAGTGAGCAAATTGACCTAGCTCATATTGATATTGCCACTATTACAGATACTGCAAATTTGCCACAGCCAAGTTTGCAGCCAATACAGCAAGCGACTTATAAAGCCAATACGACTGATTTTATCGTTAATGAGCTATTGCCATTAAATTTCACTGGTGAAGGTGAGCATTTATGGTTGCATATTGAAAAATCAGGCATGAATACTGCTTATCTGGCGAAACTACTGTCAGAGTGGGCAGACATTCCATTGCGTGACGTCGGCTACTCAGGGTTGAAGGATCGTCATGCGTTGACGACTCAGTGGTTTAGCCTTCGCATACCAAAAAAACAATTACCGCCTACTGAGTTTGCACCAGTAGACATCAGCGAAAGCGAGACTGTCACTATCCTTGCGCAGCACTGGCACAATAAAAAACTCAATCGCGGTACGCACCGTGCCAATCAGTTTGTTATTACTTTACGTGATATCCAGTTTGTGAGCGCTAGTGACGAAAATGTTGATGACGGAAGTAACGCATCACCCGAGCAACCACTATCTGCAAAAGAGGCCGTCGAGCAGCATCTAACGCGCATTGGCGAAAACGGCGTACCCAATTATTTTGGTCCACAGCGTTTTGGTCGTCAGGGTAATAACGTCAGAGAGGCTTTATCACTGTTTGCTCGTCCACCACGAGAGCCTCGCCCGCAGCCAAAAAAGAGCAAACGTAAGCGTGCCCCGCGCGAGCAAAATACGATGGAATTGTCTGCTGCACGTAGCTTGATATTTAATGAGATATTGGCAGCACGGGTACGTAATGGCAGCTGGAACACTGGCCTAGCAGGCGAGGTTTTTAATTTAGATGGCTCAGGATCAATATTTACTAGTGAAACACTAGATGATACGTTGCATGTTCGTATTGACAGTGGCGATATTCATCCAACTGCCGTGCTATGGGGCACGGGTAACGATAAAGTTACCGGTAGCGCTGCAGATTTAGAGTCCGAGGTAGTACAACACAGCCCCCTACTTATGCAACTAGCAACTGGATTAGAGCAGCGTGATATTAAGGCGCAAAGACGAGCGCTACGCCTACCGATTGAGGCGTTAAGTTGGGAATGGTCGGACGATCAGACGCTAGTATTAAACTTTACTTTGAAGACGGGTAGCTTTGCCACAAGTGTGCTCGCAAGTTTAGTGCAGAAATTAGCGTCTTGATTGGATTAAATCGAAGCCTCAATTGGACCAATCAATAGAATATCAGCCATACCGATAATACTTACACAGTCTTAGTGGCATGGCTGATCGTTAATAAATTAATGGCTAGCGGCTTTTGTAAAGCGATTGCTTACCGCCTTCTTTTTCGGCCCACATCTCATTTGCACTGACAACTTGATTGCGACCACGGTGCTTGGCTTCATATAAGGCTTTATCCGCTATGCTAATAAGTCGTTGGCAGATATCACTAGGCAGCTTTTGCATTGAGGCGATTTTGCTTTCCGCGCGCTGAGTAGCAATTGGCTTGATAAGAGGTGACGTTTGAGCGACAGTCTTTTGCTGTGTGATCGTTTTGTAGCCTTGCGCGATACAATCTCGCTCTTCATGAGTTAAGGTATATAACCCAAAGCTTGCTGTCACATTAAAATCAGCCAGACCTTCAATCTTCATGACATGCTCAGCAATATTTAGCCGTAATTGCTCAGCTATCACCATAGCACTATCATGCTTCGTGTCTGGTAGTACAACCAAAAACTCTTCGCCGCCGTAACGACTGATGATTGACTCATCTGTTAACGACTGCGATAGCGTCTGCGATATTTCAATCAGAACCTGATCACCTACGTCGTGACCATAATTATCGTTAATCTGTTTGAACCAATCCAAATCTAACAGCATGACGCTTAAGTCTTGATATTCTCTCACCGTTGCCAAGGCATACTTCATCTTTTTCAGACCGTAACGGCGATTTTTAAGCTGAGTAAGCTCGTCCTGATTGGCATGTAGAAGGGTCTCAAACCGACTATCATCTAACACCAATAGCAAAGCACGAAACATATAAACAATAAAAATCGCTTTTGGCAGCGCTAAATATAAATGCGTCGACCGCCAAAAAAATGCGGATGAACGCTGTAGCTCGCTGATACTATCCCAATTTAAGACGTTGTTCTCAAAAGCCAACGCAGCAACCGCATTTTCAGCAGCCATAATCTCGTTGTAAGTTAGATAGTTATGACTTTCAAGCATGGGATGAATGACGGTCAATTGGCGTAAATTAGGCAGACTGATACCAAAGTAAGGTGACATGATCGCTAATAGCATCAAGATAATATGCAGCCAAAACATACGCCAAGCATAGCGGCGCTTAATCAGCATCATGCCAAGCATAGCGCCGCCGACGAGCGATACGCCTGCAAACAGGCTGCTGTACCCTATCATCACAATAACAGTAGAAATGTAGGCGGTGTAAACCAAAACCAAAGCTATCTGCCATCTGCTTAAGACAATGTCGTTATCATTGCTTGAGTGAAATAAGCCTTTGACCATGCATAAAAAGAACAATCCGACAAAGCTAATCCCAAGCCATAATGGATATAGATAATGCATATTTACATAGGTGTTTAATGCATCTTGCTGCCACCAGACATACAGGCACCAGAACCAATGCAATGACACTTCTAACACGATAAATAAGGCCATCAGCGATGTTCGGTCAGCAGCCTGCCACTCAAAAATCATTTGAGAGATTTTGTTGTAACCTAGATGGGATATCGATACAGCCATAGAAGGGCTACCGCAGAGAGTGTAAATACATTAAAAGGTATAAATGCGTTGAATATATAAGCGCTAGAATCAAAGCCAAAGCATACTATTCGTTCTGAAACTTTCATATCAAGTGTTACAAGTTCTAGCCTTATTATCAATCTATTTTACGCATTTATTTACCAATAATTTCTCTATGAATGTAATTATGTTTACGTACATATTTCAGGCCTCATTAGTTATAATAAATGAGACCCTATCACTATTGGAAGTAACCTTATTAGAAGTAACTGTAGAAAGGTAAATCCTATTCACTAAGCAAGCGTTGCAAAAGACTCCCAAATCCCTTGCTGATCATCATTTAAAATAGGGACATCGCCCAAACGTCGCCAAGGCATGTTACTACCATGAAAATCACTACCAATAGATGCCGCAAGACTATGCTCAGCAATGCTACGGTCGACCATTCTTCGGGTACTAATTGGCTCACTAGTGGCTGGTAGTTCACAAGCATCTCCGCCAAGCTGCGAAAACTCTTCGATTAGTTTACGCACGCGTGTCGCTGATAGTTGATATCGCGTGGGATGTGCGAGCACCGCTTTGCCGCCGCAAGCATGAATCAGCTCGATACCATGCTGCATCGTCAACGCCTCGATCGCTACATAAGCAGGTTTATTATCTGCTAGGTACTTATCAAAGGCTTTTTGAACGGTTTTGACTTCACCGCGCTCAAACAATACCTGTCCAATATGGGCGCGCCCGACTGCTTGTGGGTTGCCGCCTGCCTTATCGAGCACTGCTTGCCATAGCTCATCATAATTAATATCTAATAGCTCACTCAATTTTTCAGCGATACGTTGACCACGAGTGGCTCGACTGTCTTGCAGTTGCTGCAACGTTGCGTGCATTTTTTCGCGATCAGTAAAGTCCAGTCCAAGTACGTGAATAATTTTATTGGTGGATTTATTCTTTCCGTAACCACCGCTTAACGTATGTTCACAACTGATCTCAACACCATTAATAATTTGCATATCGCAGGCACTGGCAGCATCTCTTGCCTCGTCAATCCCTGCCAGCGTGTCATGATCAGTCAATGCCAATACGTTGATGCCCGCTGAATGAGCACGTTGTATGACCTCGGTCGGTGCATAGGTACCATCTGAACAAGTACTGTGGCAATGTAAGTCGATTTTCATAAGCTGAGCCTTAAAGTTTTAAATAAAATAAGAGTAGAATAAAAGCTAGTGAGCAGACAGTCATTGTTACGATTATGTGCGTTGTAGTTTGTCTTGATGATTCTGTAGATTTAGCCGTTATCGGTGCTGTATTTGTGTTTATATTTGGCCAGTGGCATGGTCATCAGGCGCAATAAGAAAGTATTACTCTGTAGGTTGCGTATATCGCATGATTATCGTGTTGATTGCTTTTTTTTGGTGCGGTAGACGTGTAAACTACCCCATACGTTTTTGTTGGATACACCCTTTGCTATGAAAGCATTATTAGACTTTATTCCCTTAATTGCCTTTTTTATCGCGGCGCGTTATAACGGTATTTTAGCAGCGGCAGGGGCTTTGCTCGTCGCCACTATTATCGTTTACGCCATTCATTTCATTCGTCAAAAAGGTAAGTTTGATAAGCAGCAGTGGGTTGTCTTATTATTAACGATTTTATTCTGCGGCGGCACATTACTGCTGCGTGATGATATTTATTTGCGCTGGAAGTCGCCCATTATCAATGGTATTTTTGCGTTGACGCTATTCGTCAGTGCCGCTATTAATAAGCCATTGATGCAGCTTGCTATGAAAGAGGTATTTACCTTGACGCTTAGCGGCTGGAAAAAGCTGACCGTTGCTTGGGCATTGTTTTTTGCCCTAATGGCTGTACTACATTATATCACAGCGTTCACAATGTCAGATGAAGCATGGATCAACTTTAAGACCTATGGCTGGATTCCAATTATGCTGGTGTTTGTTGTGGCTCAATTTGCCGTGTTGAAAAAGCATCTCAACCCTGCCCTAACAGACAAAGCCACTAAATAGTTTCTGTTGCCTTGTCATAGTAGAAATAACTATTTTATTGCTATGACGTTTATACTAAGCCCATATAAGCTCATTACTACTTTTTTATTATTCACTAAGGAAGTCTCATGTCTTTATTTGCAATCATTGGTCATGACGTGGCTAATAGCAGTGCACAACGTCTGATTACTCGTACTGAACATATTGAACGTTTAAAAGCGCTGCATCAAGAGGGCCGCCTCGTTATCGCAGGTCCAACGCCTATCGAGCATGGCAAGAATGATATGTCAGGCAGCTTAATCATTGCAGATTTTGACTCTATCGAAGCGGCTCAAGCATGGGCAAACGATGAGCCTTATCTACGTGATGGCGTGTATAGTCATGTCGATATCAAACCATTTGTTCAAGCATTGCCAGCACCAACTGATAGCAACAATCAAGTAGCTGCATCGTGATCCAGAGAGTCTCTTTTTCACCTACCTGCTTCTACAAAAGTGCCCTGATTGGTCTCATGTTAGCGACAGCCGTTTCGGCGCAGGCTGCACCTACTGCGCCCATAACACCTGCTGTCGATGCAACCGCTCCGACAGCAGTGCTGCCGCTGACTGGGCCAGTAGCGGCGCGCGCTTTGCCAACGAAAAGCTCAGCTTTAGATATCAATGATACCTTGGCGGCACAGCTGCAACCATCTACTAAAGCATTGTCAGCTGCCAATCAAGAACTGCTCAGCCGTAATGCACAACTACAGCGTCAAGTGAACGACTTGCAGACTCAAGTAAATGTCTTGGTCTACGAAAGTAAAGGACAGTTATTTCTATACGGTGCGTTTACCGTTCTGATCAGTCTATTAGTCGGTATTTTTGTCTCGTGGTTAGTATTTGTCCGTCGTGAGCGCTGGTAGCGTAAGCTGTGCTCGCACTGACTTGCATTACTCTACTTCGCTGTGTCTGACCAAATGTCGATATCATTGATTCGTAATAACTGATCGTTTAGCTTCCGTTCCTGATATTTCTAAGAAGTGCCTCATGTCTATCGCTAACTATCAAAACCCTGAACATTTAAACGTTATCACACCTGCCAAGATTGACTGGCAAATGGATGATACTGGCAATATGGTGCCAGTATCAGGTGAGTTTGGGGATGTGTATTTTTCTCATGCGGATGGTTTGGCAGAAACGCGTCACGTGTTTCTAGAGCACAATCAGTTACCAGAGCGTTTGGCAAACCTTGCACCAAAACAATGCTTTACGATTGCTGAGCTAGGCTTTGGAACTGGGCTTAATCTACTAGCGACGTGGCAATTGTGGCGGCAACTGCGTGAAACTAATCCACAGCTAGCAACGGCTCGTTTGCACTTTATTACTACTGAAAAGTTCTCTATACCGCTAGCAGATCTGACCCAGATACTTGCGTTATGGGGTGAGCGCGCGCCTGAACTAATGGCATTTATTAAGCCACTTTTGGCTGCATATCCACCCCTGATTGCAGGCTGTCATCGTTTAAGTTTTTCTTATGATAACTTAACTGTCGATATGTGGCTTGGTGATGCAGCAGAAAGTCTAAGCAAACTGGCATTAGACCACTCCAATCAGTATACGCCTTATATTGATGCTTGGTTTTTGGATGGTTTTGCGCCTTCTTGCAACAGTACCTTGTGGGCTGACAGTATCTTTGCACAAATGCAGCGCCTATCACGCCCTCATACGACTGCCGCTACTTATAGCTGTGCAGGTATCGTCAAGCGCGGACTAAGAGAGCATGGCTTTCAAATTAAGAAAGTCAGAGGTTTTGGTCGAAAACGAGAAATGCTAACGGCCATCATGATTGATACGGACAGTAGTGATATTACTAGCGATAATAAAAGTTGTAATAATAAAAGCCACGAGGCGAAACAAGAAACAACTTATAGCACATTCGATCACACTGTCGTCATTGGTGCAGGCGTTTCAGGGTTGCTCACAGCTTGGTCGCTTGCCAATCATGGTATTACCGTCACCTTATTAGATAAATCAGCGCCCTTAGCAGGTGCATCAGGCAATCCGAGAGCATTACTTGCGCCCAAAATGACGCCGATTCACCATGTTGATGAACATCTGCATACCATAGGCTATCTCCATAGCAGCAGGCTATATCGAAAGTTAAATCAAACAGCCGTACAGCTTCATACAGCACCGGTACTTGAACTGACTGGCGCCCTTGATTTACTCATAAAAGCCAATATCGGTACAGAACAAATTGCCAACTATCCTGACGAGATGGCGACCACCCTATCGCATGAGCAAGCACAGATTACTAGTGGCCTAAAAGAGCAAAACTTATCAGAGAACTTGTACTTACCGCAGTCTGGCCTGGTCAATCCACAAGCACTAAAAGACATCATACTGACTCATCCACTCATTCGCTTTCAGCAGTTAGAAGTGAATAAAATTACCGAGACTGAGCAGCAGGTTCGTATCGAAGGTATTAATAGAAATCGAAACTCTATCACTGTGACTGCTGATAATATCGTCATTTGCGCAGCTTTTGAAAGTCATCAATTGGATCAGCGTATTTTTGATTGCCGTAAAATTCGTGGGCAGCTATCTTGGTTTACGCCTACGGTTGAGCAACTTGCAAAACTGCCTAAAATACCGCTTAAATATAGTGGTTACTGTGCGCGGTTCAACGCACAGAGTGGAGATGACGAGTTAAATACAGTCGTCGCTGGCAAGCCCTATTTATTGCTTGGCGCGAGTTTTATCCGCAATGATACAAGTACTGATATACGTGATGAGGAACATCAAATTAGTCGTGATAAGCTCATCAATGCTATTCCTGAAATGGCATCTATCATTCCGGCAGATATGAGTCTGTGGCAGGGACGAGCTGGGATTCGCACCCAAACGCCTGATTACCACCCTATCGTTGGACAATTGGCAAACAGTCAGCGAATATGGACAATGAGTGCGATGGGCGCAAAGGGTTATGCATTAGCACCTATTTGCGCTGAAGCATTAGCAGATATGATGCTAGGATCGTTTGCACCACTGTCAGAGACGATGCTCGCACGCCTATCACCAAATCGTACACGTTTGCAGACGCCGCTTGTTTAAGAATAAATGGCTCTTGTGTAAATAACAGCAACGATTTCCATAGTTCATACTGTCTTATGATATCTTAATTTAATGTCGACTCGAATAATGAGATATACCCCATGAGCTATCACCAAACCACCCTTACTCTACCCGCCTATGCGCGCGGCATTCATATCATTACTCCGAGGATTGAAGAAGCTATTTCTCAGCTGCTACCTCATTCTGATAAGGTAGGGTTGGTTCATCTGTTTTTGCTGCATACGTCAGCCAGTCTTGCGATCAATGAAAATGCTGATCCAGATGTTAGACTAGATACAGAGGATTGGCTTAATAAAATCGCACCAGAAGACCAGCCAGAGTATCGCCATACCTTAGAAGGCTCAGACGACCTGCCAGCGCATCTCAAAAGCATGATGCTTGGAGTAAGTTTGACTATACCGCTTGTCGATGGTGAGTTAGGACTGGGTATGTGGCAAGGGATTTACTTATGTGAGCATAGAAACCTGCAAGAATATGGCGGACAGCGTAAGCTGGTGATTACGGTAAATACGTAATAAGATACTGTCAATAAATAGCAGGTTAACCCTTACCAATTACCACATTTACGTAGAGCGCCATTAACGGATAAAGCTGATTATGAATACTTCTCTCTCAAAAAAACTAAACTTACGAAAATCTAAACTGCTTTATCGTACCGCTCCTGCTATTTTCTTCAGCCTGTTGCTACTGACTGCTTGTCAAAAAGATCCAGAACCTGAAGCAACTGATACAACTACAGCTGAGACCTCAACGCAAACCACGCCAGTAACGACCAATATCAACGTTGATGCAGCTGAAAATAGCAATGCAGATGATGCTCAAAATGTAGCGCAGACCGATACTGATTCAGAACGTGATATGAGCTTAACAGAGTTAGATAAAGATCTTAGTGATACTACGTCCACGGCAAATGATAGCGCTGAAAAACCTAATCCAGAACAAGCTATCAAAGGCGCACAAATCACCGATGTCCGTTATAAAAGTGCAGCAGGTGAGAGTTTGTCCGTGGTCTTTGAGACGTCGGCAGCTGGTATGCTTAACGCTATCACTACTCGTCCCAATCAACCAAAAATGACATTGAGCGCACCAGAAGGCCAAGGCAATAATCCTACCTATCAATCAGCTGACGGTAGTATCCAACTCGTTAGTCATGCTGGTGGTGGCACTATCGACCTTATCCGAAACAATAAAGTCACTAGCTTTGATGCCGTCAGTGCTGAAGCAGAAGTAATCACTGAATAAAATCTGAGGCGACCTTTGTTTCAACACTCTATTTAAAACCATAAAAAAGGCGGCAAACGCTATTATCGTTGCCGCCTTTTTCGTTTCTGTGTATTACTCTGTACTGACTTGTCTCTACTAAGCTGTCTGATAAGTGATTATATTTAACCAAACCCAGTCGATTGCCCAAACATACCGACCAGCCAGCTTATCACTGTCCCTAGCCCCCAACCGACAAATACAATGACCAGCAGTCCAAGAAAATCAGGGATATGCAGATATAGCCAAGCAACGATTGGATTGCGCCAAAAAAACCCAAAACGGCTTTGCTGTTGTTTGTCTTCTAGTGACTGGTGCAGAAACGGTCGATCCATATGCATGGTTTCGGTAATACCATACTCATGGTGTAGATGCTCGTGCACGATACCCAGTGTCTTACGGCTAGGACGAATGAAAATATCTAATAGCGTACCAATGCCAGGTACGATACCAACGACCATATCAATAAGTGCCAATCTAACCGCTGGCGTCATTTTATGAGCGGGCACACCCAACTGACGTCCCAATATAAATGCATAACTGGTCAATGCCAATCCTGCTAAATCTCCTGCTAGTGGAATGGTCGAAAGCGCCGCATCCGCACCCATTCCTTGCTTGGTAAAAGGCACTCGCACTAGCGAATCCATGGTGTTAGCAAATTTTGCCAGTTTACGCTCAGTTGCGATAACTTGCTCACGAGTCAGCCCATGTTCGGCAAGTTTAGATTGATAGTCCATAACTGACACAGTTGTATCAGACGGTTTCTTTGATTTGAACCTCGGCAATTTATCGAACTTATCCATTTAGCGTCGTCCATATGCAAGTAATTGCGATGAGCGCAAAGACATAGCGCCCTACCCAGATATTGGCCAAGAACGCCTGAAAGCAAGCCAAAGGATTGCGACTGGCACAAGCGCTGTTTTGTTTGGCAAACATCATCGCAACTAGCGCCAATCCAAATACCGGCGTTACGCCTAATGTGGTCGGAGCAAAGTAATGCCACATAACTACGCCCATCATTAGCAAAAATAGCATCTGTAATATTGAGATGATAATTACATCATAACGACCGAATAGTATCGCTGTTGATTTCACGCCAATCTTTAAATCATCCTCACGGTCAGCCATAGCGTACTGGGTATCGTAGGCCACTGTCCAACACATATAGGCTAAGAATAGCAGCCAACACCAAATATCGGGAGCACCTTGCACCGCCACATAGGACATCGGTATCGCCCACCCAAAAGCAGCTGCTAAAAATACTTGCGGCAGGTGCGTATAGCGTTTCATAAATGGATAAATAAACGCCAATATAACGGCACCAAGCGACCAATAGAATACGGCTATAGGTAGGAAAAATAGCAGACTAGCACTTAACAGCACTAGCACTAAGAATGCAGCGATAGCTTCTTTACCAGATAAGCGTCCATCTGCTAATGGGCGACCTTTAGTGCGAGTCACATGACCATCTACTTTTCGATCGGCAAAGTCGTTAATCGCACAACCAGCCGCTCGCATAAATATTGCACCAAGGGCAAATATCGCAAATACTTTGATACTTGGCAACGCTGCTGTCATTCCTTGCTGCTGCGCTTGACCCATTGCAGCAAGTAGTACGCCCCAAAGCGTTGGCCATAAGAGCAGCTCAATGCCGACTGGTTTATCAAAACGGGTTAGCTGGATATAGGCTTGTAGCTTGTCTTTAAATGTCATGGTTTTTTATTATCATTGTTTGGATACTTTTTATGTTCGCTTATATACTTAGCTCAGAACAACTAAATTAATTTTTGAGGGGGTTGGTTACTGAGTTTTAATAGACTAACTACTAAGTTAATGGCCTGGTTACTGAATTTGTTGCCATAATTTATTCGCTTCGATCAGTGATAGCTCAGGATATTGCTTGCGCAAAGCTTTTAACGCTGGGACTTTGTCTTTCTGTTTAGCTTGCTGACGCAAAAATGCCAGTTGCTCTTGTGGATTACTCAGCTCTTTTAACCGTGCCTCAAGCCGAAGAATGCGAGTACGCAGTATGATATTAATCAACAATAGAACTGCACCCATAACCCAAATGATTAACGCTGACATTCCTTGCTCCTAAATCCATTAATTCTAAACACATAAGCTGATTAATTGCGTACATTTATACTCTTACATTTGTTATCACAAACAGCAACTGTCAGACAAAATACCCATCAAAGCGTACGGCTTCATTGTGCCAGCTTTCACTTGCAGGCTCATCAGCAAGCAGCGGTGCAAACTGTGGGCGCTTCACGACCACGCGACCTTGGCCTTGCGTATTTTGTTTGACAACGGCCTGCGCCCTACTTAGCAGTTGTCGCTCTTCATTTGAAGTTGGTGGACGAGCCAATTGATGCAGTGCTTGCATATGCTTACCGACTTTTGCCCCTTTGCCTGTCTTGCTATCTTGATAGCTATCCTCTGGAAACATCGGATCCAAATAGACGACATCGATTGCCGTAGCATTATCTATTGCATTGCTTGCTTCTAGATTCGCAAAATAACTGAGCGCATCAGTGTTAATAATTTGTAGACGGCTCATGAGCTTTTGCCAATTGGGTAGCGCACTCATACGCTGCTGCTCTGCAAGTAACAGCAATGCCATCAACGGCTGCTGCTCAAGCATAGTGACTTGGGCACCAGTACTGGCCAATATCAAACTATCATGCCCAAAGCCAGCGGTTGCATCAATAACATGACTATCTGATGTGATTTTGGCCGCTTGTAATAGCAACTCAGACTTACGGCCAGCACTCACTACACGGCGCTGCAACTTGTCCCACTCAGGTGCCACACTGAGCCCATCACTTAGCCATGATAGCTTATCTTTATCATCTAACAATAAAATAGGCTGAGTAGATGCTTGGCTCAATTGCTGACGGCGCTTTTGAGTTAATTTCTCTGTAGCGACCTCTATATCTAAGATAATTGGTAATGTATGCTTAGCTATCAATGACTGTAGACTCTCAACCTGTGCTTGCTGGCTGTCCTTGACGTAGAATAGCTGACAATGTACAAAAACACCTGTCTCGTCATACGTCTGGGGCACATCTGTCATAACCATCATCCTATTTGCTGCTTATTTTCACTATAAATTACTGCCGTGTTAAATCATAACGCAAATCTAGCCAGCCATTTGATAACCAAAGCCCCAAGCGGCGACCAGCACGATAACACCCGTGATAATGCGCAACCAAGCAAAGATAGTAAAGTCGCGGCGACTTACCCATGCCACAAGTAAGCGGATACAAAGTAGCGCCACTACAAATGATACGATGGTACCTATACCTAGCACTAGCCAGTCTTCACTGCTCGTCAGTACGTCACCATGCTTGAGTAAATCCAACAGTGCTGCCCCTACAATGACAGGAATACCCAAAAAGAAAGAAAACTCAGCAGAAGCCTTACGTGAGACACCTAACCACAGCGCACCGATAATAGTGGCACCTGAGCGTGACGTCCCGGGTATAAGAGCTAAACATTGAAACAGACCAATCATCAACGCAGTTTTTATACTGACATCTTCTGCTTCTTCTGCAATGACCGTTTTAGGACGCTTTTCCACATAAAATATCAGCAGACCACCGATGATGAGCATAATGGCAACGACGATAGGATTAAACAAATAAGCTTTGATTTCATCGGCAAAGGTAAAACCAACAATCATCACAGGAATAGTAGAAATAATCAGACTCAGTCCCAGTTGTCTAGGATTGGTCATGCCCTCTGCTTTGCCAGTCAGTAAGCCCATCAACGCTTGCCACAATCTACCCCAATAGTCATAAATCACTGCCAAAATAGCGCCAAGCTGCACAACAACAACAAATAAATCAACTTTTTCTTTAGTCCAGAAACCCATCACATCTGCTGATAAGATCAAATATCCCGTACTAGAAATGGGTAAAAACTCAGTGATACCTTCAACGATACCCATGATGACAGCTTGAACGAATAAAACTATATCCACAGTGACTTTCCTAGAAACAGACTGGCCTAAAAAAACTGGCCTAAAAACAGACCGATTGGCTGTCCTATATTAACGTTGACTTTATATGGGTATGCGCTTGCTAAACACTAAAAAGCTGGCTGCAAAAAGTATATTTATAAAGCTATGCTTTGCCTTGCTCTTTAAGTGTTTTCCAAGCTTGATTACGTAGATATTTTGGTAATGCCTGTGACGCTTCTGTACCACCATCGTTTGCAAACTGGGCAATACCAAGCTGCCCAATGACAACAGCATCTGGCCAAACATCTTCATGGCAGTCTTGCTGATCATGTCGTGCCAATAGCGGCGCGCCATTACCAACGATAGGCAGATTGAGCTCTGTTTGGCTATCATAATCTAATAGCTGCTCAGTGCTATCGCCACAATCAGCCAAGACTGGCTGCATAATGCTATAACCTAATTGGTCGTCAGTTACCAATTCATACTGCCCAAAGTAAACTTGCTGCATACGAGCATCAAGGGCGCTGTATAGGTGTGTCAGCCCGTATTTCTGATACGCACATTGTGCGATTGCTTGCAGGCTTGAGACGCCAACGCAAGGCAAGTCATGCGCTACAGACAGAGCCTGTACCACTGCCGTATTAATACGGATACCACTAAACGCACCCGGCCCGCGATTAAATATTAAAGCCTGTATATCAGCAAGACGTAACTGTGCCTCAGACAATGCAGCATCAATCATCGGTAAAATCTGCTGAGTCTGCTGACGCTTACCTGTTTCGGTATGGCTCGATAGTACCTGTCCGCTCGAATCTAAAATCGCGATCGAACACTGGTCGAACACGGTATCCATTGCTAAAAACATCACAACCTCGGCTTTTACTTTTGGCGTTCTAAATTGATTTGTCAGATTTTAATAATTTTTAATAACGATCTATCATTCATGTCCTGTAATAATCTAGACAGAGTGAAGCAGCGCCTATCATAGCATTTAGGGTACACGAATTTTATTAATTTCTATATTTTTCACACTTTATCCATCAGTGTTTATCTACAACTGATAACGATAAAAAGCCCCAAAGCTTTATTGGCTTTGGGGCTTTGATCAAACTTCTTAAAAATAACTAATCGTTATCTAAAAACGGGTTTTGAACTTCTTTGGTGCTTGGTTTTGCATTTCTTGCATTTGTTTTTGCATCTCTTCGGTGCTTGGCATGTTATTTGGATCCAGTCCCATTTGCTTGGCCATTTGTTCTGGATTCACGTCCTTAGCACCACCTTGCTGCCCGCCACCAAACAATGGACCGCCGCCACCGCCAGTACTACCGCCACCCATGAGGCCTTGCATAGACTTCATCATTTTACTGATGCCTTCAGGCTTTGAAATCATTTTCATCATTTTTGCCATTTGCTTGTGCTGCTTGAGCAGACGATTAACATCTTGAATCTCACGGCCTGAACCTGCTGCGATACGGCGCTTGCGACTTGGGTTAATCTTATCAGGGTTTTTACGCTCAAATGGCGTCATTGAGTTGATCAATGCTTCCATTTCGCGAACTTTTTCTTCTGGTTTGGCATCTTCGACTGCTTTTTGCATATCTGAGCCGCCCATACCAGGCATCTTATCCAAGAAACCTGCCATACCGCCCATGCTCTTCATCTGCTGGAACTGGGTCAATAGATCCTCAAGGTCGAAGTCACCGCCCTTTTGCATCTTTTTCGCCATTTTTTCGGCTTTATCACGGTCAATCTTTTGCTCAACTTCTTCGACCAGACTCAGTACATCGCCCATACCAAGGATACGCTGCGCGATACGCTCAGGGTGGAAAAGCTCTAGCTCGTCTAGTTTTTCACCGCGGCCCAAGAACTTAATAGGCTTACCCGTGATAGCACGTACAGAAAGCGCCGCACCGCCACGAGCATCACCGTCAGTCTTGGTTAAGATAACACCTGTCAATGGCAACGCATCATTAAAGGCTTTTGCGGTATTGGCGGCATCTTGACCCGTCATGGCATCGACGACAAATAGCGTCTCAGATGGGTTAACCGCAGCAGTTAGCGCCTTAATCTCATCCATCATGGTATCGTCGATATGTAGACGACCAGCGGTATCAATGATCAGAATATCTTGATATTGGATTTTGGCTTCTTCAATCGCACGCTTTGCGATATCAATTGGATTCTCATCTGTGCTTGAGTTCACAAACTTAGCATTCACCTGACCGGCTACTTGCTCAAGCTGTTTGATAGCCGCTGGACGATAAACGTCGGCAGAGACTAGCATGACTTTTTTCTTTTGACGCTCTTGTAAATATTTTGCCAACTTACCAGCTGTAGTCGTTTTACCCGCACCTTGTAGACCTGCTAGCAAATAAACAACAGGCGGCTTACCTGTCATCTCTAACTGCTGATTGGCGCTGCCCATCATTTCGGTCAGCTCGTCGTGTACGATTTTGACAAAGGCTTGACCTGGCGCTAACTCTTTTAGCACCTCAGCACCAAGCGCTTGTTCTTTTACGCGTTTTACAAAATCACGAGTGACAGGCAACGCCACATCGGCTTCTAACAACGCCATACGCACTTCACGTAGCGTGTCTTTGATATTGTCTTCGGTCAACTGTCCGGTACCGACGATGTTACGTAGGCTCGATGATAAGCGTTCTGTTAAGGTATCAAACATAAATAACTCTCAATTAAAATGGTTTTCAATTAAATAATACGCAATTAAAATAACTCTAAATCAAACCATTAAAATGGTTCATAAATAATATTAGGATACGCTATAAGATATTAGGATATTGCATGACAAGGGACATGATAAAAGAATTATATTATCAATACTATAGCATTAACATGACTCAAAACTTATAGTCGTTTCGCAAAGGACACAGCGCTTATAATTGTAGTCAACTTTTTATAGATGACATATTTTATGTTTTGCGCTATGCAGCACTACCGATCATTTATAAGTTATAAGCAAGATGGTGCTCAATTGGCACCCATTTTATGATAAATTGGACGATTATTCTAATCATTCTGATAATACCACTTTAGCGACACATTGAGCGGCAGTTTATGCTCAGTATAAGATGAGGCTTTTTATCTGTGCACTTTGCATTCTTACTTGCTAGCATGGCTTATATCTTAGTCAGCATCCATATTGGTTGGGCGCTGGTTCAGGACAAACCTATCCACAAAAGCCTCAGTTTGGGCTTATTGCTGGTTGGCATGGCGGCACATGCGGCACTGCTATATCCATACGTTGTGACGCTGTATGGTTTGAATTTCAACTTATTCAATATAATCAGTCTGACCAGTTTATTTTTCTTATTCTTTTACCTGTTGTTCTGTTTATACCGCCCTATTCTTAGTCTTGGTATTTTGGCAGCACCCACTGCGTTGATAGGTATGACTGTCGGTTATGTCGGCCGCGCCCCTTATCAACCACTAACGGATGTCAGTATCGGACTTGAAATCCATATCATATTATCATTAGCTGCCTATTGTGTGCTGTTGATGGCTGCGGTACAAGCGCTATTTTTACGTCTACAAATACGTGAGCTCAAGCATCATACCATTCATCGCTTTTGGGTCAATAAACTCCCCTCCTTGCAAAGTATGGAGAGTTTATTATTCGATATGCTGTTGGTAGGCTTTGTATTGCTCAGTATCGCACTAGGGATTGGGTTTATCTATGTGAAAGACTTGATGGCGCAACATATCGTGCATAAGACTGTTTTTAGTCTACTGTCGTGGTTATTATTTGGTATGCTACTATTCGGTAATTGGCGTGCTGGCTGGCGAGGCAAACGTGCGGCCAATATCACTATTTATGCCTTTATTCTATTAGCCATTGGCTTTGTTGGTAGCAAGTTCGTCTTAGAAATGCTCTTATAAAATATATATTCAGAAAAAGGCGGTCAGTAACTATTGCTACTGACCGCCTTTTTCTATTCTTAGCCGACTCACTACTCATTTTTCTTAGTTAAATACGACTGTCTTATTACCCGCTACAATCACACGGTTTTGCACATGCCAGTTTACGGCACGTGCTAATACGTTGCGTTCGATATCACGGCCGATAGCACGCAATTCTGTCACCCCTTGGCGATGCGTCACACGGTGTACGTCCTGCTCGATGATAGGCCCTTGATCAAGCTCAGCGGTGACATAGTGCGCAGTTGCGCCGATAAGCTTAACGCCTTTATCATAAGCCTGACGATAAGGATCTGCACCCACAAACGCTGGCAAGAAAGAATGATGAATATTGATAATCTGCATCGGCCAACGCTTGACAAAATCTGATGACAATATCTGCATATAGCGCGCCAATACTAGCAAGTCGTTACCTGCCATCAGCTTATGAATCTGCTCTTCTGCATCGAACTTATTGTCTTTGGTCACTGGCACATGATGAAAAGTAATGCCAAAATTTTGTACTGCTTGCTTTAAATCAGGATGGTTGCTGACCACGCAAGTAATCTCGCAATCGAGCAGTCCACGCTGATGTCGCCATAATAGATCTAACAACGCATGATCAAACTTAGATACCAAAATACCGACTTTGGTCTTCGTTGCATTATTATGTAGACGCCAATCCATATCGTGGCGCTTAGCAACCGTATGCGCAAAGCTGGCCTCAAAATTCTCGATAATATCGCTCAATCCTGCCAAAGCAAACTCTAAACGCATGAAATATTGACCGCCTTCATGCGCCGTTGAATACTGATCAAGCGTAATGATATTAGCACCATAACGATGAATAAATTCAGAGACTGCTTGTACGATACCAGCCTGATCTTTGCATTTGATGAGCAGCGTGGCTGTATCGATAGCGCTAGGAATCTGTTTGCTCTGAGAAGCTATGGTCGATAATGAAACCGTTTTAGTGTTGTCTGACATAATTCGCCCAATATAAAAAATGATGACTTATCGCTGAAAAATTGCTGACAGCATAGTAAACCGGTTATTTTAATCTTTTTTGCAATACTTTGCTGAGCGAGTTGGTTGTTTTTGGTTATTTAAGGTGATTTGGTTTTTTGAAAGGACAAACTAAAAACCCCTGACACGTGGTCAGGGGTTTACAAATTATGAGAATTTACTGAACAGTATAAATAACATTAGTGGTCACACCTTTAGGAGTAGTCACAGAAATTTTGAAATAGTCACCTGCTTCGCACTCATCTAATGCAAAAGTATTAATAGTCCCTGTATTATCACCAGGTTTACCAGGAGATACTATTGCTGGCACTTCTTCAGGGCCTCCAATCATTTCTACAGTACAGCTACCACTGCCTTCTCCGCTAGTTTTGTCAACAACTGAGCCTGAAATGGTAGTACCAGATGGCATTGGGTTTAAATCATAGAAACCACCGCTATTGATGCGAGTAACTACTCTTTTATTTGCTGCAGTAATGATTTGTGTATTAGGAGATAATAACGTGATATTTGGAATACCATTCGATAGCAACTGAATACCTTCATAACGTACTACTGCATCTAGCCCTGAGTTACAGGTCATAGGTTTATTTGGCGATACAAAGTTACCAATAAAGGTATTTTCAAAGAGATCTTTCTTATCTTGAGCAAAAGTTGGAAACTTAAGCTGGATAAATTGCTGGATATTGTTTTCACACACTTGATTGGCTTGAGTAGTTAATGGGTAATTGAACTCCCCTATTTGGAAGATGCCGTCTTCATTGTCATCACGGAAAGTATCTCCAATATTGTGGACCAATGTATCAACTCCTTCATCCCAAGCATTGTTTTCATTATTATCTATATATGATTTCTCACCTTCAACAACTGCTAGAATACTAACACGACCATCACCAGGGCGAGGGTTTTGAGTTGAGAAGGTAACTTCACAGGCACCATTAGATGTTGTACAACTAGAAGGAGATACTTTACCGCCTTCAGCAGTAAAGTTAACTACTGTCCCATCGGGTACTTTATTACCATTACGATCGACTAGACGTGCAACTACTGAAGTTTCATCACCATCCAAACTCCAATCCAGCACATTTTTACCGAAGGATAAGCTTATTCCATCTTGTGTTACACGAGAGCTAGCAATAGATATGCCTTTTGATAAAGCATTAATACGAGCATCAGTTGCTAAAGTTGCTTTTATCTCTACAGGGCCTGGAGTACTGCCAGGATAAATATTAACTGAAACCTTACCATTTTCATCCGTAATAGCATTAAAACTATTTTTGTTTCCTAATACACCAAAAGTCAATCCGAGAGGAGACTTTTCTAATGAGAGAGTCACTTCTGCGTTGGCGAGCGGTGTTTTATTTGAATATATTGCAAATTCAGCTTCACCCGTCGCTGATGATCCGCTATTCTGAATACCTAATGTAAGCTCATTTGAAGTATAAACAATAGAAGTAGCTTCAGGCGCTTGAACAGTAAGATTGGCCGTCTGAGTAGCCGAACTGCCTGTACTAGCCGATATACGAACATTCCCACTACATAAAGTATTGTCTGTATTTATAGCTTTATAGACAAATGTAATCATACCATTTTCATCTGAAGTTGCTTGAGTAGGTAGCTGACCACAACTAGCATTCAAACTGACTAATATGCCACTTATAGCGTTACCTTCCGTATCAGTTGCCATTAATGATATAGCTGTTTGACCACCTGCAGAAAGCTGCGAGTCAACCACAGTTAGGGCACTTAGATTTACATTTGTTGCTTGTACGGAAAATGTTAAATTATTAATTGCCGTATTGTCATTATTACTTGCATTAGCGGTGATGGTGTATGCGCCAGAAACTTCAGGAGCATTAGGCTTCACGAAAATTCGAGCTTTACCTTCACTATCTGTTAACTTAGCTCCTGATGTTGTCTGAGATAACACAACACCATCAGCATCAATCGAGAATGTTACCTTAGCATTTGCGACAGGCTCATCATTCCCGTCCATAACTTGTACTTCATAATAAGCACCTTCTAGATCGATAGAAGTTATGGTATTACCATCTACATCTACTAGCCCACTGTTGCTAATATTTAATTCTGCAGCAGGTGTTTCAACGCCCCCATCACCAGTACCTGGCTGTTGCACTCCTAGGTCAGGTTCCGGCGCGATAGTATCAGTACCGTCACCGCCGCCACCACAGCCCGCTAGGGCTAATGATAATGTGAGTGCTGTTAATTGAAACAACTTAGAAGTGGGCAGGGATGTATATGACATGTTTTAACTCCGCATGAGCAGTAATTTATCTGAGCAAATAAGCAAAAAATCATTACCCAGAATCAAAAGAGATTGGTAATGATACATAGATTTACAGTAATACTGGTGTATTAACAGATTGTATTAAATATATAACAGCAACTTTACTGACTTTTGTTATAACTTACAACTAAAAATTAATCTTTACTATTAAACAATCAACAACATAGAGCGCTCATTTCAGGGTATAATAGCCCTCCTTTAATTCGACAGTTATTGTAAAAATATTTGAGTATTCATCTGTTTTATGGTATAAATGTCGGCTTTAAAATTTTCTGAATTGGTCAGCCTGTTATTTGCCTTTAGATAGCAGCAAAACCAGCTCAACCTTCATATAGTTTTGTTTGGTGCAAAGCTGCCGCTTGCTGTGTCCATGCCGCAAAAACGTGCAACTTGCCCAGACTGGTATGAGAAAAACTCATACCTCATAGATTAGGAGTTCGCCATGTCTCGAGTTTGCCAAGTGACTGGAAAGCGCCCTATGGTGGGTAATAATGTTTCGCATGCAAACAACAAAACCCGTCGTCGCTTTCTACCAAACCTTCACAACCATCGTTTTTGGGTAGAGTCTGAAAACCGCTTTGTACGTCTACGTGTGTCTACCAAAGGTATGCGCATCATTGACAAACTTGGTATCGATAAAGTGTTAGCGGATCTACGCGCACAAGGTCAAAAAGTTTAAGTTAAAAATAGCAGCTGGGTGATGACTCTCATCATTTAGGCTGCTGTTTTGCTACATTAATTGTGGCAACTCACTCTTTGAGACACGTACCTATCGTTTGAAGACCCCTCATTTACAGGAAAGCTATCATGAGAGATAAAATTAAATTAGTATCAACAGCTGGTACTGGGTATTACTACACCACTACTAAAAACAAGCGCACTATGCCTGGCAAAATGGAAATCAAAAAGTTTGATCCAAAAGTACGCCAGCACGTGATCTTTAAAGAAGCTAAAATCAAATAATCTTCATTTTATAAGTGGTATTATTTGAACAGAAAAAGGGTTTATCAATTGATAAACCCTTTTTTTATGCTTGTATATCTAGCTATCTTCAGCTCGCTAACAAACTAAAGATCAGCTGTAGTGCGTTGGTTCTTTATCATACACATGCGCATGCCACTTACTCATCTGCTTCTGCATAATGACCTGAATCGCAGCATGAATCATATGTTGACCAATGGCTTGAGTATCGCTACCAAGTAGTTCTTTTAGCTTGTCAGAAAAATCAATAGTCATCAACGGCGCTTCATCTTGTTCAGCATCACGTAACAACAATCTGCCATCATCTGCTTCCACCAACTCTAACGTGGTTTCTTTGGCAAATCCTGCAAATTGATCGCTACTCTCGTTATCTACTTCTATATCATTATCGATATCGTATGGCATTAATATGTTCCTTATTATCCCGTTTAGTACTGGTAGAGAAACTAGTCATTGCAAAGCAGTCATTTCTAAAAATAAACTCATTCGGCAAATCTATCGTCTTACAGTAACGCGGGGAAATCTGTCTTACTCATACAATGGACGCTTTAACATTGAAATTCAAGGGCTGTCACATAAGTCTTCGCTATAAAAGCAAACTTGAATGCCATGTCGTTTGTATATATTAGTGCCAATAACGTAACTTTCCTAATGTAAATAAGAAGGCCACAAACATTCCAAGGTAATAAACCAGCTTTAGCTCAAGGCTAGGATCACGATACTTAAATGGCAGTGCAACGGTGGCCGTCGCAGTGGGCAATATCAGCAGCATAAGCAGCCAGTTTTCAATGACATTTAGCCAACCTTGTAAATCAGTTCCGTGACGTAGTGACGCCAACCCCATTAACAAACAAGCGATAATTAAGCTGGTAAATAAGCCATTTGGTAAGTCTTTAGGATAGATAATTTTAGCAATACTGGCTGGTACGATTCTCATATAAAATTCCAGTCATGCTTGTAGGACATGGCTTAATGATTAAAAATATAAAATATTACGACACTATATAGGCGTGAATAAACAATATAGATGCGAATAAACGATACAGGCGCGGAAAAGCATTATATCTGCAGCTAAACAACTTAACTGTAAGTACCCATGAGCCATAGCATCGATATACAAGAGGTCAAATAACCCAAACTAATCGCATTCCAACTTTCGATATGAAGGCCCTTAACTTTATTGAGTATGCGAGAGCCTACCCAAAAAAACAGCGGAATGCCTAACATAAATGCAGGCACAATGACCGCAGCATGACGCAGCACTGTTTCAACATCATCACCTACCATCAGGCGAAAGCCATAACCTGCCAAACTAAGTACAAGTGCAAACATCGCTAAGCCAACGGTAATACCTCTAGGCACCAAGCTGCGCTGCGATGTTTCACTTTCAAGTGATTGCTTAGCCTGCTGATTCAACGTCTCATGAGAGTTTACTTGCTCAGAAGGCTCTGTTGAACTGCTAGAATTGTTTGTGTCCATATTTCACCTTTACGTGACTGACCATTATATAGAGTTAATTCAATTTAAAAGAGATACAGGGCAACTGAGTGCAGATGTATACGTGATACTTCAAGCGAGGTTAACGCTGTCGCTCTTTTATAGAGGATTAACTATATAGTCATAAGTTATACAGCACATTCTAATATTATTATGGCATGGCTAATAGCGTTTATTAACCATATCACACTCGCTAGCTGTTGTTGGCTAATAACAACTCTGCGCGCATCTCATCGATAGCCGCTTTATAATCTTCTTGATTGAATATTGCAGAACCCGCAACGAACATATCAGCGCCCGCTTCAGCAATCGCACGTATATTACTGGCTTTGATACCGCCATCAACTTCCAATCGAATATCTCGACCACTAGTAATAATACGCTGACGTACCTGACGGACTTTATCTAAAGTACTATCGATAAACGACTGTCCACCGTAGCCCGGGTTCACACTCATCAATAAAATCTGATCTACTTTATCCATAACATAATCAAGATAATGTAATGGTGTCGCTGGGTTCAATACCAAGCCACACTCTGCACCGCCATCTTTGATCAGTTGAAGTGAGCGATCGATATGAGCGCTGGCTTCTGGATGGAAGGTAATGATACTAGCACCCGCTTCCAAAAACTGCTCAATCATACTATCGACAGGTGAAACCATCAGATGTACATCAATTGGCGCTTCAACACCATAGTCGCGCAATGCCTTGCAAATCATGCTACCAAACGTCAAATTGGGTACGTAATGATTGTCCATTACATCAAAATGAATCACATCGGCACCCGATTCTAGTACCTTCTCCACTTCTTCGCCCAACCGCGCGAAATCAGCTGAGAGTATCGACGGTGCAATAAGATAAGGTTTAGCAGGACTGTTCATAATTGAGCTACCTAATTCATGTTTATATAAGATATTGATAAATTAAAAAGAAAATTTCAAGCGGCTCACATATACTGAGAGCCTTTTATATATTGATGCTAAATACTTAATGGTTTAGCGCTGCTTATATTGAGTTTTGCAATAAGCGCGGCCAACTTCGAAAGAGCGCTTTGCCTCATGTTTGGTAGCACGATTGCTTACTCTCTGACGCCATAAGCGAAAAGATGACGGCTTTAGCTCTTGGCGCATGAGCTTGATAACCCCAGTCTCATCGAGACCGTAGCTATGCTCTATGGCACCGAATGTCGTTCTATCTTCCCATGCCATCTCTATCACACGAGATATTTGCACGTCATCAAGTACTCTATCACCAGCGTCATTGACGGTTTTTGCAATCAGCTCGTCTGACTTAGCTTGAGACACTTCATCATTATAATCATTGCTACGTTGTTTGTTTTGTAGAGCAGCATCCATATCAGCTTGCATAGTCGCTTTTGTAGAGCTCGTATCTGCTGACTTATTCTTTGGATTAGAAGCTGTCAAATCTTGATAACCTGCCATAAAAATTACCTGTTGAGCATGAATGGAATAGCGAAAAATGTATCACGGTCATCTGCAGGGCATCTTAGCTCATTTGAGCCATATGCCAATGATGTTCGATATGATCATTAATCACCGTCTGAATAAAATAATAGCTGTGGTCATGCCCCGCTTGGTAGCGTAATGTTAAGGGCTGTTTGGCTTTTGCACAAGCATCTTGTAGTTTAGAGGTCTGTAGCTGACCTTCTGCTAAGAAATTATCAGCTGCGCCTTGATCAACCAAAATGCTCGAATATTGCTGGCCAACCTTTTCAATCATTTGTGAGGCATCGGCTTGCGCCCATAGAGACTTATCATCACCGAAGTACTCTGTATAGGCAGCTTGCCCCCATGCAGACTCACTCGCCGCACATACTGGCGATAAAGCCGATACGCTGACAAACTTGCTTGGGAACTTAAACCCTAGCAATAACGCACCATGACCACCCATTGAGTGTCCTGTGACACCGATGCTGTGAATGGGAAACTCTGAACGTAGTAAGTCATATAGCTCATCGACGATGTAGCTTTGCATGTTAAAGTTGTCTGACCACGGCGCTTGGGTCGCGTCAACGTAATAGCTTGCACCTTGACCGACAAAATAGCGATCGTCGTTTGGTACATCACTGTCTTCACTACTTCTAGGCGAAGTATCAGGTGCGATAAGTATCATACCAAGCTCGCTGCATTTTTGCTGAAAATGCGCTTTATGAGTGACGTTATCGGCATTACATGTCAAACCTGATAAATACAATATCGCAGGACAACGTCGTCCAGCCAAAGCTTCATCAGGTAAATAAATACTAAACGTCATAGAGGTTTTGGTAGACGTCGACTCGTGACTATAATAATGCTGCTCACCGTTAAAGCAACGATTCACGCTTTTTTGGGTAAGCTGTTTATTGGTAGATAAACTATGACTATAGGAATTTTGCATGAATGATATCCTTTTATTCAAAATAGAACCAATGACGATGTTTAATAAATGCTCATCATCTAATAGTAAATCTGATATTGGCATTTATTAAATGCCAAATCATACTTTGTATTTATTTAGCTATTCAGCAGCTATCTCTACTTCGTCTACCGATATATTAGTAGCACTGTCAGGTAGAATATTAACCGTTGTAGAAGTAGTATTATTCGTAATACTAGCAACAGATGGGCGCGCCTTATCAAACAATACTTGTTCAAATGCAGGTAATGCTGTCTCCATTAAGCTACCAATCACCATTTGCGGCTCTGATGACTCAAAGCCCATGGCGCTCTCACGCTCATTGACCCGTATACTGGCATCTTTAAAAGCCGACTCAAAACTGGTATTCCCTCGTAGGCTTTCAGCAAAAAATGCTTGACCAAAATAGGTCATCTCAGCCGTGTTGGTGCAGCCAAACGACGCTTTGTCAGCAGCTGATGCAGTAATCACTACCGTGGTTGGCGATGCTAATTCGTCAATAAACGAACCTGAATAGCAGGCAGACACCACTATCACACGCCAGCGGATACCAGATGCGTCTAGCGCGTCACGCAACCATATAGCATCTAAATTATCCATCGCAAGCGGCGGATTTGCCAATTGGACAATATCCTGATTACCATGTGAAGACAACGTCAAAAACAATACATCTTCATCAGCATTCATCTGCTGACCGATTTTCTTTAGGCCACGCAAAATGCTGGTCTTAGTAGCAATTGGTTCATCTAGCCAACTATAAGTATTATTGATCAGCGATAGTGAATGCCCGCTGGTACCAAAGCGCACATCAAACAGCTCGCGTACCTTATTAATCTCAGAGCGAAAGACATTTTGATCAGAAAACCCCGCAACTCCCATAAAGTACCAGTCAGTTTTGCCATCGATACTTGGGTCTATACTATCCAATGCTTGCTGTAATAGACGTGGCTGCTGATATAGTGCCGCCTCTTCTAGTACAGGCTCTACAGGTATTTGCTTAAAAATTGGCTGATCAGCGACATTACGCTGCCAGATGGTCAGCAACGCCACCGCGCCAACCAATACAATGATTCGCTCCCACCATGGTATACGCAGACGACGGGAGAAAATCCACAATAGCGCTAGCGTTTGCCATAAGAACAATACTAAAAACAGTACTGGTAAGAACGAATAACTCCAATTTGGCAACCAACCATAGCTACCAAAAAACTGCACCAAGCTCTGTAATAAGGCTGACAATGTATCGGCGACCAACCACAGCACTACTGGTACAAATACCAAGGCTTGGTTGCTCGCTCGCCGAGCCAAAATGATACCACCAAGCAAAATAATCATCGGCCAGATCAAATAACTGACCAATCCTTGCTCATTAAATATACTGCCACTTTCAGCAGCTAACCATGAAAATAAGACATTACTACCAAGCGCCAATAGTGCAAATACGGCAAACTGTACAAAAGTAGGTTTAACCCAAGAAAAAGCCCGTGTTGAGCCCACCAGCATCCATAAGGTTGCAATAATATTGGCAGCGAAATTGAGCGAAAAACGCTGAAGCGAGACGGTTTTTAACGACGTAAGTGACAAAGACTTAGACCTCTAGCCAGTCGAGAAAAATAAAATGACTCAATGATAATTACCTTAATGTAACAGCCGCGCGGTGTAATCAGTTGACGATTTTTTGTACAGCATGCAGACATCGATTTATATTGAATTCACGATGGAGTGATTATAGAAGATGACTAGCATTGCCTAATATTTTAGCTCGCTAATCTATCGCGATTGTAACGGATTGTCGGTTAAGAGGATAAGGCTGATTTGTAAAATTCACTAAAATTTGGCCAAAAATTCAAATAAAAAAGGAGGCCTCTTATATAAAGCCTCCCTTTTTTGCTAATTACTAAACATTATCTCATCAATAGCTCATTGACGCGTTTTAGGTAAGCGGCTGGATCGTCTAGCTGACCGCCATCTGCCAATAATGCTTGATCAAAGATCACTTGTGCCAAATCATCAAACTGCTTACTACTTTCAAGCTTCTTAATGAGTGGATGATCCGGGTTTACTTCTAGTGTTGGCTTACTTGCTGGTACGTCCTGACCCATTTGCTGTAGCATCTGAATCATTTGTGGCGATAACTCACCTTCACCTACAACCAAGCAAGCTGGACTATCGACTAAACGAGTAGACACTTTGACGTCTTTAGCACGCTCACCCAATGCAGCCTTTAGTTTATCAACAACAGGCTTTAGCGTTTCTTGGGCTTTCTCCGCTTCCGCTTTTTCTTCATCATCTTGCAAGTCGCCTAAATCTACGGCGCCTTTCGCGATGTTTTGCAGCGGTGTCTCATCGAATGAGGTCAAGAAGTTCATTGCCCATTCATCCACACGGCTGGTCATCAAGATAACTTCGATGCCTTTTTTCTTAAATAACTCAAGTTGCGGGCTGTTTTTCGCAGCGGCTAGATTATCAGCGGTGAGGTAGTAGATAGCTTTTTGGCCATCTTTCATACGACCTTTATAATCTTCGAAGCTTGTCACCAAGCCGTCTTGGGTGCTGGTAGCATAACGCAATAGCTTAGCAATACGTTCTTGATTGCCTGCGTCTTCACCTAAACCTTCTTTGATGACATCACCGAACTCTGCATAGAACTGGGCAAATTTCTCTTGCTTGTCACTGTCTTCGCTATTAGCAAGGCTTGCGAGTAAGGTCAAGATACGGCGAGCGTTACCATCACGAATAGATTTTACATCACGTGACTCTTGTAGTAGCTCACGGCTCACGTTCAATGGCAAATCTGCCGAATCAATCACACCTTTCACAAAACGCAAATACATCGGTAGCAATTGCTCAGCTTCGTCCATAATAAAAACGCGCTTCACATATAGCTTTAGACCATGCTGCTGCTCACGAGTGTATAGATCAACTGGCGCTTTTTTAGGGATATATAATAGCTGCGTATACTGTACGCGACCCTCTACACGGTTATGCGTCCAAGTAAGCGGCGCATCCATGTCATAAGAGATATTCTTATAAAAATCGACATATTCACCATCTTCAATTTCAGAGCTTGAGCGAGTCCATAGTGCACTGGCTTTGTTGATTGTTTCCCACTCATCAGTGAGTACCATCTCGCCACCAGCAGGCGTGTCGTCGTTTTCGTCTTCTTTTACATCTTCTTGCCAGATCTCTTTACGCATCTGAATTGGCAGACTGATATGGTCAGAGTATTTATTAACCAAGCGCTTGATTTTGCTGCGATCTAAATAGTTATCTTCGCCCTCGCTATATTCTTCTTTTAGATGCAAAGTAATCGCCGTACCGCGTGTGTCTTTGGTAATAGGTTCAACAGTAAAACTACCAGTACCATCTGATACCCAGCGCACGCCCTTATCCGCAGGCTCGCCCGCTTTGCGTGATTCAACACTGATGGTGTCAGCCACGATAAAACCTGAGTAAAAACCAACACCGAACTGACCAATCAATTGTCCGTCTTGCTTTTGTGATTCAGACAATTTGTCCAAAAACGCCTTGGTGCCTGATTTAGCAATCGTACCTAAATTTTCGATTGCGTCAGCTTCGTTCATACCAATACCATTGTCGGTAAAGGTAATAGTTTTGGCAGCTTCATCAACAGCGATGCGGATTTTTAATTCGCCATCATCTTCATAAAGGCTATCATCATTTGTGCCTTCAAAGCGCAACTTATCACAAGCATCCGACGCATTAGATACCAACTCGCGGACAAAAATATCAGCGTTAGAGTATAGTGAATGCGTTACCAAATGCAGTAACTGCGCCACTTCCGCTTCAAACGTATGTTTTTTTAATTCTGGATTCAGACCTTCAGCTTGAGTTGCTTCACTCATAAAAACTCCTTTAAATTCTATGAAAGACCTATTATCAGATAACGATATACTCACTAAAGCCGTTCTCATAATGTTAGAGAACTTGCCTTATGTAATACCGTTAAACTGTCTATACTAATAGGGGCATTGAGAAAAAATTCAAGCTCAAAATCTTTATTCAATAAAAAACACCGCGCTTGTTTACCAAGGCGGTGTTCTGGTATCAATTGTTTGTTTGCTTGGTTTTTACTTACTTGGTTATTTAATTGCTCAGTCATTTTCTGATATAGCAATCAAAGTGCAAACAACAGCAACTACTCTGAATATGCTTCTATCAATATATCCCAGAGAGTCGTCAGCTTTTTTGAAAATTGAGTATGGGTTTTCATAGTAACCTCTATGTCGATTAACATCGGCTTGTTAGTAATATTATCTTTTTAGTAATATTGTCTTGTTAGCTACTATTAAAACCATTTCTCTATTATTTGTATAATCAATTGATTACAACGTATCATTTCATTTTGCAAAACTATAGCCTGACTGACTCTTAGTTTTTAACGTGGCATCGGACGAATAGTAAGGATTTGCTCACTACGACCAAAGGGCCCATGTACATCGTGCAATACTGCACTTGTCAGTCCGATACCATCATCGCCATATTGTTGTACAGCCTCGATACCGAGCCAGCGACCTTTTGGCGAGCGATGCATATGGATTTGCAAATCAGTATTGGGAAACATCCATTCTAACTTAGATAAACCAAGACCCAATCTTGGTACAACACCATTGGCAGTATCGACCATACCTAACAGATGCACCAAGTCATCAGTCGGCTCGCCTTCAATCATGTCGAGATCATTGGTAATCCATACCATACCGCGACCAGCACGACGGTCTTCTGTCGCTACTAGACGTACGCTTTCGATAAAGCCGCCCGGCCAGCCTTTCATGCCTTCCCAAACTGGCAACTCTTCAGGTTTATACTCTGCTAGTTGATCTTCAAGTCCGGCAATCTCGCTGGTATCTTGAGTAATCAGTCGCCACGCTCTTGCAATGATAGCATCGCGGCCACGGCTACTCATGACCGCTTCGACCAGCTCAATAGTCTTACCCGGTCGGATACAGCGAGTAGTGATAGTAAAATCGTCAAGTGGTATTAGCCCCAAGATATCGAGGCTCACACGTGCGATACGAGTATTAGGTTGTGGCGCAAAGCTGTTGATCTCAGCTGTCAGTAGGCCTGTTGCTGGTGCCATATGCTGCTCATGCTCATTCCAAGCACCTTGTGCATGCTTGGTTGGCTGATAATGCGCCACACTGACACCGTCCTCTTGTAATTCTCGTTTAATAAATTTGTAATAAGCAGTCATAGCTATCCTATATTTGGTACTTTCATCTGTATTTTTATTTATGCTTATACTTTTTATTTATGGATAAGCTCTTGTTTTCTTAGCGTAAGAATACGGCGAGCTTTTTGTATGAAAAATAAAAAACAGATCATGACTACTGCGAGCATCGCGTAGAAAAAGCTTTTTTCTGCCATAAACTTCATAATATTCATAAACAACACGAAAACTACTGCTGCCATCACTAGCATATTAAGTTTTAGTTGTTTGTTGACTTCAGCGAGCGTGGCCTCTGCCAAGACAAATCTGGCTTTTGGTTCTTTCATGCGACCTTATCCATATCAATGATGGTTCATACAAATATAAATACAAACACGAATATTAGTTACTTACCAACCTGAGTAACAGGAATCCGCAGCGCTTTCGGCAGACTAAACGTTACATTTTCTTCAATACCAGATAGTTCACTAGGTAGATCGCCACCCCAGTCTTGCAGCTGTTGCAATACTTCTTGGATCAACACTTCGGGCGCGGATGCACCAGCGGTCACGCCTATACTCTGCACACCATCTAACCAACGCTTATCCATCTCACTGGCATTATCGATTAGGTACGCTCGGCAATTCATACGCTCGGCAAGCTCACGCAAGCGATTGGAGTTTGATGAGTTTGGCGAACCAACAACCAAGACTACTTCACAGCGACTGGCCAAATCTTTTACCGCATCTTGGCGGTTTTGAGTAGCATAGCAAATGTCGTCTTTGCGAGGGCCTTGGATACTAGGGAATTTTTCACGTAGCGCATCGATAACGCGCGCAGTATCATCCATCGACAAAGTTGTCTGAGTCACAAATGCCAAGCGTTCAGCATCTTGTACAGTCAATGCGGCCACATCACCTTCATCTTCGACCAGATGAATCTGCCCACCATGGCGACGATTGAAACGCCCCATAGTACCTTCGACTTCTGGATGTCCTGCATGTCCTATTAACACTGCATCCATCCCATCTTGCGCAAACTTTGCCACTTCGATATGTACTTTAGTCACTAACGGGCATGTTGCATCAAACACCGTCAAATCTCGGCGCTCTGCTTCATCTTCAACCGCTTTGGAGACCCCATGAGCGGAGAAAATAACGATGGAGCCGTCTGGCACTTCGTGAAGCTCTTCAACGAATACAGCACCACGATTGGCCAAGTCTGACACCACAAACTTATTATGCACAACTTCATGACGGACATAAATAGGCGGCTCGAAACGTGTCAATGCTTCATTAACAATCGCAATTGCACGGTCCACACCAGCACAAAATCCACGGGGATTGGCAAGATAAATTTGCATAAAAAGGCCTATCATTGGATAATTTATAGTTAAAACGTATTTTTGAATTTTTTATTCAAAAGTTGGGTCGAAATCAATGCTCTACTTTAGCATAATTTGCTTTTGTCGCTCTCTAAAATAGCTGTCTACTTATAGCAATATTTTGTGGGCAAACCTCAGCATACTTACGACATATTGCAAAACCAGCTTTAACTTGTATAAAAGCAGTTTATAATAATGCATCTATTATAATTTCTATCGCCATACATGATGGCGTTTTTTATTTTTTCCAGTCTTTGTTTTTGACTGAGGCACTGCTTAACTTTTTATCAACACGCATTTATTACGATACATTTTACGAGTTACCAAGACACCTTCTATTAGGACAAATTGTATGACAGGTTCATTATTCATTGTTACCGCCGCTTCAGGTACTGGCAAGACCTCACTGGTTAAGCAATTGCTTGCTACCACCAATGACTTGACTGTCAGCGTCTCTCACACCACTCGCGCACCGCGTCCAGGCGAGATTGATGGTCAGCACTATCATTTCACGGATACTGATAGTTTTACCAATGGTATCAATGCAGGTCTATTTCTAGAGCATGCTGAAGTATTTGGTAATTATTATGGCACGTCAGAGGAAAGTGTTCGTACCCAGCTAGCGGCGGGTATCGATGTGATTTTGGAGATTGACTGGCAAGGCGCGACGCAAATCAGAAATATCTTCCCCGATGCCATTATGGTTTTTATTCTACCACCCAGCATTGCGACATTACGTCAACGTCTCTCAACCCGCGCGCAGGATTCTGTAGAAGTTATAGAGCGCCGTCTAGCTGGCGCGGTCACCGAAATGGCACAATATGTGAATGCTGACTATGTAGTGATCAATGATAATTTTGACGTAGCCTTAGCTGAGCTAAAAGCCATTATCGTAGCCGACAGGCAGACACTTAGTCGTCAGCAGCAGCGCTATCATCGTACGATTAGCAACTTGCTAAACACTCAGGTAGAAGAGTAAACTACGCACAAGCAGCTAATCTCGTAAGTAGATATAAAAAGCAACTACGCGACTTGGCAAAAAATGCTATAATATTTAGCTATCCCCCTTTATATTTTTGATATTATTTTTATTGAGTGGCGGGCAAGGTCCGTTACCCGTTACTAATAAAAACAACCGAGGTAGCTATTTATGGCACGAGTGACGATTGAAGATTGTTTGGATAATGTTGATAATCGCTTTGAGCTAATTTTGGTCGCAAGCAAACGCGCCCGTCAATTGGCCAAAGGTATTGCCGAGCCGTTGGTTGACGTTGATAACGACAAGCCTACAGTATTGGCATTACGTGAGATTGCCGCTGGCAAAATCACACGCGACATTCTAAATCAGCCAGAGCATAATTTTGCTACTAGCTCATTAGATTTAGCATTGTCAGGCGACCACAGCTTCTAGTAGGCTGTTTTGATAAGATGTATTTTATAAAGCCAATAGCGTTTTTATAAAATAAATACACATCTTGATCAACTATAGAGACCACAGCATAGGCTGTGGTTTTTTGGTTGTAATAATAGTGTATTGGCTATTTTGGTCACCATTTATCCCCCAAATAGACCACTGAGTGAAATTTTTTCATCGCCCACACGCTTATCAGTTGACATTGAAAGCGATTTGCGATTAATTAGAGAATGGCGTACTCATCCTTAAGTTTTGTATGGTAGGTCATTATTTAGCCTCCATTTGCTTCGGTAAATGGCCCAACAAGTAGGTCATGGAAAATAGGATCATCATTTTATGAGTCAAACCCTACCCAAACTCAGTCATCACCTCGTCGATGATGCTCAATATAATTTACTACGTTCGGTAGGTTATCTCACTGCTGCTGAGCGCCGTGATATTGTTGATGCTTGTGAGTTCGGAGATATTGCGCACATTAAAGACAAGCGCAAATCAGGGGAACCTTATATCACGCATCCAATCGCTGTCGCTGAGATACTAGCGGGCTTTCGCTTAGATCGAGATACTATTATTGCAGCAATTCTGCATGATACGGTCGAAGACACCGAAGTCAGTGATGAGCAAATCAAGCAGCGTTATGGCGAAATTGTATCAAGACTGGTCGATGGTGTGACTAAGCTAAAATCATCTTCGCATAACAAGCAGCAGAATAAAGCGGCCACCTTTCATAAAATTCTGACCGCCACCCTCGCAGACCCGCGTGTACTCATTATCAAGCTTGCTGACCGTCTACATAATATGTCTACGCTTGACGCGGTACGTCCTGAAAAACAGCGTACCACAGCTCAAGAAACCTTAGATTTTTATGTGCCATTTGCCCGGCTAATGGGTCTGAATGATATTGCTGACTATATCGAAGTATTGTGTTATCGCAATTTAGACTCTGATATGTACAACAAGCTGTCTGATAAACTGCTACAGCATGGGCTTGGACGTAACTTTCAAAGAGAGTCGATTCATCGTTATTTGAGTATCGTGCTAAACAACTTGGATCTCAATGGTCTGGTCAAAGTCTTAGACAATCGCGTGGTCATATATCGTCAGTTTTTTCGCAATCGCGGTGAGATTAATGCGTTACTGCGTCACTACGCGTTTGAAATCGTCCTCGACAATATCGAAGCCTGTGACAAGCTGGCCTATTATCTAATCAAAAAATATCAGATTGATGATACTCATATTGCGGATAATATTCGTCGTCCGCTACCAGGCGGTAACCAATCCCTCACTCTCATCTATGAGCGTGATAATGACGTGGTAAAAGTCACTATATTGACCAAGCAAATGCAGAGCGCCGCTAGACTTGGTGTCATCGGGGCAGAGCACGCATCTGATGTCAGTCAGTCGGTTATCCAAGCGTCATTACGCAATATGAAAGATTTGGTCGATGAAGACAATCTGAATGAAAACAGTCCTGATTTCTCAGCGGCAGTCTCTACCATTAATGAGCTGATGGATTATCTGCACTCTAGTAAAATCATTTGCTACAGTCCTCAAGGGCGTGCTTACGAGCTTCCGCAAGGTGCAACAGCGCTAGACTTCGCCTATGCGGTCGGACCTATGATTGGTAACGTTGCCGTTGGTGCAAATATCGATGGTAAAGCTGCAAAGCTTGGTACCGTGGTAAAAAATGGACAGTCCGTTGAGATAGAAGTGAATAGCCACTCAGAACCAAAAGCGGAGTGGCTAGGATTTGTAGTGACTAACAAAGCTCGTGAAGAGATTTTACGTTGGTTCAAAGACTTGTCTGTCGCTGACAAACAACACCATGGCAGGCAAGCATTAGATCGTGCGCTCAGAACGCATCAGAAAAGTTTTGACGACTTGACAGATGCTGACTGGAAAGACCTGACTGAATGGCGTGGCCTAACTGAAAAAGATGCGTTATTTGAACAAATAAGCTCAGGTACGCTACTTCCTCAGCTAGTAGTGACACGTTTATTTAGCGATGAGCTGAGCGACCTACAGGCAAAAGTACATAGCGATGACATGACCCAACCGCAACAGCTGATTGCAAATGCTGCTGGCGTCGAGCTTGATTTTGCCAATTGCTGTCATCCGATATATGGCGACCCTATCGTAGGGCATCTATCACGTCATGGTTTGGTCGTTCATCGTCATAAGTGTTTCTCACTGGACGATATCCGCAAAGACAATCCTTATCAGGTGATCCAATTACGTTGGCGCAATGACAATGCGGTCAAACAAGGTGATATCGGCGAGCATGACTTAAAAAACAGTGGCAAGATTCGTTTTCCTGCTTATTTAAAGCTCTCTATTGCGCTTAGTGACGAGCAAATCAGTGAAGTTATTTATCACTTACGCCAGCTCAATATGGGTGTTGAAACCGTTGATGTTCGCAATACTGATACCATCATTCATATCGTGGTGCGTAGTCGCAATCACTTAGCACAGGGCATTCGTGAACTACGCTCGTTGCTAGGTTTCCCTAACATTATACGGTTATATCAATTATAATAAGCGCATTTGCTAATTTGCATCACTGCTATAGTCATGATGCAAATAGCTAAAATAGAACTGCTATTATAGTAGCAATGAATCACTCACATAACATATAAAAGGGATACCCCATGACTCGTCAAACCATCCAAACTGATAAAGCACCTGCAGCAGTTGGCACCTATTCTCAAGCTGTAAAAGTCGGCAATACTGTTTATATCTCAGGTCAGCTTGGTTTTGATCCTGACACGATGGAACTAAGAGAAGGTTTTAAAGCACAAGCTGAGCAAGTATTTGAAAACATCAAAGCTATCTGTGAAGCAGCTGGTGGCAGTCTAAATGACGTGGTCAAGTTCAATGTATCTTTGACTGACTTGAGTGATTTTGCTGTCTTGAACGAAGTGTTTGTCGCCAATCTAAGCGAGCCATATCCTGCCCGCGCTGCCGTCCAGGTAGCTGCTCTACCTAAAGGTGGTGTGGTAGAAATTGAGTCTATTCTTTATATCGAATAAGACAATATTGAATGCTTAGTATTAAGTGCTAATTTTAGCAACAGCCTATAAGTCATATCACAATAAGCTTAGCGTCATGCTAAGCTTATTGGTCTCCATTCTATTATTCTGATCTCATATTCACCTAATAAGACTGCGAAGCCGTTTATGTTGGTACAAGTTGCTCTGCCCGTTCCCCTTTATCGGGTGTTTGACTATAGCCTACCAGCTGATATGCTTGCTTTGCCAGACAGTGCGATACCGAAAATCGGCAGCCGTGTTGAAGTTTCGTTTGGTCGTCAGACCCTGATTGGCATTGTGATTGCTCATATTTCACAAGACGATAGCAGCGTACCTGTCAATAAAATCAAATCTATTAATAAATGTCTAGATGCTGAGCCTATTTTGGACGCTAGCATGCTCAAGCTTGCCTATTGGTTAGCGCGCTATTACCACTATCCGCTTGGCGATGTGTTAGCAGTTATCCTGCCAAGCCTTGTCCGTCAAGGCAAACCATTAGACTTGCTGATTACCCATTGGCGCATTTTGCCTCATATCACTGATGATGATTTTCGAGCCAATGCTAAGAAACAAAAGCAGCAGTTCGACATGCTAAAGCTACATGGTCAGCATGGCGCAAGCGAAGATGTATTGCTACTAGAAGGTATGCAACGAGCATTTTTAAAGACGCTAGAAGATAAAGGGCTAGTCGAGCGCTATATTCAGCCAAAGCAAGCGCCTACTCCAGTTAAGCTGGCAAAAATGCCACTTGATCTCAATGATGAGCAGAAACTTGCTGTCGACGCTATTATTGCTGCACACGAATCTGATACTTATACTGGTTTTTTGCTCAACGGCATTACTGGTAGTGGTAAAACCGAAGTCTATCTGCAAGCGATGCAAGCTGTATTAGAGGCTGGTAAACAGGTTCTTATTTTAGTACCAGAGATTGGCCTCACACCGCAAACGCGGGCAAGATTTGCCAGTCGGTTTGCCGCCCATATTGTGCTATTGCACTCTGGCATGACCAACACTCATCGCTTGCAAGGTTGGCAAGACTGCCGCACGGGTCATGCACAAATCGTGATCGGTACACGCTCAGCTGTGCTATACCCCTTTGCAGACTTAGGCTTGATTGTCGTTGATGAGGCGCATGATGGCTCGTATAAACAACAAGACACGTTACGTTATCATGCCGCTGATGTCGCTCTCTATCGAGGTTTGCAGTACAAAATCCCAGTGATACTTGGTACTGCCACACCTTCTCTTGAGCATTTAAAACTGGTCGATGATGGCAAACTATCAGAATACCAACTGCTTACTCGTCCGGGTAATGCCAGACCTGCAACCATGCAGCTGATCGATGCTCGCTTGCAAAGTACCCATCAACAGGCTCAAGATGACGGTGCGCGCTATGATACAGGGCTGACGGATGCCATGATCGGGGCGATACGGCAAACGCTAGAAGCCGGTGATCAGGTATTGATATTTTTGAATCGTCGTGGCTATGCGCCTGTTCTATTGTGTGAGGCTTGTGGCTGGCAAGCTGATTGTCCGCGCTGTGACGCTCATCTGACCGTTCACTATAATAGCCAATCCCAGCGAAACAGTTACTCAAGCAACTCTTATTTGAAATGCCACCATTGCGATTGGCAAGCCTATATCCCTACCGTATGCCCTGATTGTAGTAGTCAAAATCTAGATGCCAAAGGCATGGGAACGACAAGGCTCAGTGAAAATCTACACGCAATCTTTGCTAACCCCCAAACCAGCAAAGAGCTCTATCCGATTATTCAGATAGACCGTGATACCACAAGACGCAAAGACAGCTGGGAAAATATTTACGAGCAAATTAATAAAGGCAACCCAGCTATATTAGTCGGAACACAGATGGTTGCCAAAGGTCATCACTTCCCCAATGTCACGCTGGTTTGCTTACCCAATGCCGATCGCGGATTTTTATCAGCAGACTTTCGCTCACCAGAGCATACCGCACAGCTCATGATTCAGGTGGCTGGCCGTGCTGGCCGAGGTGACAAAGCTGGCCGCGTATTGATTCAAACGTTGCAACCTGATAACGAGTTACTATTAAAACTGGTCAAAGACGGCTACTTGTCATTCGCGCGCGAGCTACTGAAAGAGCGTCAAATGATGGGCTTGCCTCCTCATCGATATGCGGCATTGATACGCTGTGAAGGCAAAACTTTGGCAGCTACCACTCAAGCGCTCAAGGATGCTATTGCGCATTTGCCGAATGCTCATAACCTCGCTGTTCTCGGTCCTATTGATGCGCCCATGAGTAAAAAGAACAGCCGCTACCATGCACAGCTTTTGCTATTGGCTAAAGACCGTCGTCAATTGCACCATGTGTTGGGACAGTGGTGGCAGCCAGTGCTTGCCCTACCAAGCGCTAAATACCTTAAGCTTACTTTGGACATTGATCCTATCGGTTGGTAGTTCTCACGCAGTTCTCAACAAATAGGTGCGTATCTTTCTGCTCCTCCTCTCATCATGTTTACTTCGTCGTTACAGCTTCTCATGCTTGGCTATGTTAAATTTATAACTATCAAACTTTATGCGGCAAAGGCTCTACGCCTACTCTACCCATAGCAAGCATCACTTATTAGTAAACGTCACTTATCAGTAAGCATCATCTATCGAACGCAACTATCAGCGAATTTGAGTATTATTATGAATCCAAATAATCCAAACTCTGACGAGCACAATCATAGCCAACAGCATGATAGTACGAATGTGCCTAAGTACGTTCGCGAAGATGAAGAAAATAACTACACTCAAGAAAACCAAGACCATCACGATCATGATGAGCATCTAGAACAGACAACCACAGCACGAGATACCAAAGTCTATCAGCGCACCTTGCTGTTCAGCTTTATTATCATTACTGGTTACATGTTTATCGAAGCCATTGGTGGCTGGCTTACCGGTAGTTTAGCCTTGCTGTCCGATGCAGGGCATATGTTAAGCGATGCGATAGCGCTTGGTGCCACTTTGGTCGCATTTAAAATTGGCGAAAAAGCAGCCACTCACCAGAAAACCTTCGGCTACAAGCGTTTCGAGATATTAGTCGCTACGGTAAATGGCGCGACACTTGTGATAATCGCCTTAATGATTTTTTATGAAGCGATCAAACGCTTTAACTCACCGCCAGAAATTGCAACCCAAGGCATGCTTATCGTGGCCACTATCGGTATGCTGATCAATATTCTAGTCGCTTGGCTAATGCACCGAGGTAGTCAAGGTGGCGAGTCACATGGTCATATTCATAACCATGGTACGGATGATGCCCAAATCACAGAGCAGAAACCTAATAATGCAGAACCCGTCAACCTTAATATGCAAAGCGCCTATTTGCACGTATTGAGCGATTTATTAGGGTCAGTAGCTGCGATTATCGCTGCACTACTTATGATGGGTTTTGGTTGGGTATGGGCAGATGCAGTGGCATCAGTAATCGTTGCCGTACTTATTTTAATCAGTGGCTACCGCGTCGTACGTGATTCTGTGCATATATTGATGGAAGGAACGCCTGCCAATATATCGCTAGTCGATCTGGAGCAAAAATTACTCGAAGATGCTCAAGTACAAAAAGTACATGACCTACATGTTTGGAGTATTACTAGCGGTCTCAATGCACTCTCTTGTCACGTGGTGGTCGATGGTGAAATGAGTATCCATGAATCAAATATTCTAATTGCCAGTCTCGAACAAAGACTACTAGAGCTTGGTATTCACCATGCTACTATTCAGGTCGAAAGCTCGTCTCACCCGCAGAATATCGCACATAGCGATGCATTGATCTGTGATATTTCGGGACAGCTACCTGATGACAATAGTCATATTGGTCATAATCATTGATGATACGTTTTCAGCTAAGTGATTGAATAAAGAAGTCAGTAACTCAAACCATAACTTAGAAAATACAAGTATAAGCATCTGATACTGGTTTATACTAAAAGTTACGTAGAATTAGAACTAGAATCTAAATCACATTAAAGCAGTCATGATTTGCGACAAACTTTTGCTTTATTCAATTCAAAAAACTCAAGTCCAAATCAGCTTATGTGGTTATAATAACTATTATAAAGTTTTGTTTAGCACCCCAGTTAATTTTTATAATCATACTTTTTGGTATTTTCACTCTATCTATTGATGATACAACACTATGTCTAGACGCTCAGCACCCTTTGTCGCCCCAGACTATATCGATGATCCTGCATCAAAAGATGGCAAAAAACACGCCAAAGTTTTGTTATCGACATTGCAAGAAGACATTGCAAACTTTCGTAATGAACAGTTTCCGCCTGATATTTTGCGACAAATTCGCGATATGCCTATCTACGAAGGCAACTTAGCCGAAGTCCAGACTTATCAGCAGTGTTGGCAAAATCTGCTTGAGCGCGCCAAGGATTTTTATCCAGCGGCCAACATGCCACCTGACTATCTACCGCTCCCTGCCAGCCTTGAAATACCACAATTCATCTATCACGTTCAGCGTCTACATTTAACTAAGACACGCGCTAAAGAATCTAAGAGCTTTGGATCAGTAGGTGCTCTGACGGATAAGTGTGGTCAATATACGGATGATGAAATTGAGCGCATGACAGCGGTGCTAGATAACGACGAGGAAGCGCGACTGGTAGCGCATCGTGAATTTATCGATTTGCGTGCTTATGTTTTTTGTCGCGATAGTAAGGGCGAGATGTTAGAGCCTGAGCGGGTGCGTTTTTATCGTACTGGTCTGATTGTACATGCCCTGCCTGACTTTAAGATTGTAGATAGTCGCCAGACACCGCGTAAACGCCGCAACGATGCTTATAATAATCCGCTTGCAGACAATGGTGTGTGGAAAATTTATCGCAAAAAATAATAGATACTAGCGCGATATCGTTTTAGCCATACTGATTTTAGTCACGTTCATTTTATATTGTGTATTTTATTCAAATTTTTAAGGAGCCCAGATGTTTGCTGCCGCCGCCGGCTCACCAAATCTCATGTTGCAAGCCACTATCTTTTTGGGAGCAGCATTGCTCTTTGTCCCTCTCGGTAAACGCTTCGGCATTGCAACGGTTTTAGGCTACCTCATCACTGGACTCATATTGGGCCCAAGTGGCTTGGATGTGGCAGGCGACGCTGAAAGTCTATTGCACTTTTCAGAGTTTGGCGTGGTCATGCTGCTGTTTATTATCGGGCTTGAGCTACAGCCTTCGCGGCTCTGGGCATTGCGCCGCTCTATATTTGTATTGGGCGGTTTGCAGGTCGGTTTAACTGGTACGCTACTGATGTGGCTCCTACATCAGTTTTTCTCCTTACAACTAGATACTGCCTTTATCGTTGGTTTTGGTTTAGCCCTGTCTTCTACCGCGTTTGTACTACAGATACTGACTGAAAAACAGCAGCTTTCGAGCACGCATGGTCGAGAAGCCTTCACTATCTTGTTATTCCAAGATATTGCGGTCATTCCATTGTTGGCAGTCATTCCGTTCTTATCAGGGGTGCGTGAGCAAAGCTACGATTTAATTTATTTTGGTAAGGTATTTGCTGTCTTTGCCGGTCTGATTTTTGCCAGCCGTTATGTGGTTCGACCCTTCTTCAAATTTGTGGCTTCCAGTGGTGCGTCAGAACTACTGACAGCGGTCGCGCTATTTATTGTCATGGGCGTGTCTATCTTGATGGGTCAAATCGGTCTATCAATGGCGTTAGGTGCATTTTTGACAGGTGTGTTGTTAGCAGATTCTGAGTATCGTCACGAATTAGAAGCTAGTATCGAACCTTTTAAAGGGTTGCTGTTAGGTCTATTCTTTATGTCGGTCGGTATGCTTACCGACGTCAAACTCATTTTGGCAGAGCCCATCTTTATTATTGGCTGTGCGCTCGCATTGATGTTTATCAAGTTTGCAGTGATTGCAGGTATTGCAAAGGTATCGGGCAATCGCTGGCCAACGAGTATCAGATTGGGCGTAACCCTAGCCCAAGGTGGTGAGTTTGCCTTTGTCCTGTTTAGTGTTGCTACTGCCCAAAACGTCTTACGTCCCGAGCTTGCCAATACTCTCAATCTTGTCGTTACTATCTCGATGGCGCTGACACCTCTGGCATTCTTGTTATTAGAAAAAGTGGGCGAACCGTTATTTGCCAAGAGCAAACCGAGTCGCGAATACGATACTATTCCCGATCATGAGCATCAGGTCATTATTGCAGGATTCGGCCGCGTCGGTCAGATTATTGGCCGTGTACTACGCATGCATAATATCGAATTTACCGCCATCGAACGCTCTGCAAACCGAGTAGATTTTGTAAGAAAATTCGGTAACCAAGTCTATTATGGCGATCCGAAAAATCCTGAGATTTTACGAGCGGCAGGTATTCAGAAAGCGCGGGTATTTATTCTTGCCATTGACGATTTAGAGCGTTCTATCACCACCGCTCAGTATCTTCGTAAGAATTATCCTGAACTGATTGTATTAGCAAGAGCACGCGATCGTCAGCACTATTATCGCTTGCGTGAGGTTGGCGTGCGGCACATTTGGCGTGAGACTTATTTGTCGTCTTTGGACATGTCACGTGAATCACTACAGTTATTAGGTATCTCACCAGAAAAAGCGCGAGAAACAGTAAAAACGTTCCGTGACTATGATGATGACTTGATCGAACGCCAACAAGCTATCTATGATGATGAAGCCAGCATGATTGAATCCGCACAATCAGCAATGGCTGAGCTTGAAAGCTTGTTTGATGAAGATATTGGTAAAGCACGTAAAATGGATTTGACCGATTTTTATGAGGCGTTAAAGAGCCAAGCAACACCAGTTAAGGAAAAGGATGATACTGCAACGGACTCTAAGCATTAGCTCTAAGAATCAGCTCTCAGCACTAGCAACATCTACAAGTACTCGTGAAATACAGCCCCTAATCAGCTATGCAGTTTTTAGGGGCTTGTTTTTTATTCAGTGAGCTGGTGCAATCCCAATTATCACTGTCTGGTATATGATAAAAGACCAGCGTCTGCTCGTTTAAATAGCGTATCGGAAACGTCACGTTCTGAATCGTTGCCACTACCGCACAGTCAGTTTCTGTCACGCCAGCAGCCTGAGTATCGACATGCATGCGTATTTGCTGCTGCTCGGTACTCAGGGGCAGATTTACTGGGCACTGCCCTGTCTGTTGATAAATCAACGCCACTCGATTTTGGGCATTCTTTGCAATATCATAAGCGTCAAACAACACTTTGTTTGCTTTTGGCTTGGCAATAATCGGTAAGAACTGCACCTTAATCACCAATAGCGAAAATGCAAAAAAACCAAACCCTAATGCCAGTCCAAATAAGCTAACACCACCTTCTCTTTGCAGATGTGCCTTCTGTGCTGCCTCATCTCGCGGATGGTCATTTATCGCATCAGCGATCTCACGCCTTGCCATGCGGTAGTAATACGCATCTGTCCAGCGTGCCACCATAAACGACCAAAATAGCCAAATAACAGCGGCAATACTGATACGTGTTGCCATCTGATAAGCATCTGGTACATAGGACATCGCTATAAATTCAAAGGCGACTAGCACTAATGCCACATTAAGCTGGATAAAAGACCACCCTGCGACACTATAAACAATCGCATCCATATAGCGCTTGCGATATAGCAGCCAAGGAAAAGTGATAAAAAACGCAGCCCAATGCCATTTTGGTGACAGATAACCTTGCTGATCAAACTGCTCAAAACGTTTGAGATAATAACGCTGGGTACGATTACCGATGAACCACTTGTCTAACTGCTTACGTTTAGTAGGTGTTAACGACTCTTGATAAAACGGTGGCGGTGAATCTGTCTCAATAAATAACATGGCAACACGCTCTACTTACTGACTCTTAGGAAAAGCACTTGAAAGATACCATTATATGATAACGCTAAAACCCATGTGTAACATAGAGAAACCACAGCACCGATCAGCCAATACGCGAAAATAGGATTGTCCGTTCACAGTTGTATGGATTTAACTTATAATAAGCAAACATCACCCACCTAATTAAGCCTTACGAATCCTATGAGTCAACATTCTGATATCAATGACAACGTCAATAGTACCGATACTACTGATGAGCAAACCCTTAATAGCACAAGCGAGCCTATCGATATCGATAACAGCACTAGCCAAGAGATAGAACCGACCTCTGACAAGCATATCCGCATCGTCAATACGTTTATGAAGCGCCGTACGCACATGAACAAAAACGCCGAGCTTGCACTAACTGCTCCAGAATTTTCTGAGTATTTGGTCAATAACAGTTTTGGTGATGGCGATCTTACCGGTATTGACAACCTACGTACGTTATTCGCCGATAGCCCTAACGGCCCAGATGCGCCGCTTACGGTAGAGATTGGTTTTGGCTTGGGCGATTCGTTTATTGAAATGGCGGCCGCTGACCCTACTCGTAATTTTGTCGGTGTAGAAGTGCATGAGCCTGGTATTGGTAAATGTGCGTATATGGCTGGCACCCAAGATTTGAGCAACGTAAAAATCATCAATGGTGATGCCATTCAATTGCTCAAGCAGCTACCAGAAAACCATATCGACCGTATTCAGCTATACTTCCCTGACCCATGGCAAAAGAAGCGCCACTATAAGCGTCGTTTTGTCAGTCCTGAACGTATGACTATCGTTACGCGCAGCTTAAAACAAGGCGGCTGGTTCCATACAGCAACTGACTGGGAGCATTATGCATTTTGGATGGTTGAAGTATTGGATGGTTTCGCTGGACTGACTAACAAAGCAGGTACAGGTAACTTCACTGAGCGTCCTGACTTCCGTCCAATGACCAAGTTTGAGCGTCGTGGCCTCGACCGTGGGCATGGTGTGTGGGATTTGATCTATATCAAAGACTGATTAATACAGCTCTACTTTTAAGTGTTTTGACAAAGCGGCTATCTGATGTAGCCGCTTTTTTGTGGCCTTCTATATGCTATAGAAAATATCTTCAAAAATACTAGACATTCTATGCATAACTATGTCTGTTGACATCTTAGGCATATATCTTGAGTCATACTCCTGACTTTTAATGTCTATAGTATGATTATGCATAAAAAAAGATAAATTTATAATTTGTGAAACATAGCGCCCATAGCGCTACTTATAGACAAAATTGTGCCTATAAAATGATTAAATACGAAATATTGAATCCGTTCCTAATACTAATAATCTACGTAAACTTATGTATTATAAGGCTTTACAGAGTTCTCCCCATAAGCTGTGGATAACCCTGTGCATAAGTCGCCACTTGACAACTTTATAGCTAAGCAACTTAAAGGATAAGGTAAAATCGTTCATTTTTTGTACAATTTATAAAACATTTAAAATCAATAACTTATATTAAATTCGTACACATAAAAAATTATTTTAAATAATTTCTAAAATAATTTAATTATTCATAATGTTTCACAATTAGTGAAAATAAGCCTTTTATTTGTTGTGGACAACTCCTAAATCTATTGACAAGCATAGTCATTATAAGGTTCAAAACAACAACGGCCTATCACATCATTTCTATAGATTTTTAGCCGCATACCATACGACAGATAGTGTCGTCTAGCATCCCTCAACGCTCATTATAGTGCTTTGCTTTTGTTATAATTACCTTATCAAATCAACAGCGTTAAGAGATTGAGTCAAGTAATGAGCACGCCAAGTCTGACTTAAAAACAACGATAACGATAGTGTGTTACGGACTTATTTTTACTTCTCTCGCTATTTAATTTTACTGTATAGTAGAACGATACCTTCGATACTACTACCTATACCAGTCACGTGACAACCTATTTTTCGATAAAACAGCCAAACAATAATTGCCGACTTCATAACAGTCAGTATGCGTTTGCCAAAGGTTTTAACAGTACCAATATTTTATTTATAGCATCAACTTAACTACCGAAAACAAGGAATCCAATATGGACGACAATAAAGCCAAAGCCCTCAAAGCGGCATTAGGTCAAATCGAAAAGCAATTTGGTAAAAACACCATCATGCATCTAGGCGATGACTCGGCCATTATGGATGTCGATGTGGTCTCTACAGGCTCTCTAGGATTAGACATTGCGCTTGGCATTGGTGGTCTACCAAAAGGCCGTATCGTTGAAATTTACGGCCCAGAAAGCTCAGGTAAGACGACGATGACTCTGCAAGCTATTGCAGAATGTCAAAAGCAAGGTGGTACTTGTGCCTTTATCGACGCTGAGCATGCACTTGACCCTGTTTATGCACGCAAACTTGGGGTAAATACTGATGACTTATTGCTTTCTCAGCCTGATAATGGCGAGCAAGCTCTTGAAATTACCGATATGTTAGTACGCTCAGGCGCAATCGATATGATCGTGATTGACTCAGTAGCTGCCTTGACGCCACGTGCCGAGATTGAAGGCGAAATGGGCGACTCGCACATGGGTCTGCAAGCGCGCCTTATGAGCCAAGCCCTACGTAAAATCACTGGTAACGCCAAACGCTCTAATTGTATGGTGGTGTTTATTAACCAGATTCGTATGAAAATCGGTGTTATGTTCGGTAGCCCTGAGACTACGACTGGTGGTAACGCGCTGAAATTCTACGCCTCTGTACGTATGGATATTCGCCGTATTGGTGCTGTTAAAAACGGTGATGAAATCATCGGTAACCAGACCCGTGTCAAAGTCATTAAAAACAAAATGGCACCACCTTTCCGCCAAGCTGAGTTCGAAATTACTTACGGTGAAGGTACTAACCACTTAGCCGAAGTTATTGATTTAGGTGTGGAGATTGGAGCCGTTGGCAAAGCAGGGTCTTGGTACAGCTATGGCGACGAAAAAATTGGTCAAGGTAAGGCTAACTCTGTGCTTTTCTTAAAAGAGAATCCTGCCATTGCTCAAGAAATCGAAGACAAGATTCGTGATGAAAAGCTTGGTACAAAGAAAAATAGCAAAGCCGACGAAACTGAAGAAGCAGAACAGGCTTCTGAACCTGTACAATAATGGTTTAACGATTAACCGTTGTCAGTAACTATGATTCATTATGAAAATTAAAACCTTAGCTGAAATTCTAGCTGAGTCGGCACCCGACTCAGCTAGTTCTGTTGATAGAAAATCAAAAAAACTGCCTAAAAATTCTCATACGAAAGAGTCTAAAAAATCAGAGAAGTTTAGTAAACGGACTATTCGTTCAAGTAAAGATGATTCAGTCACGAATGACGCTACTATTGATACAGCGTTCTTTGAAGACTCCTCTCCTAAGTCAAAGAAGACTTCTAAATCTAAAAAACGTAAAAAGCGTTTTCATCCAGCGGCTAATTTTACCGCTGAGCCTAGTGATACCCCTACATATCAACCCCCTGAAGCGCAAACCATCAAAGAGATGCTGGCAGAAGTCAAACTCGATATTCATAATGACGAAATTGACAATAGCTTAGCAACAGATAATGTTCGTAGCACTGAGCCGCTATCCAAGAACTCAGAAAATGAAGCTGAGCTTTTTGCTATCAATGTTAGTGAAGCAGACAGCCAAAACGATAACATACCAGCCGCGCTCAAAGCCTATTTACGAACCCCTGAACAAAAACAAGCAGAAATCGACTCGATTAAAGCAGAAAGTCGATTGCGTTGGCTCGCATTTTATTATTTATCACGCCGCGAATACGGTAAGGCTGAGCTAAAGCAAAAGCTGATCGACAAAGAACAAGACCCAGAGAAAATTGACGCACTGCTCGATGAGTTTGAAGAAAAAGGTTATCAAAGTGATTACCGCACTACCCTAATGCTGATACGTGAGAATATCCGTAAAGGCCGCGGACGTGGTCGGATCAAACAAGAGTTCTATCGTAAGAAGATTGCTATGCCAGGTAACATCGATGAGCTAATCGATATGGCAAATACTGAGTCGGAAGAATTCAGAGAGTTTATAGATGATGATGCAGATAACCTAGTCGATGGTGTAGATTGGCTGAAACTGGCGGTGATAGCACGTACCAAAAAATACGGTAATGAGATACCAGTTGAGCAAAAGGAAAAAGCTAAGCAGCTACGTTTTTTACAGTATAGAGGGTTTAATACTGATATCTGCTTTGCCGCACTTAACCATACAACAGAGACGCTAGACGAACGATTCTAAGGGCTTACTATTACTATCACTTGTCCCTGCCAAGCCTGTCGCTGCCAAGCGGTATTTACCGACAGTCATGCTCTTGTGATAGACATAAAAAAGAGCACGTTATATAACGTGCCCTTTAATCAATACTATCAATTATTTTAATCTACATGACTTTTAAGTATTCAGTTAGAAATTTTCAAATTCTAAGCTGCAAAAATACTTGAACAAACTACTTAAAATTACCAAGACGGCTAGATAGCTGGCTAATGATTTGATCTATCTCTTCATTGGCCTCAGACTCATTATCCAGATTGCCATTAGGCGTTAGCTGATTCATTACCTCAGGCAACAGCTCAGCAAGTCCCTGTCTTACCTCAGTTTCATTAGCACCAGTATGAGCGGCTACTTGCTGAATTTCGTTTTCATCAAATAAGCGGTTGATTTCGTTTGGATCTAAATTATCGTTTGCTTCGTTATTACTCATCCAAGAGCGTGCTTGACCTTCATAGCCCATACCAGTGATTTTCGACAATGCACCGCTCAAACCACCATTACGTTTGATCCAGCTAAGTACCATAGGCATCAATGCTGCAACGAGCATACCTTTGCCACCAAACCCACTATTAGTACGCTGACCACCTAATACGCTACCTAAAATATCACCTAGTCCGCCAGCACCTGAACTCATACCGCCGCGCTGACTACCGCCCGTGAGACCACCAATGATGTCATCTAAGCCAAAACCATTATCTGCTTGACGACTATTTTGTTGAGGGCTATAACCACCTGCCTGACTGCCACCGCCCAGCACACTACCTAAAATATCACCTAGTCCGCCCGTCTGCCGTGTTTCAGTACGTTGGTTAACTGGATTGCGCTGAGCATCGTCTGGATTCATTGCACTACGTGCCACTTGGCTCACTAAATTCCCTAATAAGCTCATTATCTATTCCTCTTTTTATCCTATTGTTTACTACAAAAATACTGCTAAAATTTATGAAACACCATATCTGCATACATGTTCTTTAATAACGGGACAGCAGAATTACGAGTTTTATTTTCTATTTTTAATATAACAGATTTTAATATAACAAACCTCTTTGTCCTTTGAGATAGCTATTTTGTTATGACGTGTAGAGATTTTTCACCGTAAAAGGAGAAGTCTAAGACCAGTAGATAACCAGTTATCTAGCATTACTCTTACTGGTATTGGCTAAAATATTTAACTGTCGCCAGTGCTCGTGATTTACTTGGTCGCGAAATATAGTAGTCGAAAACGTTTTTTGATAAGGCTCAACAATATTGAATTCGACACTCATTGCCCACTGATAGCGATTTATATCAACTAACTCTGCTTGCCATAACTCATCGCCGCGGCCCGTTCGTATCAGTAATTGCCATTCTTTATCAATACGCTGACTGAGCGATGGCTGACTAATATGTAATAGTATTGGTCTCGATATAATCAGATAACTTGCAACTGCTGCCGAGACTATTAAGATTAGTAAATACTGCCACAAAGCCAAAGATGCAAACCATGCCAATATCATCATAACCCCAGTCAAGCCTACATACAGCAGCGCGCGTAAATAACTGGCAGGCGTGATAGCTGTATCAATACGTAGCGAGGTTACTAGCGTCATATAAGCGTACCATGGGAAACGTTAGATATTGTGCTGACCCGTTTCTTAAGACCTAAACCAAGTCTTTGGTGTGGCGCCATGTCTTTATCTTATTGACCAATGCCCAGATGTCGTCCTCTTCTGGACGATTTTGATTGGTAAAGTAATCAAGCAAGTCTGGGTCTTCATGAGTGAGCATTTCTGCAAATGTTGCTTGTTCAATAGCATCTGCTGTCAGATATAGCTCTTTAACATAAGGATCAATATAAAAATCCAATTCTTTTAATCCGCGGCGAGCTTGATAGATAATACGGCGTTGCTCATTGGTTGGTTCTGGTTGAGTTGTACTAGTCATAGATTTACTCTTATTAAATTGGATAGTCTTGTGGATTTAGATAGTTTAGAAATAGACGTTAAGCATAGCGTATAGAATATTTATAAGCCTAAGAATATTATTGCGCATTTGCGTGTATAAATTGATATTAACAACGATATGCTGACAGTTGACTCCATAAGGCCACTGCTTGCTGCATCATCGCCACATTATGCGTACGAATGATACTTGCTCCTTGCTGTAAGGCAAATAGCCCAGCTGCCGTTCCTGCCGAATCACGTTCTACCGCTTGCGTCGTACTCACAACTTCAGCCCCACTTTTGGTCAATACTTCTGCCAAGAAACGCTTACGAGAAATGCCAAACATCATTGGCAGCCCTAATGTCTGCAAGCTGCTCAGCTGACTTAATAACGCGCAATGATGCTCATAGTTCTTAGCAAAACCAAAGCCTGGATCGATAATGATATTGCTTTGTTTGACGCCGATGCTCACTACTTCGTTAATACGGTCGAGCAGCTCCGTACGCACCTCATTGATCACATCGTCATACTGTGCCAGATTATTCATTGTCGTTGGCTCACCGCGCATATGCATTAGCATAACAGGTATATTAAGCTTAGCCGCCAGCTCTGCCGCACCAGTACGTTTCAGTGCTCGTACATCGTTCCAAATGTCAGCGCCTTCATTAAATGCTGCCTGCATGACTTCAGGACTGCTAGTATCAATCGATAACCAAATACTGTCACTACAATACTTACGAATGGCTCGAACCACTGGTACAACTCGCTGTATCTCATCATCAGTCGCCACAGTTTTCGCATTTGGACGAGTAGATTCACCACCGATATCAATAATAGTAGCGCCTTCATTTATCATCTGCTGACAATGAGCGACGGCTTTATCTACTGCGTTAAACTGCCCACCATCTGAAAACGAATCTGGCGTTACGTTTAAAATGCCCATAATATGGGGCTGCGACAAATCTAAATTTTTATCGCGACTAGACACTTGATAATTGGGTAAAGGTTGGAATAACGACATGAATAATCCATCACAAGTAAAGTTTATAATGCAGCTTTAGTTATTGTTATCTATGCTTATGATACCAGTAAATCTTATAGGGTTCTAAATCCTTCATAAAATGATGACAATAAAAAAGCCCTCTATCATAAAGGGCTTTTTATAAAACATGAGTACGCTAGCATTTACATCGCCGGTAATGGTGGCGGTGTAGCACCCGTTGTTTTAGCATCGTTTTTCGACAAGTTTACTTCGTTATGCTGGTAAACTCTCGGTGGACGCGGTTCTTCACCTGCTAGAATATCTTGCAGCTGGTCACGATCAATAGTTTCCCAGTTCATAAGCGCATCAACCATTGCATGCATTTTGTCTTGGTTGGCTTCAATCAATTCACGAGCGATATCATACTGCTCTTCTAGCATACGACGCACTTCTTCATCAACCTTCTGCTGCGTGGCTTCTGAAATCGTACGTCCACCACCGCCGAAATATCCTTGCGAGTTGTCATCATCTTCGTACACCATGATACCAAGTGCATCAGACATACCGTACTTAGTGACCATTGCACGTGCCATTTTAGTAGCTCGTTCAAAGTCGTTCGAAGCACCCGTTGACATCTGATTGATAAACACCTCTTCAGCGATACGACCACCGAACAAGATAGCAATGTCGCTTAGCATCTTAGACTTGTACATACTGGTCTGATCATGCTCAGGCAACTGCCAAGTAACACCAAGGGCAAAGCCACGCGGCATAATAGTAACCTTATGCACCGGATCTGTACCTGGCAATAGTTCAGCTACCAACGCATGACCTGCTTCATGATATGCAGTCGCACGGCGCTCTTCTTCGCGGATCACCATGGATTTGCGTTCAGGACCCATATATAGCTTGTCTTTTGCATCTTCAAAATCATTCATATCGACGCTGGTCTTATTGCGACGCGCGGCAAACAACGCAGCCTCATTTACAAGGTTGGCAAGCTGTGCACCACTGAATCCAGGCGTACCACGAGCAAGAGAACTTGCATCTACACTGATTGTGTTTGGTAGTTTCTTCAAATGGACTTTCAAGATTTGCTCACGGCCTTTGATATCCGGCAAGCCTACTTGTACCTGACGGTCAAAACGACCTGGACGCAGTAATGCTTTATCGAGCACATCAGCACGGTTGGTTGCGGCAATAACGATAACGCCTTCATTGCCTTCAAAGCCATCCATCTCAACCAATAATTGGTTCAATGTTTGCTCGCGCTCATCATTACCGCCGCCCATACCGGAACCACGATGACGACCGACCGCATCAATCTCATCAATAAAGATGATACATGGAGCACTTTTCTTCGCCTGTTCGAACATATCACGGACACGTGATGCACCAACACCGACAAACATTTCAACAAAATCAGAACCTGAAATTGAGAAGAACGGTACTTTAGCTTCACCAGCAATAGCTCTCGCTAGCAAGGTTTTACCTGTACCTGGAGGACCTACCATCAAGATACCACGAGGAATCGTTGCGCCTAGTTTGGTAAATTTGTCTGGATCACGTAAGAACTCAACCACTTCAACGACTTCTTCTTTGGCTTCTTCACAACCGGCCACATCTTCAAAGTTAACGTTGATTTGATCTTCGGTCAGCATTTTCGCTTTTGATTTACCAAAGCTCATTGGACCGCCGCCTTTACCGCCAGCACCGCCTTGCATATTACGCATAAAGAATAAGAACAGACCAATAATCAATAGAATTGGGAAGCTGGCTATCAGTAGTTGCATTAATACGCTTTGGCGCTTTGGTGCAGTTCCTTGAACTTCGACTTGGTTCTCACGTAGCATTGGCATGAGCTGGTCATCTGACACAGCTGGTCTAATGGTCTCAAAAGATGAGCCATTTTTCTTTTCGCCGGTGATCTGTTCGCCGTCGATCTCGACACTGGCTACTTGGTTTTCTGACACTGCGGTCACAAACTCAGAGTAGTTAAGGTTATCAGGCTCTGATGATTGATCAAAGCCGCTAAACACCAGCACCAAAACGCCGATTACCACCAGCCACAATAAGGTATTTTTTACCATGTCGCTCAC
>OJBZ01000065.1_pt1 | contig 71276 bp, 56 predicted proteins | sample 1591671 | NCBI WGS metagenome assembly OJBZ01 (sample SAMN05416850, study PRJEB24817) | seawater metagenome | isolation source: Sea water | place: Canada:Atlantic | collected 2013-07
AATCACCACCTTCGTCAGTAGTGGCATCAGAGACGCTGACGACGGGTTTGTCACCCTCCGTGTTGCTACCTGGATTGGCAGGGTCGTTTGATTCATCGAGGATGACACCAGTCGCACTATTCGTGCCAATGGTGGCATTCACTGGGCTGCCAATCTCAAGCACAAGATCTTCTGATTGCTCATACACCACATCGTCGGCGATGGTCACAGTAATCACTGGCGCAGCCGTTTCTCCAGCTGGGATGGTGACGCTCGCGCCGTTGGCTAAGAAGTCTTGAATCTGAGTGGCGGTGGTTAAGCTGACCACCACCCCTGTGGCATTGGTATAGCTGATGCTAGCAATGTCAGCAGCTTCGACGGTGTTGGCCGCCCCTAAGCTCACGTTAACAGTAGTATCAAGGTTGCTAAGGTTGGTCTGAGTCACGCTAAAGATGAGGGTGTTGTCTACCCCTTCAATCGCTTGCGCGTCGGTTGCCGCAATGCTGACCACGGGGATATCATTCCCTACTGTTGGGTCAGCAGGATTAACCGGTGTGGTGCCATCAGTGGTTCCATTGTCATAAATAGTCGTGGTGACACTGTCATTATCCGCACTAATGTTAGCTGTACCAGCAGTGGTACCAGTGATAGTGACCGTAAAGTCCTCGGCACCTTCGTAAATACTGTCATCTACCATTGGTAAGCTGAAATCAACAGAGGTCTGCCCAGCAGGAATCGTGACAGTCTTTATAGTTGGTGCGACGTAGTCATCGCTACCTTCTGTACTGCCATCGCTAATAATATAGCTGATAGTCGTATCAACTGCGCTTGGATTGCTTAAGCTCACAGTATACGTTGCGCTATTAACACTACCATCAGCAGCTGTTTCGCTTAGGTTTACTGTACCTTTGATGCTTACAATTGGCGTGTCATCACCCACTGTTGGGTCATTAGGGTCAACTGGTGTTGTTCCGTCAATGGTGCCATCATCATAAACAGTTGTAGTAACAACGTTTTTAACAGGGTCGATAGTGGCCTTACCCGCACTGACGCTGGTTATAGCAACCATAAAGCTTTGAGCGCCTTCGTAGACGTTATCATTTACAATTGGTATGCTAAAATTAACAGAGGTTTGTCCTGCTGGAATCGTGATGGTTTGCGTCATTGGTGCCGTATAGTCACCGCCATCGGCAGAACCAGGCGTAATGGTGACTGTCACACTGGTATCAACATCACTTGCCTTATCTAGAGTAACGCTATATAACGCAGTGTTTGCGTCATTCGTTGCCGTGGCTTCACTTAAGCTTTTGACACCACTGAGACTGACGATGGGTGCAGGTTCAGGACGATCATCACTATCACCACTACTGATACCCGCAATCAAACCTGCCAAGCCAAGTCCTGCAGCGACAGGTATCCACCACGGTATTGCCGCCGCCACATATTCTTCACCGCCTAACGCCTGCCCTTCTACGTCGCCTGCTGCCAGTTGAGTCACATAATCGTAGGTTTCACCAGTATCTGGAATGTAGTAGTAATAGTCGCCATCTTCTGCAATACCGACTAAGGCACTGTCTGCACTGTCATAAAAGCCTTCTATAACTAAGTCACTGTCTTTGCCATCTTCTTCAAATGAGACATGCAGGTCATTTTTGATGCGTTTGGTAATAATATGATTGGGCGCTCGACCGATTGCCATATCATGGAACTCGTAATTGACTTTCTCCATAGCTTGGATGATGGTTGGTTTTCCATCTTTAGTGACAACTGCCACTTCGGCTACGGTTTGAGTCGCATTATTGGTTTTAATCATGATAGTGTTCATATTCTTACCTTTTATTTCTTATCGTCTATTTTTCAATTTGAATAGTATAGATTTAGATATGTTTGTATGAGGCAGGTTTATATGCCAAAAAGCGATGTATGTATGGAGTATTTTTTGAGAGAGAGAAGATAGATTAAAACAGCATAGTGCTCATTTATTAATATTATGGTCGTGCTTGCTTTGCAAACTATAACTCGTCGTTCAAATTGCTGGCCTACTTTTTGACTTCATTGATTTAATGCTGTAATAACATTTAATGGTGTTTTTTCAAAAAGCTGAAATGTATCCTCTAATCTACTGTTAGTATCAGCAAAATTCTTCGATGATCTAGCTATTCTATAACAGGCTATTTACATATTGATGGCTTTCGTTTTTGGCATTGCCATACTAGCTTGCTAAATAACACTCATCTAAATTAACTATGATGTTATATATACTTCATGCTACCTGTTTTTGAGCATGGACACTAGTCAGACGGAACCATCTTATCAACCGTTCATCTATTTTCTCCTAAAGTATTCTCAAATTATTGATCTTATTAGTTAATATCCATATTCAAGAAATACTTATATGCTATATTTTTCGTATTGGGCTAGTATCTTGTTTCATAAAGCCATAAAACAATTAAATCTAACAGCGACAATACGGCAGCCCTGTATCACAAACAACTTGCTCATTATTGACTGCCCTTTGAATTTTCAGCTATATGAAAAAGTATCTATGACATATAGATAGTATTAGCAACGTTTTTACTCAACGACGTTATACAATATCTAGGGGTCTTTAGGCGGCACCGAATACGTGCCAACTACGTGAGCCACGATGTCATCAGAGCCTTCTGAATAAAGAGATACCTCGCCTACTATCAACGTGCGCCCTACTTTCATCAAGGTACATTCGGCGATAATACGCGCATTTGCTGATGGCTTACGCAAGAAGTTGATGGTCAAACTCGTGGTCACCGTTAATGGGACAATACCGATTCTTCCAAGTATCGCCACATAGATGGCCACATCAGCCACGGCCATCATGACAGGTCCCGAAACTGTGCCACCGGGACGCAGCTCATTTATGCCAATTTCATGCGATAAGGTCGCGCCTTTTTCGCTGACTGCCTCGACGACGCATTTGGTTTGGGGAAACTCCAATGCCATAAAGGCACTGATTTCTTCTTTGGTTGCAGACATAACTCTTCCTTGAATTGAACTGTCCATGTTGATTCGATTAATACATTTATACGCTCAATACTAGTTGGCAAAATCGAAACTATTTTCGCCTATGCCACTGCGCGCTTTTAATATTCTAAACTATGTACCGACTATACATATATCAATGTATCACGGGCGTGCCTTCTGTACTAAAGGCAAATCCTTTATTACTAAAGTTACCGATCATGACCGCTTCTATCACTGGTTTGACGGTTTCATCTACACCTTCAACTTCGATGATAAAGTTAGCACCAGAACCGCCTTTATCCTCTTCTTTTTCGACGATGTAGTTGAGCGTGGCCATCGCTGGTAGCTCGATAGGATTATCTAGATATGATTTGACCAATGCTCCATCTGTATCGTAATAATCAATTTTATTGATATACAGTGATTTTTTGAGCGTGGTATTACGCACACTCAGCGTCGCCGATAGCAGCACTTTGCGAGCGTCTCTATCGGTATAGATATCAGAATAAATCGGCACATAAAAGGTTTGCTTGTAACCAAACTGACTGTGATCCACGTCTGAGGTAATTGCCAACTCTTTAATCGGGTCTTTTTGATGCTCAGACAAAAGAACGTTCGGGTCTTGCGCGGACTGATCACAACCTGACAGTAGTGTCATTATGGCGATCAGTAGGACAGATATACTTCGCTTATTCATAATCATTTCCCTATACATTCTGGTATCACTGCGATGGCAAGCTGCTATTTTATTTTCACACCCACACTACGTAAGAACTGATTGATATGTTTGTTGGCACCATAAATCACTAGTACATCGCGCTCTTGCAGTACTTGCTCAGGCGTCGCCAAACCTTGGATACTAGGCTTGCTCTGCGTACGACCGAAACTGTCTTCATAATACTCATAGCGCAACGTACTAAGCAATCGGATATTAAACTTTTGCTCTAACTGTAAGTCGTCAACAGTCTTGCCAATCAGCACATTTGGAATCTTAATCTCTACCATGCTGAAGTTATCGCTCAACTCAAACGAATCAACAAAATAGCGTAGTGACAGACGCTTGGCCCAGCGATTGGCCGCCTCTTTTTCAGGGTGAATCAAATCATCCACGCCGATGGCTTGTAGGACTTTTTCGTGTAGCGGATTGATACTACGGCTGATTAAACGTTTGGCTTTTAACGTCTTAAATAGCGCTGTTGCCATAACATTGGCCCCTTGATCTTCACCAATCGCTACGATGACAATATCAGTATCAACGATTGGTAATCCGCTAACCGTATACTCGTCCGTGGCATCCATACACAGCGTATGCGAAATCACTTCTTTGTAAGCTTCAACCCGTTGCATACTACTATCAATAGCAATCACTTCATGCCCTTGACTGGTCAATGCCGAGCCCAATGATGCTCCAAAATTCCCTAGTCCTACGATGATATACTTCATAACTTAACCAACCTTTTTTAATATTTTTGCTATTTACTAAGAACGACATAGTCTGTTTACGACGGATTAGTTAATCGTAATCTCTTCAGTAGGATAGCGATAATTACGTTGACGCATATTTTTTAGCAGTGCGATAAATATCGTCAGCATACTGACGCGGCCAACAAACATAATGACCGAAACCACTATTTTACTAAAATCTGATAAGTCTGCTGTCAGGTTTAAACTTAGCCCCACCGTGCTATAAGCTGAGAAGCATTCAAACACTACTTTAATCAAATCAAGCTCTGGCTGATCATAACTGATGAGTGTCACGCCCGTACCGATGACCAGTAGCGACAACCACATAATAGAAAATGCGCGGCGAACGGAAATCTCCGCAATCTCTCGTTTGAATATCTCTATCTTGGTCTGCCCACGTGCCAGACTCAATGTATTCAATAACGCAATCGCAAAGGTACTGGTCTTAATACCACCACCTGTCGAGTTTGGTGACGCACCAATCCACATCAGAAATATCGTCAGCATTACCGTAGGAAACGTAAGCTCACCCATATCAATGACATTGAATCCTGCCGTACGCGGGGTAGCCGCCGTAAAGAACCCTGTTACTAGCTTCCCAAGAAAACTGGTATGGTCAGCGAGCACATTATTGTATTCAAATATCATCACCCCAATCAGACCGACCAACAGTAATGCGCCTGTGGTAATCAAAGTAATACGGCTATTAATATTAAGTAACCAAGGCTGATAGATGTAGCGTTGGTCATGGCGATTTATTAGCCGCTGAGCACGATAACGTAAATATCTAAGCACATTGACCACGATGGTGAAACCCATACCACCGAAGATAAATGTCATCGCCAGAATCAGCTGTAGCGAATAATTAAAACGTAGCGAATCATCGTACAAGCCAGCACTGAATGTAGAGAATCCAGCATTACAAAAAGCAGAAATCGCATGAAAGACAGAAAAGAATAGCTGCTCAGACCAATCCATATTGGGTATGTCATAAATACTGATATAGATCAGCGCAGCCGCTACCGCCTCGACAGCAAATGTGACGTATAAGATAGACTTGAGTGTCGACACCACATCACCCATACCGCGCATGTAAGACATCTCGCTGATGCTGGCTTGTGTCTCATAGCTGACACCGCCCTTAAAAAAATAACTAAAATAGGTCACGAAGGTCAAAATACCTAGGCCGCCAATTTGTATCAGCCCCATAATAATAACTTGGCCAAAAGTCGTAAAATAGGTAGCAGTATCCACTACGATAAGCCCTGTCACACAAACCGCGCTAGTCGCAGTAAAAAGCGCATCTACAAAAGACAACGGCTGCGTCGTCGCGTTGGGCATCATCAATAGCAAGGCTCCAACCAGCACTACGACTAAAAAGCTTAGAATAAAAAACTGGGCAGGATGTAGAAAGGTACGATTGAGATTGAAATTGTGATCGGAGAGTTCGCGGACGAAAGTGACAAACACCGCTATCTTTATCGCGACAAAGCCATCAACGGCAGCAGATAGGCCCGAACGTACTAAGTCCGTAAAATGCGCGGTCAATAAAATGATAATGGCCATGCTAGTCAGTGCGTCAAAGACGGCGACTTTATTAAGCGTTAATGGCTTTTTGGTATAGATGTAACGACCAGCGGTCACCATAAAACTAAGGAAGATAATGACCAAATAGAAAATATGGAATACTTGCTGGAGCCACGTCGGTAATGTGAAACCACTATCTAACAAGGCAATCGCTACCCCGATGACACTAATAAGAATCGTAAAATTGTTTAATAATCGATAACGCGTGGCTGCATTCATAGCCTGAGTCCATGACAACGATAACCACGATACTTATACTCCTTTTTTGTCGTATCCACAAAAAGTGATTTAAGTTAATCGTAACCAATTATTGAGTCATAGCAGCTATTGATAAGTTAGATACTGTTAACCAGAGCGAGATAAGAAGTGCTTATTAGGAGGTAACGGCTTTAATAACTCTATAGTTTAGTGCTATCGCCTATACACATTTATGAGACTTCTTCTTTTACTTTTGATATTTTTACACCGCCCCATGTCACCAATGCCACGCCAATAGCAATCAAAGTAGCGCCTAAAAATAAACCTTCTGGTGGACTTTCCCCTTGCAAAAAAATAGCAACGGGTACGCCGACAATGGCCCCTACCGCACCTAACAAACTCAGCAACACAGGACCACCTGTCTTCTGCAATAGAAATAATAGTAAAAACTGTCCAGCAAATACGCCTGCTTGTATAGCTATCATGCTTAGCGGCAACCAGTTCTCTAAAGATACAGCGATAGAAAAGTCTGACATCATACCAAACAAGCCTAGCAGCAGCGCTGCCGCAATCAACATACCTGGAGCGAGTGCACTAGAAGACGCATTATCAGGCCAGCGTAATGTCCGATATATATTGCCAATAGCGAGTAGCACTGGCCCACAAAGCGCGATTAAAATCCAAAACACACTAGAATCTGGCGCAGAGAATTTATGTATGGCTAATGCTCCTGCCCCGATGAGTGCTGCGATGACCCCAAGCGCACGGACAATATAAAATTGCTCTATACGTAGTATCAGCGTACCAAGATAAGTTAGCAGTGGCGGCAATGAGAGGATTAAGGCGACGAAACCTGCGCCCACATGAGGAATAGCAGAAAATAACAGTAAGTTGGCGGCCGCGACACTGACAAGCGCCGCGACGAAATAATACTCTAAGCTGCGCGCATTAAGAGGAGGGAGTTCTTTTCTGATGAGCGCTATCATAAATAAAATAACAGCAGCGCCAGTAATCGACCAGAACAAAAACCCTAATGGGGTCAGACCGACATCGATAGCGTACTTTGCCACATTGGTCGAAATACCAGTGAGTGCGCCACCTGCCAGTAGACAAACGAAAGGCAACAGCCAAGTGGTTTTGTGAATACTGGTTTGCTTGAGCGAGTCATTCATCGACTATCCTATTGGATGACGAATTTTCTTAATCATGTTTGATGGCTTTTATAATAACGTATAACAGCACCCTAATAGCTACTGGCGCAAAATGGTAGCAGGTAGGCTTCCTACAGCGACGGCTGCTGCATCAATTGCTCCAGCAAGATAGCCAGGGAATTGCGCTGACCACTCACTACCACAACCTGTTAGACAGTCTTGCCACACGCCTGTGTTTGGCTTGGACGCCGGTGCTACTGCATGCTGACCGTTGCCGCTAGCATCAGCAGGCATCGCTGTTAATGGGTCTTTTACCCAGTCTTTGAGATATTCAGCTTTTGGGTTACTCGCCTGCTCACCAAATAGTCGCACTAACTGGGCACGGCAATGTTCTTTTAGCACCGTATCAGAAACGCTCTGACGTACTTGAGCAGGAACGCCAAAGAAGCCAAACAACGCGCCATTGCCTTCTAGCGTAGAGGCATCATGTATCTCAGTAAGCGGCCCTATCGCACTGCGCGCGGCACCCGAGAGACCAGCACCTCGCCAAAACGATGACTCATAAACAGCGACGTATTTGGCATGGGGCGCCATCCAAGTGGCTGTCTCGCGCCACTGTTCACTTAAGTCTCGCGGTAGCGCTGGCTGAAATAATATCCTACCTTCTACCAATCGAGGCGGTAACGCAAGTAGCACATGCTGCGCACGGAACGTCGTCACATGTCCGGTCACATGTCCAGAAGTATCTTCGCTCTGTACTTCAATATGTTGAGACGTCTTGTTCAACTGCCTTACCGTTTGACTGGTCATAATACAACTAGCATCTAGGCGAGCATATAGTGCCTCAATTAAAGCAGCCATACCACCGACTAGCCGCATAGAAGGTGGTGCGCTTTTATAACCTTGCATACGCACAGGTGGCTGGTTGGCAGCCCGCTCAACCATCATATCGCCTTCTTCGAACTGTGCAAAACGTGATAAATCTAACGATTCAATCAGACTACTTAACTGCGTTTGATAATCTGGCCAAAACCAAGACGGTCCTAAATCAAATGCCGCGCTTGATTCTGCTTGATCGATATCAGTACTGTTATTAGTAGCATGCGTATCTGGATATTTAGCAACTGCAATGCGGCCACCTAAGGTATCACGCGCCTCTAGTAGTCTATACGCTATACCCTTTTGCTTTAATAAGAAGGCGGCATATAATCCACTCAACCCACCACCAACGATTACCACAGGTATGTCTTGCATATCGGATTACCCTATTTATAGACGGTTCAATATAACTTGGATACAAGGAAGCCGAGTGAAAGTAGTACAAGTAGTAAGCTAGGCGAGACTGGCACCGTACTTAATTTGTAGAGGATTGACTATAATCAAAACTACTCTGCCAATAGCTTAGTAAGCATCTCATCAATCTCAACCTTGAACTCTTTGTCTTCAATTTTATTGGCTGTGACTTTGGCATTTTGTAGGCTTTGGATAGCGGCTTCTTTTTCACCTGTCTCAAGCTGTAGCACCGCCATAGAAAAAGCAATCGATGACATATGGTCTTTTGAGTTAATGGCAGTAGCCTTGGCCAATGCTTTGTCATAAATCACTAGTGCTGCGTCCAAATCTTCTGTGAAATCAGCAAGCGTTTCCCATTGTTCTGGGTGGTCTTTGTCAGTGCCTTCATTATCGGTACAAATGGCGTTTAGTTCAGCATATAACGAATCAAATTTTTCTTGATTGCCTCTGCGATCCGCTTCTAACAATTCTTCGGCTAAGGTGTAAATGGCTTTATATATTTTGGTATTAATCATTGTTTACAACCTTTTATTGACTATATCGTGTGTGGTTAGGATTATAACGTAATTCTAGGGCGTGTCCTCATTTTAAAAATGGTGATAAAAATGAGATAAATTGCAGTCAAACAAGGAAAGTAGCGCAGATAATATCGGGATATTAACCAGCTATTTAACGATGTTTGGCAAAATTTAGCCATTTTTAGCCCGTTCAGATATGATCAATTGAATTGAGGACACGCCCTAGCGGCTCAGATGATTGCTACAGAGAAGAACACGATATTTATGTGGCTGTTATTAACATTATTATGAACCTTGTTAAGGTTGTTGACTATATTAGGGTTACAACTCGCGCCAGTGTAACCACAGGCGTGTATCTAGCTCAAATTGATGATACTCAGGCTCCATATGGCAGCATAATTGATAAAAAGCTTTGTTATGCTCATGCTCTTTGAAATGGGCAAGTTCGTGCACCACTATCATGCGCAAAAACTCTGGCGGCGCGTCTTTAAATAGGCTAGCTACCGTGATGCTATTGTGCGATTTAAGCTTACTCCCCTGTACGCGCGATTGCGTCGTATGGATACCTAGGGCATGTTTTAAAACCTTGAGCTTACTGCTATAGCTGACATTTGATAGCTGACCAATCTTACGCATGTATTGGATTTTTATCTCATTTATATACTGATAGAGCGCTTTGTCGCTTTGGATTTGATGCTGAGTTGGGTACTTTTTTTCCAGATACTCGCCCAACCTACCATCAGTTATAAGCTGAGCAGCTTGAGTTTGAATCTGTTCTGAGTAATGTGCTATGTACTTTAATTTGGTCACAAGTGTATCCTTTGCTAATACGTTGCAGCGTATCAGTCGATCAATTTAATCTTAATGAATTTTACCTTATATTTGCGGTGCTTGTTTGCCACTTATTTGGGATATACCCTCAACTTAAACGATAGTTATTTATAAATAGTTATTCATAAAAAAACCCCATAAGCTGCGTTCAACTTATGGGGACATTTTTACTGATAGTTTCACTTAAAAAGTGTGTCTGATTAACGCTCTAAATGCAGATACTGCAAATGACGCTCGTACTGATTTAAGATATCAACCAATACTTGCTCTTTTGAGTAGCCAACCAAGTCATACTCTTGCGAGCCTTCACTTAAGAACACTTCCGCACGGTAGTAGTACTCTGCGTGCTTGGTAGATGTGCTCAATGTAAAGTTAGGACGATGCGCTTTAATTAGATTAACTTCATAAATAAAGTCATCTTCATCGCCATGACCGACACGCAGTTTTAGACCGTCTACCTGACCACTATCTTGGTCCATGCCTGCATCGATACCTTCACCGATACTAGCAAGGTTTTTGGTATCTAACGAGGTTTTGAGACCACCTGCTTTAAATTCTTTTTCGACCTCAGACATCGCTGGCATCACAACCGTATGCAAGAATTTTTCAACCTGTGCATGGCCTGGGAAACTCACAATACGTTGCAAGCGCGCTTTCCAGCTCTTCCCGCTGTCCAACACATTTGCCGTGCCGATTGTACTGGCTTTACGCTTGTTACCTTCTTCTTTTAGCGACTTCCACATAGACATCATGTAAAGCACAAGAATAATAGAGAATGGCAAACCTGCAATGACAGAGACAGACTGTAGTGAAGAAAAACCACCTGCGAATAGCAATCCTAACGTAATAAGACCAGTCGCTGCTGCCCAAAACAGACGTAACCAAACCGGTGCATCAGTATCATTGGTCATACCTCTTGAGCTCAAGTTCGCTAATACTAACGCGCCTGAGTCAGCAGAAGTCACAAAGAAAATAAGACCAATAACCACACCAGCAAATGACAATACCTCACTGTAAGGGAAGTATTCAAACAGCGCAAACATGCCCATTGCCGCATCATTGACCGCGATTTCGCCAAGCTCTGTTGCGCCATTGGCAACCAAGTCTATCGCTGAATTACCAAAGATAGAGAACCATGCAAAAATAAACCCAAGCGGAATAAACATCACGCCAAATACAAACTCGCGCAACGTACGGCCACGGCTAATACGTGCAATAAATAGACCTACAAACGGTGCCCAAGCAACCCACCATGCCCAGAAAAATATCGTCCACCAAGATTTCCACTCGGCACCAGCAGCACCGTCATAAGCATAAACGTCAAAGGTTTTATAAATGATGGTTTGGAAATATTGACCGATATTTTGAGTAAAAGTATTTAATAGATACACCGTATTGCCCATTACCAATATGGCAAGCAACAACAGTATTGACGACAACATATTGAATTCAGATAGACGACGAACGCCTTTTTCAACACCTGTCATCGCAGAGATAGCAGCAGCCGCGACAACACATACAATGATGAGCGCCTGAACCGTTTTGCTAGATTCGATACCGAACACATGGGTCAAACCAGCATTAGCCTGTAATACCCCAATACCCAAACTGGTCGCAATACCCATCAACGTACAGACAACGCCAAAGGTATCAATACCATCGCCTAACCAACCTTTGATTAAGCGTTCACCGAATATCGGTGTCAGCGGCGAGCGTAGTGCCAGCGGCATGTTTTTGCGATAAGCAAAGTAAGCCAGCGCCATACCAATCAGCGCATAAATACCCCAACCATGCAGACCCCAGTGCAAGAAAGTCTGAGCAAGTGCTTCGCGCATGGCCTCAGCACTAGCAGGCTCTAGGCCTGTATGCGGGGTCAAATAATGCATCAAAGGCTCAGAGGCACCAAAGAACAACAGGTCAATACCGATACCCGCTGAGAACAGCATGGCCGCCCACGCTAAAAACGGAAATTGTGCTTTTTCGTGGTCTTGACCAAGCTTTATGTCGCCATACTTAGAAAAACCAACAAACAACGCAAAGATACTATAAGCGGCAACCACCAACATATAATACCACCCAAACTTGTCTGATACCCAAGTCATGCTCGCGCTCAACAAGGCCTCACTATAATCTGGAAAAGCGATGGTCCAGATTATCAATAAAATAGAAATAATAGCTGAGCCCATAAACACGGTTTTGTTTAGGGTCAGAGGTTTCGTCACATCTTGTGATGGCGAACTGTACATAAAGAACCTCAATAGGTAAATTAAACAGGGTCCGATATTGCTTTGTCCGGCATCGTCTAATAGTAGACTGATGATCTATAACCGTATAACGTGGAACCAACCGCATGACGGACAAAGCAGTACCAATAAATAAAAAGCTAATAAAATTATAAACAAATTCAACCTGAGTGGTATTCATTATTCTAATACGTTAGCGCTGATAGAAAAGGCCTCTACTTGGAAAGGCCTTTTGGTTAAAATTTTCTCATATCATTATTTATTCAGTATCCTGTATGCAGGCTTATATCGCAGCCTACACTGTCGAGAGATAATCACGCATTGGCTCTGAGCGCAGCGGTGCACCATTGGCCACATAATAATCTGCCGTTGAACGTGGCAGCTGTACGCCTCTCATCTTATCGACGATTTTTTCTGCCAACATAATAGTCGTGGCATTGAGATTACCACTAATAATGTTTGGCATGATAGACGCATCGACGACTCGCAAGCCATCAATACCATGTACCAGACCTTCGCCATTCACTACCGAATCGTTATCTTCACCCATCGCACAAGTACAAGATGGATGATAAGCCGTCTCACTATGATTGCGCACGTACTCATCTAATTGGGCGTCGGTGACCAGATCATCGGTCGGTGCAATCGCGCGACCACGATAAGGATCGAGCGCTGGCTGATGCATGATCTCACGCGTGATACGCATTGCAGCACGGAACTCTTGCCAGTCTTGATCATGTGACATGTAATTAAACAAGATACTTGGATGTGCTTTCGGATCACGTGATTTTAGCTTGACGCGGCCACGGCTTGGTGAGCGCAGTGAGCCGACGTGTGCTTGGAAGCTGTGTGATTTCACCGCACTGCGGCCATCGTAGCGTACGGCTAGTGGCAAGAAATGATACTGAATATTTGGATGAGTAAACTTCTCATCCGTACGGATGAAACCGCCACCTTCGAATTGGTTAGACGCACCAAGGCCCGTACCATTGAACAACCATTCTGCACCAATCGCAGGCTTATTCCACCATTTATTGGCAGGCGCGATTGACACTGGCAGTTTACATTCATACTGCATATACAGCTCTAGATGGTCCTGTAAGTTATTACCAACACCTGGTAGATCCAATATTTCGGTCACGCCAGCGTCTTTTAACCACTGACCTGGGCCGATACCTGAACGCTGCAGCAGTTGCGGTGAGGCAATCGCGCCAGAAGAGACAATCACTTCACGAGCGGCATGAAAGTTTTTGGTCTGGCCTTCGTGCTCGACTTTGACACCGACAGCGCGCTTGCCATCGAATAAAATCACGTCAGTCAATGCACCCGTCAAAATCGTGATATTGCTACGTGGTTTGGCACGATCAAGATAACCGCGAGCCGTTGATGCACGGCGACCGTTGGGCGTGACAAAGCGATCCATCGGACCAAAACCTTCTTGCTGATAGCCGTTTAGATCTTCGGTACGTGGATAACCCGCTTGTACGCCCGCTTCAATCATAGCTTGGAACAGTGGATTGACTCCTGGCTTTGAGGTAGTCATTTCAACAGGACCGCCCACGCCATGATAGTCGTTCTCGCCAGCGTCACAGTTTTCTAGCTTTTTGAAGTACGGTAAGCAATCCGAATACGTCCAGTCTGATAGGCCTTTTATCTTAGACCAATCATCAAAATCTAGCGCATTACCACGGATATAGCACATGCCGTTAATCAATGATGAACCACCTAGCCCTTTGCCGCGGCCACAGTCCATGACACGGTTATTCATATAGGGCTCAGGATCTGTCTTGTAACCCCAGTTATAAGTCGTCCCTTGTAGCGGCATGGCAAGCGCAGCTGGCATTTGGGTACGGAAATCAAAACGATAATCTGGACGACCTGCTTCTAACAGCAGTACTTTAATACTGGCATCTTCGGTCAGACGTGTGGCCAGCACATTTCCTGCTGAGCCTGCTCCGACAATAATATAGTCATACTCAGGTGTGGTTGATGTCATAACATACTCCATAATATTGAAAAAACATAAATCGTTTAGGGTCAGTAAGGTCTACTAAAAAGGCTAAATTAAAGCTAATAAGAAACCTTACTGGCTTCGTTTTTCTCAATAAGATTGATTAAAAGACAGATTCAAACGCACCCAATTCTACTTGGATAGATTTGGTCTGAGTATAGTGTTCGAGCGCTTCGATACCGTTTTCGCGGCCGATACCAGAATGCTTATAGCCGCCTACTGGCATTTGTGCTGCCGACTCGCCCCATGTATTCAACCAGCAGATGCCAGCTTCGATCTGAGCGATGACTCGATGCGCGCGTTTTAGATCTGCAGTCACGACCCCAGCTGCCAAGCCGTAATCGGTATCATTGGCACGGCGAATAACTTCTTCTTCGGTCTCATAGGTCAATATCGACATCACTGGGCCAAAGATTTCTTCGCGTACGATAGTCATATCATCAGTGCAATCAGTGAATACTGTCGGTGCGACAAATGCGCCGTTTGCAAGCTCATTCGTTGTAACGCGCTCGCCACCTGTTAGCAGACGTGCGCCGCCTTTTTTACCTTGTTCAATATAGTCAAGCACGCGCTCCATATGCGGGAAGCTAACTAGCGGACCCATATTGATGTTCTCATCCATTGGATCGCCTAGCTTAATACGCTCAACACGGGTTAAGATGGCTTGCTCAAACTTCGCTTGTAGCGCTTTAGGGACAAATACGCGCGTACCGTTGGTACATACCTGACCAGTACTATAGAAATTAGCCATCATAGCGATGTCAGCAGCCGTATCGATATCTGCGTCATCAAATATGATCAATGGCGATTTACCACCAAGCTCTAAAGTTACGTCTTTTAGAGATGAGCTTGCTGCGCTCGACATGACTTTTTTGCCAGTCGGTACGCCACCCGTGAACGATACTTTTGCGATATCTGGGTGATCGGTTAGCGCCTGACCCACTTCATAGTTACCTTGTACCACGTTAAACACACCATCTGGCAATCCAGCTTCTGTCAATATCTCCGCTAGTTTCAATGCCGTCAATGGTGTCACTTCTGATGGCTTAAAAATCATCGCATTACCAGCAGCTAGTGCAGGCGCCGCTTTCCACATCGCGATTTGAATAGGATAGTTCCACGCGCCAATACCTGCGACCACGCCTAGTGGCTCGCGGCGAGTGTATACAAAACTAGTATCACGTAATGGAATCTGACGACCTTCAATCATTGGTGCCAGACCTGCATAGTATTCCACGACATCAGCACCAGTGACGATATCGACGTACTTCGTCTCAGAGTAGGCTTTACCTGTGTCTTTGGTCTCAAGTAGTGCCAATACATCATTGCGATCGCGCAATATCTCAACAGCCTTTGATAAGATGCGACCACGCTCGACCGCTGTCATCGCCGCCCAAATTTTTTGACCTTTATGTGCGGCTTTTACGGCTTCATCAATCTGCTCATTGCTCGTTTGCTGAATCGTTGCCAATACTTCACCAGTGGCTGGATTGATATCTTCAAAAGTCGTCAGCGATTCATCAACCGCTAGGTAACGACCATTAATATAGGCTGTTTGTACTTGGTCTAAATCGATAATATCTGTCACATTATTAATATCAGTCATAAATTCTCCTTAGGACGATTGGCAAAAGTAGCTATATAAAAGTACTCAGGCCGAATAATATCGTCGTTAGTTAAGTTTCAAAATCTAGTCTTTAAATAGTGAAGTAAAAATTATTTTATAAATCAGCGTCATTTTATGAATCAGTATCGTCTTATAAATCAAAGTCTTGTTGTGTCATTTTTATCAAGCGATCGCGTAATGATTGTTTGTCTGCGATATCGATACCTGAAAAGTCTGAGAGCCAAATGCCGTCAGCGACAAGGCGAACCATACATAATGTCTCGGTATTATCCGTTGCCGCATGTTTTTTAAGTTGCTCATTCGCCCATTTAGCCCACAACTCACGCAGCTCACTATCACCTAGCATCAATACATATAAGGTCGCTTGGTTATCGTACTCTTCCTGCCCTTGCTCGCCGAGGCTGATAGTGGCATCTATATAAGCGCGGGTAAATGAACCGTACTTAACAGGATCATCAGCCATTGCTGCGTTTACTTCTGCCTCAAACTTAGCCATTGCATCATTGAAAACTTCTAGCACGAGTGCGTTTTTTGTAGAAAAATGATGCATCACGCCACCCTTTGTCACCCCAACCGCATCAGCGACTGCCTGAAACGTCACTTTAGATAAGCCCTGCTCCAATGTGATACGTGCTGCCTGATCTAACAACGCACGACGAATGACTTCTGGCTGTTTTTTACGCTTATAAGCATTTTCCATATCAATGCACCACAGAATTAGACAATAAGTTCATCACAACAACACCGCCGACGATCATCGCGATACCGACCACTGCTGCTGTATCGAGATTTTGCTTGAATAGCACCACACCAGCAAGTGATGTCAGCACAATCCCAAGCCCGCCCCACAGCGCGTACGCAATGCCTAGCGGTATGGTCTTGAGCGTCTGAGCCAATAGATAAAATGAAACCGCATAAAGCGCGCCCATCATCAAAGTTGGCACCAAACGGGTGAACTGTTCTGACTTTACCAAAAAAGTCGTACCCACCACTTCGCATATAATGGCAATAGTCAGATAACCGTAAGCAATCGTAGTAGGACTCATCTTTAGAACACCCGATTTTGTTCAACGCATGCTATGAAAAAACATAGCAAAGAAACCACATGGTCGGTATTTTATAGAACTCTACTGCCAATGTGAAGGGCTGTCTTGCAACTTTATTGTGTCAAATAGTGTTGCATCACCTTTATATTCAAAAATACAAAGCATTAAATCCAGTTTTACTTTGCCGAATTGACGTCTATTTTCATATTTTTATCATTTATCCTATGTGCCATATAAAATTTTCTGAAAATATTTCTTATTTCTAAAGCACATTTTATTTTTTAAACACATTTATCGTCATTTTTTACTAAGTTCTGCCTTGAAATAGCCTATCTGATAAGGGATTGGCGTTAATTTTCAATAATTGCGATAATATTTATAATTAAACGCATAATAAGGTTGACAGCCTGTGGTGACTTGGCTAAAATGTGCCCCACATAACGCAAACAAGCTAATTAACTGCTTTAATATAAAGCGTCAATAACTTGCTGTTATGACCAGCTATTCTCCAATAGCTCAGTTGGTAGAGCAACGGACTGTTAATCCGTGTGTCCCTGGTTCGAGCCCAGGTTGGAGAGCCATATACTAAAAACCTTCATCATAATTTGATGGAGGTTTTTTTATTGTTGCGTCTTTTATATTTACTTCTAATAATATTAGCACGGCTGTGGTGTTCTTTTAGACATTTTTGTTGTATGGTAAGATTAGTTTTGATTGGGTTCGTTTTTGTTTGAGTGCTTCGCTCTTACTCACTAAAAGTAATGGTTTATTATGATACCTGTACGTATAAAAAATAAGTTTTCTGATCATCCGCAAAAAATCATGCGCCCGATTAGTATTCGTTTGTCTGAAGAAATGATTGGCCTATTAGAAACGACGTCATCAGACTTGGGCTTTAAGCGCATTCAAGGGCTTATTCGTCTTTATATTCGTCAGGGTTTGGATCGTGACCATCAGGATTATACGCTTGCCCATGATGAAGTATTCATCGAAACGCTACGTAAGCGCGGCGTTAGTCAGCATATTATTGATGAAGCGATTGTAGTGACGCATAATAATAACATCACTCATCCGCTATCTGAGTTGCAAGACAACGATTAAACAATTAATAGTATCGCTGCTAGATAGTATTAAAATAAAAAAGACCAAGTTTGCTAACGCGAGCTTGGTCTTTTTTTGTGGCTGTTATAAAAGTTAAAGTATTACTGATTCTTCTCTAACTCTCTTCTTGTTACGTCCTGTTTCCATCTTATTCATAGTACGTATTTTTTTAAGTACTCTGCGATATTTGCAGTTTTAGTTAGCCATAATTAAACACAACAGATGTTTAAACAAGGTATATTAAGAATATAGTCGCGACTATTTATAAGGTTTCAACATAATAAAGATCTGCAAGGAGGGTTACGATGACGGGCTTACATCAGCGTTTCAACAAAACTTTGTTTTCAACCATGACGGTAGCAATGCTAGTGATTGCGACTGGCTGCTCATCGCCGCAGACTGATCCAAGTAAAACAACCATACCGACAGATTCTGACCAATGGCAAAAAAAATTAGGGCAAACTTTTGAGCAGTTGTCTGAGGCCGATCAACAAGTACTCAGCCGATATATGCTGCGTATGAAATTGAGCGACGCTTATGAATCAGGAGCCATGCCGCGCACCACTATCAAGCAAGCACTAATACAACAGCGTGAATACGAGCGTCTGCATCCAAACAACCCAACGGGCAAGAAAAGCCCAATTGTCAAAGGTCAGGCGACTCACGCTACTGCACAGATGTATTCTGTCGCCCTGCTCCCTGTGAAAACCAGTGATAGCGATAGCTTAAATCAAGTCAAAATGCAGTTTATGCTATCCAATCATGGCAAAAGCGCGATAAAAAGCTTTAAAGGGACGCTAACTATGAAGGATGCCAACCTGACAAAGGGCAAAAATTTTAATGTGCCTTTGACAACGTTTGATCCACCTATCGCACCAGAACAGTCTGGCAAAATCATTATTGAAAGCAGCATTGAGGATATCAATGTCATGCGCGCTATCAAAAATGCTAGTGGCATCACTATCGAGATTAATAAAGGCATGCTTACCTTAGTAGATGATCAGACAATCGAATTTGAAAACTCACTGGTGAAGTAGCTGTACAACTTACTATTGAGGATTTTATAAAAGGTACTAATTAATACTTTTATCAATACCATAAAAAAAGCCCCAATCAGCAATGATTGGGGCTTTTTCGAATTTGGCGGAGACGGAGAGATTCGAACTCTCGAAGGGCTATTAACCCTTGTCGGTTTTCAAGACCGGTGCATTCAACCGCTCTGCCACGTCTCCATTGGTGCATCATTATATAGATATCATTTTATAATGCAAGCCCCTAAACTAAAAAAATTCAATTAATTTTCGAATACTTGTAAATTGGTGCATTATCGCTTGCTTGAGGCCAGATGTAAGCACATATCGAGCAGCCTATTGGCATAACCCCATTCATTATCATACCATGCAAAAACCTTATATTGACCACCTACTTGCATAAGCTGCTGACCATCAATGATTAGCGACTCAGTCTGATGAATAAAGTCACTAGATACCAACGGCTCATCGGTATAAGCCATGATGTCATGCAAATGCGCCTGACTGGCAGATTTGAGCACCTCTCGCACTGTCTCGACATCGACATCTGGCGTATCAAATACAAAGGTGACATCAATCGCAGCCACGTCGATAGTGGGCACCCGTATCGAATGTCCATTTATCTTGCCAACCATGGCTGGTAGCACTCGTTCTGTCGCAGCGATACTACTGGACGTCGTTGGGATAATATTATAGCCAGAAGCGCGCGCCCGTCTTGGATCTCGATGTGCTTGATCGAGCACTGTCTGATCGGCAGTAACTGCATGAATCTCTGTCATCATGGCGGACTGCACACCAAATGCCTTATCTAGCGTATCAATCAACGGCACCAATGCCTGCGTGGTACAAGAAACACTAGAAATAATCGGCAGCTCAAGCGTGAGCGCATCGGTATTCACGCCCATCACGATACAGGCATCCACATCGTCAAATGGCGCGGCACCGATAATTACTTGCTGCGCGCCAGCGTCAATATGTAGCGTCGCCTGCTCATACGAGCGAAAATGCCCAGTACATTCTAAAACCACATCGACACCCAGCGCCTGCCAAGGTAAATTTTTGGGATCAGGCTCTGATAGCATATTGATGCAATAAGTTAGATTGTTTTTGGTCAGACAGAGTTCGGTCTTGCTCGTATCACCTGACTCACTTTCTACAATCTCAGCATTTACGCCTAATCGACTGAGACGGCCATGGGTGCTGTCAAACTTGAGTAAATGCAGCAATATATCCGCTGGCGCTAAGTCATTGATTGCCACCACATGAATCGCACGGCCCAACACTTCAAAGCGCTCTAACAAAGCACGAAGTACATTGCGCCCTATACGACCAAAGCCATTGATAGCGACTCTCAGTGGCTGTGTGTGCTCACCAGTAGTACGGAACGTCGCCGCTATCGGGTCAGAGGTCAATTGATAAGTAGCGCTCGAAAAATCAGGCATAACATCGGACATAAAGGGTATCGCTATAAATGAGGGTAAAAACTGAGCGTTATCACGTTGAGTGCGCTAATGATTGCTGAATACTAAGAAATAGCAGAAATAAAGCCTATAAAATAAAGGTAACAAAGTTATAGGCTATAAAATTATAAGCAGCAAAACTATGGGGTGATAAAAATCAATGCGAGGCGAATGGTATTGTAGTCAATGCTTTGCTTAAGATGATCATATATCGGACGCAGCTTGATGCTACCGTCATCATTGAAGTCATTTGGATTATTAGCGACTTTAATAGCGACATAGGCATTGCCAACGGCTGTCATTACCTCATCATCTGGACGCAGATGATCGCAGGCAAGACTTGGGTCTTGTGATTTGAGGTCAGCAATGTGACGCATAATAGTCGACTGCGACAACTGACGCGCTTGTGATATCTCCGCAATGGTCAAACTCTCTTCTAACAACACTCTGGTCGCAAGTAGAGTACTGTCTGATTTGTCAGAGACCTGATTGCCAAGTTTCTGTTTTTTATCGATTTTCGCTTGCTGTTGTTCGCGGCGCTTCTTTTGTAGCGTGGCGTAAGCATCGATTACCGACTTGCTCAATGTCCCACCTGACTTCAGGACGAATTTTTCATGTGCCTGCTGCATGCTTTCTTCATCTAACATCGCATAATTAGCATCCGCTTCTTCAGACAGTACCAAAAACCGCTTATCCGCACCGCGAGCCAATGGATCGAGTTGCAAGCTCATGTCGTTCATACCGAGCAGCTGTAGCCCAGATAGCGACTTGAGGCGTGATAATGCTACATAGCCTTGTCCCAACTCAAAAGTACGCGACAAATCGATTTCAGCAGCATCGAGGGTCATGCCCTGCGATTTATGGATGGTAATCGCCCATGCCAGACAGAGCGGCACTTGTAAGTAACTTGCTAGCACGTCACCTGTCTCATCTTCGATAATCCACTCTTCAGGCTCAGCGATGACCTCTCGTCCTGAATTAAGCCGCACGACAGGCATTTTTTGGGTCGTTGGTTTCTTCGACTTTGGTTTTTCTTTATCTTTCTTAGCAGCAGACTTCTTACCTTTTGTCGTTTTTTCGCCAGTAGCATCCTCATCAACGTCATCGCTGCTATCGTCTTCGATTAACGCGTCACTACTGTCTTTATCGTCTATTTTGACAGCGGCAAATCCTATCAACTCGCCCATCGTTCCGTTAGAGACACCAAGCTCAGCGTTGTTTTTGATAAACATTACCTTGGCGCCGACTTTTAAAATCAGCTCGTCTTGGGTACGTACGGTCTTTTTTAGCGTTTCTACCAGCTTACTATCGCCTGTCGCCGTCGCCTCAAAACGCATCATCTCGCCATCTAGAGACGCCAGTTCTTTGTCATTGATTTTATTGACGTTGAGATTGTGGGTATAGAGACGCGTACGCTTGATATCGACACTTTGGTCATAAGTCGCTTCTAAAGCGGCAATCGCCTCAAAGGTTACTTCCTGACGGCGGATTTGGTTAAGAATATCGTCTAAATCGAGACCACCATTGGCTGCATCGCTGACTTGACGATGCTGCTCAGACAAATAGCAAATATGGAACTTGGCATCGAGCCAAGCCTCAGACATAAACGCGAACTTTTCACGATTCGTCTCACCTTTACTGCCAATCGGTGGTAACTGAAAAAAGTCTCCTGCGACTACGACCTGAATACCGCCAAACGCTTTGTCATTTTTGCGAATATGCTTGAGGACTTGGCTGACTAAGTTAAGCTGCTTGGCATGTAGCATCGAGATCTCATCGATGACCAATACCGCAGTATCTTTCAATCTGTCTGCTAAAAACTGTTTGCGTGACAAGGTGGACAAATCTCGATCAGTCAGCTCATCTTTTATACCTATACCTGACCAACTATGAATCGTCGTACCGTTCATGTGCGTGGCAGCAATACCCGTACTGGCTGTCACCGCAACAGGGACGCGGCGGGCGCGTAAATAATCGATATATTGATTGAGAGTATAAGTCTTACCTGAACCTGCTGAGCCGGTCAAAAAGACGTTTTGACCTGTTTTTAGGATATCAAGAGCAGAAGATTGACGCATAGATCCAAACCAACCAATATTATGAAGAAGAAATAGTACAAAAGGAAAGCCGCCATGATTAATTCAATAACCATAGTAAGCCAAGATAGATGCTCACAATTATAACAGCTGCATACCGTTTGCGAACCATTTTAACCGACTCATATCACATAACTTAAAGTTATACGATACGAAATATATCATTATAAAAAGTCATTATCGTTCTGCTAAAAAGCTCAGTACGATAGGATGATAACTTGGTTAGGAAGACCAAGAATGTATTTTTAAATGGTCATACGTAAGTAACCATATTTTAAATAACCATAATACACAACAAGGAGTGGTTAATGTTATACGCTTATCCCAATACTGAAAACAGTCCCGTCCAATTCCGCGAAAAATACGATAACTTTATTAATGGTGAGTGGACCCCTCCTGTCGATGGCGAGTACTTTGACAACCCAAGCCCTATCGATGGTAAAACCATTTGCCAAGTCGCCCGTTCAAAAGAAGCAGATATCGAAAAAGCCCTAGATGCCGCGCATGCTGCCAAAGACGCTTGGGGCAAAACCAGCGTCGCTGAACGTGCCAATTTATTATTAAAAATCGCAGATAGCATGGAAGCCAATCTAGAAGCGATCGCTATTGCTGAATGCTACGAAAACGGCAAGCCTGTACGCGAAACCTTGATGGCAGATATTCCGCTAGCCATCGATCAATTCCGTTATTTCGCCAGCGCTATCCGCGCCCAAGAAGGCGGTATCAGCCAGATTGATGAAGACACCGTTGCTTATCATTTCCATGAGCCGTTAGGCGTTGTCGGGCAAATCATCCCATGGAACTTCCCTATTCTAATGGCAGTATGGAAAATCGCCCCTGCTCTAGCCGCTGGTAACTGTATCGTTATGAAGCCTGCTGAGCAAACGCCTGCTTCGATACTATATATGTTAGAAGCGATCGGTATCGCTGACATTTTACCTAAAGGCGTGTTAAACATCGTCAATGGCTTTGGTGTTGAAGCTGGTAAACCACTTGCCTCTAACCCACGTATCAACAAAGTTGCATTCACTGGTGAGACCACAACGGGTCGCCTCATTATGCAGTACGCCAGCGAAAATATCATTCCAGTGACGCTAGAGCTTGGCGGCAAAAGCCCAAATATCTTCTTTGCTGATGTCATGGATGAAGACGATGACTTCTTGGACAAAGCGGTCGAAGGCCTAGTCATGTTTGCCCTAAACCAAGGTGAAGTCTGTACTTGCCCATCACGTGCACTCGTACACGAAAGCATCTACGACGAATTTATCAAACGCTGTATCGCCCGTGTTGAAGCCATCAAAATGGGCAATCCACTAGATACTGAGACTATGATTGGTGCGCAAGCCAGCTCAGATCAGTTAGAGAAGATTCTATCTTATCTTGATATCGGTAAAAAAGAAGGCGCAAAAGTCCTAGTCGGTGGCGATCAAGCCAAACACGATGGCGACTTAGCAGACGGCTATTATGTTAAGCCAACTATCTTTGAAGGTACCAACGACATGCGCGTGTTCCAAGAAGAAATTTTTGGACCTGTGCTCGCTGTCACTACCTTTAAAGACGACGAAGAGGCTATGCAAATTGCCAACGATACGCTATATGGTCTAGGCGCTGGCGTTTGGACTCGTAGTGTACATAAAGCCTATCGTTTCGGACGTGGTATCCAAGCGGGCCGCGTATGGACCAACTGCTATCATCTATATCCATCACATGCTGCATTCGGTGGCTATAAGCAATCAGGTATCGGCCGCGAAAACCATCTGATGATGCTCGATCATTATCAGCAAACCAAAAACATGCTGGTTTCGTATAGCCCTAAAAAAATGGGTTTCTTTTAAGATTTGATTTAACGCGACAATTTATAGATAACGTCATAGCACAGAGGTATTGTGCTATGCATATAAAATTAATCCATAAGAGAGCGCCATATGAGTCAAAAAATGAAAGCGGCTGTGCTACATGAGTTTGGGCAACCCTTAGAAATTGAAGAAGTAGATATACCAACGCCAGGCGCTGGTCAAATCGTCGTTAAGATGCAGGCATCAGGTGTCTGTCACACTGACTTACATGCGGTTGAGGGAGACTGGCCTGTCAAACCCAGTCCACCTTTTATTCCGGGACATGAGGGCGTCGGGCTTATAACTGCCGTTGGTGACAATGTACATCACGTTAAAGAAGGTGACCGCGTTGGTGTGCCTTGGCTCTACTCTGCTTGTGGACACTGCACGCACTGCTTGGGTGGCTGGGAAACCTTGTGTGAAAAGCAAGAAAATTCTGGTTACTCCGTAAATGGTAGTTTTGCAGAATATGTACTAGCAGATGCAAACTATGTTGGCATTATCCCTGAGAGTGTCGACTCTATTGAGATTGCCCCTGTTTTATGTGCGGGCGTCACGGTATACAAAGGTCTTAAAATGACCGACACCAAGCCAGGCGACTGGGTTGTCATTTCAGGTATAGGCGGCCTTGGTCACATGGCTGTACAGTATGCCATTGCCATGGGACTCAATGTTGCTGCTGTTGATATTGACGACGAGAAGCTCGAATTTGCCAAAAAACTGGGCGCAAAAGTCACTATCAATGCAAAAAACACTGATCCGGGTGAATTCCTACAACAAGAGATCGGTGCTGCTCATGGTGTACTAGTGACAGCCGTATCCACCAAAGCATTTGATCAAGCATTAAGTATGTTACGACGCGGTGGTACTTTAGTCTGTAATGGTCTACCAACTGGTGATTTCCCTGTATCAATCTTTGATACCGTTTTGAATGGTATCACCATTCGTGGTTCAATCGTTGGTACCCGTCTGGATTTACAAGAGTCGCTAGAGATGGCAGCAGCAGGTAAAGTAAAAGCGACTGTTGCCGCTGAGCCACTTGAGAACATCAATGATATTTTTCAGCGTATGCGTGACGGTAAAATCGAGGGACGGATTGTGATTGACTATAGTATGTAGACATGTCTTTTGACATTTTAATACTGCTTTAATGATTCGCAGGTATAATCGTGAACGACAGGTCGTATCGATTTCAATCACATGCTATAAATGATGTGAAAGAAAAAGATGCGACTTTTTGCATTCTTACTCAATAAAACTATGGATTACATTAATATTCTCTAAAGATAAGGAAATCATTATGAAAATTAAGGCAACAGAGTCTTGTAAAGCGTTAATTGAGCTATTGAAATCCAAGCACGGTGAGCTAATGTTTCATCAATCAGGTGGCTGCTGCGATGGTAGCTCGCCCATGTGCTATCCATTAGGAGAGTTCAAAGTAGGTGGTCAAGATGTGCTGATTGGTGAGCTTGCTGGCTGTCCATTTTATATGGGTAAGGCACAGTACAATTTATGGCAGCATACTGATCTCACCATTGATGTCGTCAATGGCCGCGGTGCGAGCTTTTCGTTAGAAATTCCTGAAGGTAAACGTTTTATCGTACGCTCAGAAATCTGTGCGATATAAGGTCGTTTGGTGCAAAATTAAGTAGCATTAATTTTACCTAATGTACCGAATATAACAGTCTTCGCTTGTCCTACGATATTGACGCAAACAGATACCGCAGAGTCATTTTTATTTTATTATTTCAGCAGAATAATAGTTACTGTAAAGCGTACCCTATTTTAATTAGCATGGATGCTATAAGGAATATGAAATGGAATTTGACACAACATTTGACTATATCATCGTCGGTGGAGGTTCGGCGGGTTGCGTGCTCGCCAGCCGACTCACTGAAAATCCAGATATCAGTGTCTGTTTATTAGAGTACGGCGGTGATGGCAAAGATCTAGCAGTACGCGTGCCTGCTGGACTGATTCTGATGGTTCCTGGCAAACCACTTAAATTGAACAATTGGTGCTTTCACACCACCCCGCAAGAGCACCTTAATAACCGTAAAGGTTTTCAGCCGCGTGGACAATGTCTGGGCGGCTCATCAGCGATCAATGCCATGATCTATACACGTGGTAGTAGGCTAGATTACGAGCGCTGGGTAGATCATGGCTGTACTGGCTGGGGATTTGACGATGTCCTGCCCTACTTTATCAAAGCTGAAAATAACGTTCGTGGTAGCGATGACCTACATGGTGATAGCGGGCCGCTGCATGTTAGCGACCTACTCAGTCCGCGAGACATCTCCAAAGCATTCGTAGAAGCTGCGATTGCCAATGGCCTAGATCACAACCCTGACTTTAATAGCGAAAAGCAAGACGGTACAGGGTTGTATCAAGTCACTCATTTCCATGGTGAAAAACAAGGTCAGCGTTGCTCTGCTGCGGCCGCCTATCTACATCCCGTACAACACCGCTCTAACCTAACTGTTATCACTCATGCACAGGCTAACCGCGTCATTATTGAAAACAATCAAGCGACAGGTGTCGTCTACGAAAAAGACGGTGTCGAACATACTGTCACGGCGCGTCATGAAGTCCTACTATCAGGTGGCGCGTTTGGTTCACCTAAAGTTTTGATGCTCTCAGGTATCGGTCCTGCAGAGCATTTGCAGTCTCATGGTATCGATGTGGTGGTAGATGCACCTGAAGTCGGTGGTAATTTGCAGGATCACTTAGACGTCGTCTTTGATTACGAGGTCAATACTACTGACGTTATCGGTATTGGCATGGCATCGATTTCGACATTGACCAAAAGTATTCGGCAATGGAGAAAAGACGGTACAGGGCTGCTGTCTACCAACTATGCAGAAGCGGGTGCGTTCTTTAGCGTCGGTGATGACCCAAAAGAGTGGCCAAATACTCAGCTGCACTTTGTCATCTCACGTGTGATCGAGCATGGTCGGGACCTAAGACGCGGCTTCGCTGTCTCTTGTCACAGTTGCTACTTACGGCCTGAAAGTCGAGGTACTGTCAGATTGGACTCAGCCGACCCTTCTGATGCCGTATTGATCGATCCAAACTATCTGTCACACCCGAAAGACGTAGAGTATATGGTAGCCGGTGCCGAGCGTACTCGAGCCATCATGCAAGAGTCCGCACTCGCTAAGTACATCACTGAAGACTACCCCGCCCCTTACCTCGAAAAAGACGGTATGCTCGGCTATATCCGTAATAAGTCAGATACCATCTATCACCCAGTAGGCACTTGCCGCATGGGCTCAGATGACAGCTCTGTGGTTGATTTGGAATTGAAGGTACGAGGTGTGAGCGGATTACGAGTCATCGACGCTTCAGTGATGCCAACGCTTATTAGCGCCAATACCAATGCGCCAACTATTATGATTGCCGAAAAAATAGCCGATCTCATTAAGGCGAATCATGGCCCTATTTAATGCTGTATTGGGCAAACTGCTTATAGCTAATTACTTTAAAGAGACATAACTTTATTATTTCTAATTGTTTACACCTAGTAAAATTGTAACTGGTTAGCAATTTAAAAGTGTGTCTCTTTGCTATTTAGAATGAATAAACATAAAGCCATAGAGTTTAGTATTTAATATCTTATTGATGCTAAATACGGTAAAACCGTGCACTTTTTATCAAAATTAGTCTATTTATCGCTTGCATTACCACAGATTAAGAGAGTATATTCGAACGACTTATTTATATTTTTAGTTTCTATCTATATAATTTAAAGTTATAACAACCTTTAATATGTTTTATTTTGTATATAATAAATACCGTATAGATAGATACTTTAGAGGTCACTAAACGCTTTCTCATCGTATTCATGCTCGAGTACGAACATATGGATACATGAGTACCTACCTACCGTTACATAGGATGTAATAATGCAAAAATCACTCTTCAAACTTACGATGTTGGCGACGTTTGTCTTAGGTATCAGCGCCTGTAGTGGAGACAACAAAACTACCGACGATTCTGCTGCTAGCTCAGATGCCAAAGCCGCCAAAACATTGCTCTATTGCTCAGAAGGTAGCCCTGCCGGATTTGATCCAGCGCAATATACTTCAGGTACGGATTTTGATGCGAGTGCCTTCCCTATTTATAATGGCTTGGTAGAATTCAAAAGAGCGGAAACTGAGATTCAACCAGGACTTGCGGAGAGCTGGGATATTAGCGAAGACGGCAAGACTTATACCTTTAATCTACGCAAAGGGGTTAAATTCGGTACAACTGACTACTTTACTCCGACTCGCGATTTCAACGCGGATGACATTGTCTTTACGTTAGAACGTATCACTAACCCAGACTTTGAATTTAACAAAGCTTATCCTGCTGAATTCCCATATTCAGTCGGCATGGGACTACCTGATATCATCTCTAATATTGAAAAGATTGACGACTATACGGTAAAGATTACCCTTAGCGAAACCAATGCGCCGTTCCTACAGAACCTAGCGATGCCTTTTGCTTATATTGGTTCTGCTGAGTACGCAGATCAATTGCTGGCCTCTGGTAATGCTGCTGATATCAATACTAAGCCCGTCGGTACTGGACCTTTCGTCTTTACCTCATATCAAAAAGACGCGCAAATTCGTTATACCAAAAATCCAGACTATTGGAATAAAGACGACATCTATATCGACAACCTAGTGTTTGTCATTACCAAAGACTCAGCAGTTCGTGCTCAGAAAGTGCAAGCTGGCGAATGTCACGTGTCCGCTTATCCAAAACCTGCCGAAATCGAATCTGTCAAAAAGTCAGGTAAAGCCACTGTTCTCGATCAGCCTGGCTTCAACGTCGGCTATGTCGGTTACAACGTAGAAAAACCTCAACTGAGCGATCTTAAAGTGCGTCAAGCATTAGATATGGCAATCAATAAAGACGCTATTATTAACGCGGTTTATCAGAGCGAAGGCCTCAAAGCAACCAACCCAATGCCGCCAACGCAGTGGGGCTATGATGAGTCACTTAAAGATGCGCCTTACGACGTCGAAAAGGCAAAAGCACTAATCAAAGAAGCTGGCGCAGATAACCTTTCTATCAATCTATGGTATATGCCAGTTCAGCGTCCGTACAACCCAAATGCCAAGCTAATGGCTGAAATGCTACAAGCAGATTGGGCGAAGATTGGCGTCGATACCAAGCTTGTGACTTATGAATGGGGCGAGTACCTCAAGCGCGCTGCTAAAGGCGAGCCTGATGTCATTCTAGCAGGTTGGACTGGCGACAATGGTGATCCAGACAATTGGCTTGGCTCATTACTGTCTTGTGACGCAGTCGGTGGTAATAACTACTCGCGCTGGTGTAACAAAGACTTCGATAATTTGGTGACCAATGCCCGTCAGATTAACAATCAAGATGAGCGTGTCAGTGAATATGAACAAGCTCAGCAAATATTCAAAGAGCAGCTTCCTTGGACGACGATGGCGCATTCGGTAGTAACCGTATTTACCGCACCAAATGTGGTCGATTATAAAATCAGCCCACTTGGCTCAATACGCTTCGATGGTGTAAAAGTTGAATAACCTTGACTGATTAATTCCGTTACGACGTAAGCAATTTATTCATTTTATTCATTCATATAAGTGCGGCTGGGTCAGATACTCTGCTCCAGCCGAATTTATATAAATGATATGAAAAATATGAATTAAGCGCTTTGTCACGGATCTCTTCATCATCGCTAATACTCTAATCATTGAACCACAACTATTGAGCAGCCCATGCTACTTTATATTCTGCGTCGTATTGCCATTTTAATACCCGTCTATCTTGGCCTAACGCTATCCACTTTTACTCTGATTCGTCTAGTACCTGGAGATGCCGTCGAGATTATGATGGGCGAGCGTATGGTCGATCCCGAGCTACATGCTCGTGCCCTAGAAAGGCTAGGATTAGACAAACCGCTCGTCGCCCAGTATTGGGACTATTTGACTGGCATCCTAACGGGTGATTTCGGTCAGTCCTTTCGTACTCGTACGCCCGTATTGCAAGACTTTTTTGCCCATTTTGTTCCTACTCTAGAATTGGCGTTATGCGCTATTGTTATCGCTAGTGTCATTGGTATTAGCTTAGGCATCTTTGCTGCTCTGCGCCGTGGTACATGGATTGATTACACCCTAATGTCAGGTGCGTTGGCAGGCTACTCTATGCCCATCTATTTATTGGGCCCTATCCTGACTGGTATCTTCGCTCATTATTTAGGTCTCCTGCCTGTCGCTGGGGTGATATCTGTCGCACAGTTTTTAGATGTGCAGCCACTGTATGGCTCATGGTTACTCGGCTCACTAAGCTCAGGAGAACCTGGCGCATTTTGGAACGTGGTCAAACACTTTATATTGCCCTCTATCGCCTTATCGACCATTCCGTTAGCGATGATTGCGCGGATGACACGCTCTGCGATGCTAGAGGTACTAGATGAGGATTACGTGCGTACAGCGCGAGCCAAAGGCTTATCTCCACGCCGAGTGATACTAGTCCACGTAATGCGTAACGCCTTGATTACTGTGGTTACCGTCGTTGGCTTGCAGATGGCGACATTGCTTGCAGGTGCCATTATTACCGAGACTATCTTTAGTTGGCCAGGCGTTGGTAATTGGCTACTCGATGGGTTTTTCACTCGTGACTACCCTATTGTACAAAATGGTATTTTATTGGTCGCCACCGCTCTGATTTTGGTTAGTTTATTTATTGATATTTTGTATGGTCTGATCAATCCACGTATCCGCCATACTTCTTAATCTAACATTGATAAATACTCACATTATAAATAGTGATGATTAGCGCTCAAGTGAAGTTTTAGCAATGCTTAGTACTTTTTTATGAATAAGATTCTAAAAAATGTCACTGCGCTAGCCACTATAGGAAATGCTCATGAAGCCTTCTGTTCTCCCCTCTGATGTCAATCTGATGGCAGCCACACCGCCGTCATCTTGGCAGCTATTTTTATCGACGTTCTGCCGAAACAAAGGCGCAGTGATTGGTTTTATCGTACTGGCATTAATGGTTCTAGTTGCCATACTTGCGCCTGCTATTGCGCCTCATGATCCTTACGAGCTGTTCACCGGTCAAGAGCAATTACCGCCTGCCTTTCTTGATGGTGGCAATGCGATGTTTTGGCTAGGTACTGATGATGCGGGCCGAGATACCTTATCTCGAGTGATGTATGGCGCACGTTATTCGTTGTTTATCGGTCTAAGCGCAACGACTCTGGCGATGTTGGTTGGTATCTCATTAGGTCTAAGTGCGGCGTTTTGGCCAAAGGTCTGGGGCAAAGCCGTCATGTTGGTCAATGATATCTTGATGTCATATCCGAGCTTGCTATTGGCGATTATCATTGCCGCTATCTTAGGGCCTTCTATGACCAATACGATTATTACGATCGCACTGGTCTGTACGCCGCCTTTTATTCGGTTAACTCGTGCGACTGCGATGGTAGAGCTGCAACGTGAGTATTTTATTGCCTCACAAGTGATGGGTGCTGGCGTACTCAGATTGTTGTTTATCACCATTTTGCCCAACTGTATGGCACCGCTTATCGTACAGGCAACGATGATTTTCTCGTCTGCTATTTTAGAAGCAGGTGCGATTGGTTTCCTAGGTTTTGGCGTACAGCCACCAGATGCCGAATGGGGCGCGATGCTAGGTACGGCACGTCAATATATTCAAAGTAATGTTTGGCTAGCCATCTGGCCGGGTGTCGCTATCTTCTTAGCTGCACTATCAATTAACCTGACTGGTGATGGCTTACGCGATGCGCTCGATCCCAAATTAAAGCAGGTGACCTAAGATGACTGAACCATTAATTAATACGCCTATCACTCATACGTCTATGAATGGTGCATCAACAAAAGACTCTCCGTTATTGCTAGATATCGAAAACCTGTCGGTTACTTTTGGACAAGGGGTGCGTGCCTTTCGCGCAGTGGATGATGTATCGTTAAAGATTACCCAAGGTGAGGTCATCGCTGTCGTGGGTGAATCTGGCTCAGGTAAGTCAGTCACTATGATGGCGCTAATGGGTCTGTTGCCACCTTCCGCGACCGTACGCGCACAACGAGTGGTCTTTGACAATAAAGATATGCTCAGTATGTCAGCCAAAGAGAGACGCGGCATCATTGGTAAAGATATCTCTATGATTTTTCAAAATGCGATGTCTTGCCTAAATCCAAGCTTTACCGTTGAAATGCAGTTAGGTGAAGTGCTACGCAAGCACCTTGGTTTACGAGGCGCAGCAGTACAAACTCGCATCTTAGAGCTGCTAGAGTTGGTCGAAATGCCCGATGCCAAAAACAGACTTAAGGTCTATCCGCATCAACTATCAGGCGGTATGAGTCAACGGGTTATGATTGCGATGGCGATTGCTTGCGAGCCAAAACTACTTATCGCAGATGAACCAACCACAGCTTTAGATGTCACAGTACAAGCGCAGATCATGGATTTGCTCAGCCGATTACAACGCGAAAAACAAATGGCCATGGTATTAATCACCCACGATTTAGGTCTGGTTGCACAAAACTCGCGTGATGTCGCGGTTATGTATGCGGGACAAGTGGTCGAAACCAGTACCGTGCCAGAAATTTTCCAAAACCCTGCCCACCCTTATACGGAAGCATTGCTACAAGCCATCCCTGAATTAGCCATCGGTCAAGATAGATTAAATAGCTTACCAGGGGTCGTGCCAAGTCAATATGACAGGCCAACTGGTTGCTTGTTGTCTCCTCGTTGCCCGTATAAGGAGCCTGCTTGCGAAGTACCGCCACCTATTTTAGATACGCCCAATGGCAAGGTGCGTTGTATTGATTCTAATATTACTTCTCGCCCCTCTCACGCTGCTATCTTGGAGTCACAAGTATGAGTAACAAAGTGGTCCTAAAAGCAGACAATCTACACAAGCACTACCCAGTATCACAAGGTCTGGGCAAAGCAAAGGCCTACGTGAAAGCGCTCAATGGCGTCTCATTCGAGCTTGAAGCTGGCAAGACATTGGCCGTCGTTGGTGAGTCAGGCTGCGGAAAATCTACCCTTGCCCGCCAGTTGACGCTGATCGAATCGCCTACACATGGTGAGCTATTTATCAATGATGAAGGTACTACTGGCTATAGTAGAAAAGCACTAAAAGAGTTGCGTACTGAAATTCAAATGGTCTTTCAAAACCCTTATGGTAGCTTGAACCCGCGTCATACCATTGGCTATCAATTGACAGAACCATTGGATATCCATACCAAACTGTCCAAAGAAGAAAAGCGCGACAAAATCAACGAGATGATGAGACATGTCGGTCTACGTCCAGAACACGCTGGTCGTTATCCGCATATGTTTTCGGGTGGACAGCGCCAACGTATTGCCCTCGCCCGCGCCATGATGCTCAACCCTAAAATCGTCGTCGCTGATGAGCCAACTTCCGCACTCGATGTATCAATCCAAGCACAAGTCTTAAATCTATTTATGGATTTGCAGGATGAGTATCGCACCGCTTACGTTTTTATCTCGCACAATCTATCGGTCGTACGCCATGTCGCTGATGATGTGATGGTGATGTATTTGGGTCAAGCTGTTGAGCACGGCCCCAAAGAAGCGATTTATAATGCGCCAAAACACCCCTATACCATCGCCCTATTGGCTGCTGCACCAACGGTAAACGGTCATAAAAATGATTTGACCCTACAAGGTGAGCTGCCAAGTCCGCTTAATCCACCAAGTGGCTGCGCCCTACATAAACGCTGCCCATATGCCAAGCAGCAATGCAGCGAAGTAGAGCCACAACTGCGCGAATGGGACGGTCGATTGGTTGCTTGTTTACGTTTAGAAGAGATATATGGTTAAGGTGACTAAGGTTAAAATGATTAAAGTTAAGATGATTAACGACTAATCAATATTCACCACACCGCGACACTTAGGAAATTTGCTACAACCAAAAAAGGTCTGACCTTGATTCAGGCCTTTTTTTGCCACGCGCTTTATCATTTCACCGTTACATCTTGGGCAGGTTGGTGTTTGAATTAAATCAGCTGTATGGTCTATCACTTCATCTGTCGCAGAGGAACTCGCTGCTAGTTCAGGATCCATAACTTCAAACGGCGTAAGAAAAACCTTATCAGCAATATCGTGCGATGTAATTGTATGCTGAGTGACTGCCTGCTGAGTGTCCATACTATCAATTGGTAACTCGGTAGATTCAACTTCAGTCTGACCAGACCATCGATGCACTTCTCTACTTTTTAGAATAGCTCGTTTAGCGGTCTCTTTTACTATCGGCTCGGATATAGGCTTATTAGCCACTTTAGCAATTGGTTTATCATTAGCGTTACCGCTAGGCTGCTTATTCGTATTTTGGCTTGGATTGCTATGCTTGTCTTTTAGATAGGCTTTATGCTCTCTATTGGTACGCCAAGACTTACTAAATCTATTGCTATTAATCTGCTCAACGATAGATGCAACCTCATCTTCAGTGAGTATCTTATCTTGCTTTTTCTTTACATACGAGACCATCCCACTCGTCAATACGTGCTCGGGCAACTCATCACGAGTTTTCAGCTCACACTCACCGATGAAAGCAATCATCGAATGGAAGTAGCTCAGCTCTAAGCCTAATAAATCTGCGAGCGTCTTAATGTGCAAGTAGTTTTGGCGCAATGGATTTTGGAATTTGAATTTACTTCCATTTTGGAAAACTTGTGTCCACTGTCTTTGGTTCTCGCTACCATATATCCAGCCTTTATAGTTTTTGGTCTCAATCACAAAGATGCCATATACAGAGACGATAATATGATCGATTTGTGTACTGCCGCCATTATCTCGCGGTAAGGTAATACCGTTTAATCGGTGGTAAATATCTTTTTCAAGCTTTAGCCACATGGCAACGTTGATGACGGTTTCACCTAGGAAACCTTTGAAGGAGGATTTTAGGGACATTGTTTCTTACTCTATCGATAGAATTTACTTAATTAGCACTCACATCAAATATTCATTTAATATAACCAGTAAACTAACCTTTTAGCGACTCACTCCATTGTCTGATATAGTCCATTTGCTTATTTATTGTGGTTAATTTACTTTCATCATCACAACGATCAAAGGTTCGAGCCCTATTGGTTGCTCGCTTCCCCATTTCAAGAATATAGCCAACTTTTCCTTGTGACATTTGCTGACCCATACTTGAGCAGACAAAATCTAATCGACATCCGTTGATATACATGACAATGTTTTTAGGCTCCAATAGCGCTCTATAGAAATCGCTGTCTTGATAGTCATACGTATCAGATTGACTAAAAACAAGAGTTAATCTAACACCTTCAGAAGAAGAAATATTACTCTCAAACATCAATTCGGCGTTTTCTTTAACCTTATTGTTATAGATAGCTACTTTTTTATGCACAAAATCCATTCTTATGTCCAGCCTTTATAATTCTTGGTATCAAATGTATGACTAATACTATATTTATGACTTGATACCTAAAGCATCGTTCCACGCCTGCAGTGCAAAAAACTGATTAATTGCTTCAAAGTTCGATCTGATATTTTCATCAGTAACTTTTTCAAACCCATTGACTTGAATCAATGTTACACGTGTCCCAGCACGCTCATGGGTTTTCGAACCCTCTATCAAAGCTGAGCCGATCCTATAAAAATCGTTATTTTTTAACACATAAAATCTACCATGAGTCATGATACTTCCATAGTGAGCTAATACAGCAAATCCATCATCAATTCTAGCAATTATTAATTTCAATCTTTCTTCTGAACTTTGTTCAAACTGTTCAGTAAAACGCTTAGCATCTCGCTCGTGGTAATGTGTTAGCATTTTTTCTATAAAGAGATTTTTTTCACTTTCTGTTAGCACATCAGATTTTATTTTCATGTTAGGTTCCATTGTATCGGTTGAGTTTATTAATAGCACGGGGAAACACAGTGTGAAACATATAATTAAAATTCACCCTATTAATATCTCAAATTACCTTATATTTATACCCTATTAGCAAAAACTTCTGTCTTAAAAGATATTTTGACCGTGAGAAAAAAGCAACAAAACACTGTCCCTAGCATAAAAAAAAGCCACCAGATTTCTCTAGCAGCTCTTTTTCTAAACGCTAACTAAGTCAGGCCAATCACACCAAACTATTTACCGCTTCAACCACAGCATCAGTCGTAATACCAAACTCTTTATACAAATCACTGGCAGGTGCAGATTCGCCATAAGTGGTCATACCGATGACTTTGCCATCTAGACCAACGAACTTGTACCAGTAATCTACATGCGCGGCTTCGACTGCGACACGAGCACGAATATTGGCAGGCAATACCGCTTCACGATAGCTAGCCTCTTGCTCTACAAAGATTTCTGCACATGGCATAGATACCACACGGACGCCAACACCATTGGCGCTCAATGCCTCATACGCTTCCATCGCTAGGCCAACTTCTGAACCAGTTGCGATGATGATTGCTTGTAGCTCGCTCTGCTCTTTTGCCAGTACATAGCCACCTTTGGTGATGTTCACTACTTGCTCGCTATCACGTGCTTGATGTGGCAAGCTCTGACGGCTAAAGATCAATGCTGATGGGTTGTTTTCAGACTTGATTGCTTCTACCCAAGCGCTAGCAGATTCAGTTGCATCACACGGGCGCCATGTGCGTAGATTTGGCGTGGTACGTAGGCTAGTCAATTGCTCAACTGGCTGATGCGTTGGGCCATCTTCACCCAGACCGATAGAGTCATGCGTATAGACATGGATGACGCGCTGTTTCATTAGTGCGCCCATGCGTACCGCGTTACGTGCGTACTCCATAAACATGAGGAACGTCGCTACGTAAGGGATAAAGCCGCCATGCAATGCAATACCATTGGCAATCGCAGTCATACCAAACTCGCGCACACCGTAATAGATATAGTTACCGTCAGCGTCTTTTTCGATGCCTTTAGCGCCTTTAAATAGCGTGAGGTTTGAGCCTGCTAGGTCGGCTGAACCGCCCAATAGTTCTGGTAATAATGGCTGTAAGCTATTGATTGCATTTTGGCTGGCTTTACGACTAGCAACATCACCACCCGCTTCTTGCGTTTGCTGAATATAGGCTTGTGCTTGACTAGCAAAGTCAGCAGGCAATTCGCCATTTAGGCGGCGTGATAGTTCTGCTGCAAGCTCTGGATAGGCTTTCTTATATGCTTCAAAGTCTGCGTCCCAATTCTTTTGCTGTACGTCGCCTTTGGCTTTAGCATCCCACGCTTCATAGATTTCGTCATCTAATTCAAATGGGGCATGCTTCCAAGATAGCGCATCACGAGTCAAGGCGATTTCATCATCACCAAGTGGTGCACCATGACTGGCGGCTAGACCTTGTTTGTTCGGGCTACCAGCACCGATCGTGGTTTTACAAATAATTAGACTTGGCTTAGCAGTCTCTGCAATGGCTTGCTCAGTCGCTTGCGTGATTGCATCAGTATCATGACCATCAACTTTGATCACTTGCCAGCCGTAAGACTCAAAGCGAGCTTCGGTATCATCGGTGAACCAGCCTTCGACGTTACCATCGATTGAGATACCATTGTCATCATAGAAGAATACCAGTTTGCCAAGACCCAACGTGCCAGCGAGCGAGCAAACTTCATGACTGATACCTTCCATCAAGCAGCCATCGCCCAAGAACGCATAGGTATGATGATCGACGATGTTATGACCGTCGCGGTTGAACTGTGCGGCAAGTGTCTTCTCTGCGATCGCAAAACCAACCGCATTAGCAATACCTTGTCCTAGTGGACCAGTCGTCGTTTCTACACCAGGCGTATAACCAAGTTCAGGATGCCCTGGGGTTTTTGAATGCAGCTGACGGAAACCTTTTAGGTCATCAACGCTCACATCGTAACCTGATAAATGTAGCAATGAATAAATAAGCATCGAGCCATGACCGTTTGACAGTACAAAGCGATCACGGTTGTGCCAATTAGGATCAGCTGGATTGTGCTTCAAAAATTTGCGCCACAAAACTTCGGCAATATCAGCCATACCCATTGGCGCACCCGGATGTCCAGAGTTGGCTTTTTGAACCGCGTCAAACGACAGTACACGGATGGCATTGGCTAGTTTACGTTCGTTAATTGGAGCTGGCATAGAGTGTCCTAATATTCGAATGAGTCGTATAAAGATAAGAGGAAGGTTTACTCAGAGGATAATCCATTAAAAACACAACAGGCGTCCTCAATGGATAGGCTATAAAATAAAAATGCAATATTAACATATTTGCTATGAGCCTAGCCAAAAATGCGGTGACAAGACCGTTTATATTTAGCAATGACTCACATCAGTTTTGTTAAACGATAAGCAATGACGGACTTTGATTTAAGTTATAAACAACAAGCTGCAAGTGACCTAGGTGACAAGCAGCTCATTACTTATAGTCGATTTATTAAACTGAAATAGTCTCAGCACCGCCCATAAACGGACGCAATACTTCTGGAATCGTAATGCTGCCATCAGCGTTTTGATGATTTTCCATCACTGCTAGTAGCGTACGACCAACTGCCAAACCTGAACCATTTAAAGTATGAGCTAAGCTGGTTTGTTTGCCGTCTTTGACACGGGTACCCATACGGCGCGCTTGGAAATCACCACAGTTAGAACAGCTAGAGATTTCACGATAAGTATCTTGGCTTGGCAACCATACTTCGATGTCATAGGTCTTTTGTGCAGCAAAACCCATATCGCCCGTACATAGCTGTACAGTACGGTATGGCAAGTTCAACTGCTGCAAAATATATTCGGCCTGTCCTGTCATTGCCTCAAGCAAGTCATCAGATTGCTCGCTAGTACCGACATTGACCATTTCTACTTTCTCAAACTGATGCTGACGAATCAAGCCACGGGTATCACGCCCGTGCGAACCAGCTTCACTACGGAAACATGGCGTATGGGCGGTGAATTTTAGCGGTAGCTCTTTAATATCCAAACGTTCGCCGCGTACCAAGTTGGTCATTGGCACTTCAGCGGTTGGAATAAGGTAAAAATCCATTTCATCATTATTGGTGTGATTGCTTAGCTTAAACAAATCATCTTCAAACTTAGGCAGCTGACCCGTACCTTTTAAGCTATCGCTATTAACGATATAAGGCACATAGGTCTCAAGATAGCCGTACTTCATAGTATGCGTATTCAACATAAATTGAATCAACGCACGATGCAATTGCGCCAATTGTCCTTTAAGCACGTTAAAACGGCTACCAGTCAACTTAGTCGCTGCCTCAAAGTCCAACATACCAAGCGTCTCACCAATATGAGTATGATCTTGAATCTCAAAGTCAAACTCACGCGGCGTGCCCCATTTACGCACTTCTACGTTATCGTCTTCTGACGTACCGACTGGTACATCCGCCGCCGGAATATTCGGAATTTGCAAAGCCGCTTGAGTGATACGCTCTTGTAGCGTACGTAACTCGTCTTCCGCAGCTTTAATCTCACCGCTAACGCTTTGCATCTCAGCCAATAGCTCACTGGCATCTTCACCTGATTTTTTTAGGGCACCTACTTGCTTAGCACCAGCATTACGGCGCGATTGCAACTCTTCGGTTTTGACTTGTAGAGACTTACGTTCGTTTTCAATCGTCTGCCAGAACTCCATATCAAGCTCATAACCACGGGTGGCTAGCTGCTGTTGTAGGTCGCTTAAATCGCCGCGTAAGAGTTTCGGATCAATCATAGTAGTTGCCTGTAACACTAAAGGTGAGTAAAAGGTTTAAAAGTATTATTTATAGAGTAATTGCCTAGCGCATCGCTATCACGGTCTTTGTGATAACTGGCTATGACGTTATGTTTTATATCAACATATCTTGTAGACGCTATAATACCAAGACACGGCAGATTTGACCATGTTTTGGATATCTTTGACTGCTTTTCCCTGTTTTTGGCTGACTTTCTTTAGGTTTTGTTCATTATGCTAATCGCTTATAGCAAGCTATTCTGTTTTTAATTGCTCACTTTTGCTTTCGTCTAGTCTGAATAAACTGAGTATAGAGCTTGAACTACGTCATTAATATAACATCTATCAGTGAACAGTCTTGCTTATATGTTTCATTTAGGAGTACTTTTCGGTAAGATAAGCGCATACCTTTATTCACTTCTAGCCAAGTACAGCATTGCTGCTTCGCTTTGGCAGTTTTAATCCAACGCTTTTAATATAAGTATTTGAGAAACCTTTATGGCCTTGTACCCCTACACGCTCCAACCTGTCGCCTTAAACCTAACTGAGGCTGAATTCCACCAAGCACAGTATGAACTGTTTGCCAGTGCCAGCCCGTCTTTTGGTTTATCAAGCTTTAAGACCAAAGAGTGGATCATCATGGCAGTGGTTGTGGTACTTGCTATTGCAGGACTTATCTTTGTAACAGGCTATTCAACCATTATCTTTTGGTTAATGCTGGTTGGTGTGGTGATATATCTATTGGCGCGTACTTTAGGTTTTAAATGGTACGTAAAAAGAGAGTTTGACAAACAAGTGGCCGACCAAGAGATGCCAGATGAAATGCGCCAAATGAAGTTAGGTGTACAAAAGCATGGTCTAGTCATGGCGATGCCAAGCAACCAGCCTGATATGATGAAAAACTCGCAAATGCGCGGTATGCAAATGCGTGCAGGCGCAACTCAGCAAGCGGTTATTCCTTGGACCTCTATCAAGAGCTGGGATGAGACTGACGACTATATCTTTATGATGTTTGAGCTAAAAGGTCAGCAAGGTAGCCAAATCGTACCGAAACGCTTGCAAGCACAGAAGTTTCCTATCGATACGATACGTCAACATTTACAAGGAGTGGTTCCCGTTAAAGGCTTAAATCCTGAAAACTTGCAGCCACCAGCGTAAATGTAATGAGGTCTCTCTATCGTTTAGAAAAACAGTAAAGAGACTTGGTTTTAGTTTTATAAAACCAATCGTAAAATTGTATTTATTAAATTTAACTTATTAATAATAGTTTGCTATTATTATAAGCATCAAAGGAAGAGATAGAGTTTATATTTATAGGTACAGATGAAAAATAAAGTATTTTTCGCTGTATCTTAATTCATGAGAGTCTTTATTCTTCTTTATTTATTATCATATAACTACACTCACACTATAAGGACAATACTATGAGCAATTCTAACAATGCTACTAACCAGATCGGTCTAGAAAAAGCAGACATGAGCGAAGTCATCGCCAAGTTAAACAACCTACTATCGACGTATCACGTGTTTTATCTAAACGTACGTGGCTATCACTGGAATGTAAAAGGTGAGCATTTCTTTACTTTGCATCCACAATTTGAAGAGCTATATACGTCACTACAATTACAAATTGATGAAATCGCTGAGCGTATCTTGACTTTGGGTGGTACACCACTTCACGCTTATAGCGATTTTACGCAGCATACTAGTATTAGTGAAGACAAAAACGTCAAAGATGGCACAAGCTGTGTCAAAGGCGTAGTCACTGGCTTACAAGCGTTAATTGCAGAGCAACGCCAAGTATCAGCGTTAGCAGAAGAGAGCGAAGACCAAGGTTCAGCTGACCTAATCGATGCTTACGTACAAGAGCAAGAAAAACTGGTATGGATGTATAACGCGTTTTTGGGTTAAGAATCGTTAGATTTTACTAGGCTAAATTTTAATAAGCCTAATGATCATCAAATACTAAATAATAAAAAAGCACCTAATTAGGTGCTTTTTTATTGTCTATCTTTTAGAAAAGACTGTTTTATTTTTCGATCCATTGACGCATTTTTTCACGTTCAGCAGGCGTGGCTTGTAGCCATACTTGCATAAACGTATCTAACGTACTAGTAGAAGTATTTACGCTAGATGTTTGCTTAACAGTGGTCGTGCCAGTGTTGACGTTGCTAGTAGAATTTACTACTGGTTGATCTAAAGAGGCGATAGCACGTTGGTTCTGTAACTCTGCATCACCTGCACCGCCGAACACGCCGCCTAGCGCTTTACCAAGGCCTGAAAATAGACCACCTTGGTTACCGGCCATACTTTGCTGGCTAGCAATGACAGTATTGTTTTGTTGCACAGCGAGCGTAGGCTGCTTGGCATATTCTCTAGCAGCTTCATAATCTTCTGGTTGATTAGGCATAGTCAAACGATATGTTTGATTGTCGGCCAATTGTGCCGTCACACTGACATTACCTGAACGCAAATAATCATGCTCATCACGACGCAAGTTATATAAACGGTCATACTTAGCAGTAATAGCATGTTGTCCAGGCTGTAACGTAAATGTTTTTTGCAGCGGCTGAAAAGCGCTCTGCTGAATTTCCTGCCCATTAATAGCAGTTACTTTGATATGGTCATCAACCTGTAGAGTCACTGCTGCCTGTGACAACATAGAGACCGAGGCAGCACCTACCAACAACGTGCCTATCGTTAATTTCTTTAGCAAAAAAGTATTCGATTTCATAAGTTATTCCATTAATAGTAAAAGCGAGTTGGACAAAAGATTCGTGTTCTTACGGTTATTCATTTTTTGCTGCTAAAAGTCTTACTGCTAAGAGTCTTGCTGCTAAAAATCAAGTGGCATCGTATGTTGGTCCTGATCAGGCATATCGTTATTTACTTGCGTCTCTTGAGCGATATCTGCCAGCTCCGCTGCAAGCGTTTGCTCATCAATGGTACGTAGAGCATCGCTTATTACAGCTTTTGAGATATTACTGCGACCAAGGTTAGAAAACATTGGTTGAATATAATTAAGTACTTCCATCATCGCACCGATACGATGCGGTCCATCAGTTAGTAAGTGATCAATAATTCGATCGTCAAACTGCCATCCGCGCCGACGCAAAATAGACTGTAATAATGCTTGTCTGTCTGCCAAATCATGACCAGTAGGCACTTTAAAGGTAGGTGCTTGTGCCAAACGCGTCATTAAATCCCTTAGCTGGAATGGTAAGTCGTCAGCGGGTTTATTGGCGGCAAACAATAACTGGCGTTGCCCTTCTCGGCTACGATTAATCAAATGAAATAAAGCTTCTTGCCACTGACTGCTTTGCTCAAGCACTTCCAAATCATCGATAGCAATCAGATCAAAATTTTCTAAAGATGATAGTACGTGGACATCTGTATGAATCAGCTCATTAAGCGACAAACAGATAGCCGATTTGTCCATCTCGATAAACGACTCGCAAATAGCAGACAGCAAATGAGACTTACCTGTAGCAGGGCTACCAAACAGATATAGTTGACCGATCAGGCCGACATGTAACTGCCGTACTGCATCAATAATCGACATCCAACCAGGACCGGCAAAGTCGCTGAGACTTGCATCATGCTTAATGTCCAGATTGAGACTTAGCTGTGCTTCTGCCATGAATCATCAACTCGTGTTGCGTAGTGCAATGGAAAAATATAATAGAAAAGATAGGTTACTTTGAGCTGTATTCATTACTGTCAATACTAGCCGATACAGCTGTAAGTAATGACCCTATAGCCTTTGCAAAAATCGGTCAGTCGCTTTGTCGAAAACAACGTTAGCAAAACTGGTACCAAAACGGTTGATACTATCAACACTGCGCCTATATATAACATATTTACAAAATGACTGACAAGTCTTTTACCCATTAAGCCTTATCAATCATTGCGTTCCTATCTTGATATTACATAGCAATATTTATCTAGTGTATTCAATAATAAGATAATTATCTTTTTTCAAACAGTGCCAGTTGTTTACGGCCTTTATAAAAGTCAGTAGTTCGATAGTAGTTGTATAAATGGCGGAACAGGACATTTAAGACAGCGGACACTGGCAAGGCGATTAACATACCGACAAAGCCTAGTAGACTGGCACCTGCCAATACGGCGAATATAACCCACAATGGCGATAGACCAATCTTATCACCTAACAGCAATGGTTGTAGGATATAACCTTCTGCAGCTTGTCCAATCAAGAACGCACCTACGACCAATGACAAATACGTCCAATCCAATCCAAACTGAAATAAGCACGCAATAATAGCCGCGATAAAACCAATACCAAATCCTAAATACGGCACAAAACTGGCAATGCCTGCTACCATACCAATGATAAGCCCAAGCTCTAGCCCAATAAGCTGCAACTGTACCGCATAAATAGCGCCTAGCAACACCATCACCAGCAATTGACCTTTGATAAATGCCATCAATGCCAGATCACACTCTTTGGCTATTTCAGTCACTTTTTGACAGTAAGCCCCTGGTATGGCCATCTTCCAGTTATGCAAACGCTGATCCCAATTAAAGAGGAAGTAAAAGGTCAAAATAGGCACCAATACAATAAGACCTGCATTATTGATGAAGTTCATACTTGAGGTCAGTATTTGGCTCATCATGGTGCTAGCATCAGCGAACTTATAGTTCGTTTGCATATAATCGACGAGGGTATCAGAAAATTCTTTCGACTCTAATTGAGGCAGTTTGATACGAGTATTACTATTGAACCACTCTCGTACGACTTGATTGTACCAATTAAATATCTTTGGCAAATAATCCCATGCCGCTTGCAGCTGATGCCATAGTGTCGGTACCAACCACCACAATAATAACGCCATCCCCAAGGTAATCGTCGAGTAGACGATAATAATCGCGACCCAACGCTTGATATATTTTGATAGGCGCTTGACTAGAGGATTAAATAGGTAAGCCAACATAAAGGCAAAAACGAAAGGCACGATGACGGGCATCATTAAATACAAGAGAAACACAGCCACTACTAACGCCAGGACAATGAATAAACGCCGAAAAAAAGGATCTATTGGTTGGTTCATCATGGCAAGTAATCCTATAGTTGGACGAGGTTAAAAAAAGTGACAGGGAGTCAGTGATAGCGATTTCTAAATGGTATAACTATAGCCATCACGATGTATCATTAGGCGAATTGCTTTCTTTTCTCATTAGTTTTAGCTAGCTAAACTGAGACGTATCAACGTTCCTAAAAAATATAATTTTTGATAAATTTATGTTTATTAGTCTTTATTCTGTTAATCACATTTGAACTTTTATTAAGGCTATTATTGACAAGAAATTTAGCGTTCTATTATCGCAGAGTACAACAAAAAATCAGTCATTTTTTGTTTCTTAATGGCTTATTTGCCACTTAATGCAAATCTTAGTCAAATATTGGCAAGTTGCTTTGCGAGTACGGTCTGTTTTTGGGTATAATGCGCGCACTGTCTTTAAACTTTGCTTTTGAACTTTATAACGCTAATTTTTGCGTGCTCAATTACTTTACCTTCTAATCCCAATTATCTATCCCCAACTGTGAGATGACTATGAGTGACAAGCCTTCTTTAAGCTACAAAGATGCCGGTGTTGATATCGATGCAGGCGATGCTTTGGTTCAGCGAATCAAGTCCGTTGCAAAAGCCACTACTCGTCCTGAAGTCGTGGGTGGACTTGGCGGTTTTGGTGCGTTGTGCCGTATCCCAACAGGTTATACCTCACCATTATTGGTTTCTGGCACTGATGGTGTCGGCACCAAACTAAAATTGGCGCTACAGCTGAACCGTCATGACACAATTGGTATTGATTTGGTCGCGATGTGCGTCAATGATCTACTGGTTTGCGGCGCAGAGCCACTATTCTTCTTAGACTACTATGCAACTGGTAAGCTGGATGTCGATGTAGCGGCGACTGTCGTGACTGGTATTGGTGATGGTTGTAAACTAGCTAACTGTGCGCTTATCGGTGGCGAAACTGCTGAAATGCCAGGCATGTATCAAGATGATGATTACGATCTAGCTGGATTCTGTGTAGGCGTGGTTGAAGAAGCAGAAGTCGTCACTGGTGAAAATGTTGCAGAAGGCGACGTACTGATTGCACTTGCCTCAAGTGGCGCACACTCAAACGGCTACTCACTGGTTCGTAAAGTCATCGAAGTTAGCGGTGTGGATGTTACAAGTAGCGACGAGCAATTAGACGGTCAGCCTATTCAAGACGCTCTAATGGCTCCTACCCGTATCTATGTAAAAGCAATCAAAGCATTACAAGACACGCTTGGTAGCTCAGCCTTACATGCGATGTCACACATCACAGGCGGTGGTCTAACGGATAACTTGCCACGTGTACTACCTGATAATCTAGCGGCTAGCATCGATACCAATAGCTGGCAGTTCTCAGAGCTATTCACTTGGCTACAGACCCAAGGTAATATCGCGCAGAGCGAGATGTACCGTACCTTTAACTGCGGCGTTGGTTTTGTTATCGTTATGCCAAAAGACAAAGCAGATGCTGCTATTCAGACTTTAACTGACGCGGGCGAAACAGCTTGGCAACTAGGTGAAATGGTCAAACGCAGCACTGATGACCAGGCGGATGCAGTGGTGTACCGTTAATGTCAATTGATAACGCAAGCCAGCCTATCAAACCATTGCGTATTGCTGTTCTAGTCTCAGGAAGTGGTAGCAACCTGCAAGTGTTAATCAATGCAATGCAAGCAGGTGCGCTACCGATTGAAATCGTTGGTGTCATTAGTAACCGTGAAGATGCTTATGCGTTGACACGTGCTAAAGATGCCAATATTCCAGTTGCAGTATTGTCACACGTTGCTAGTGGTAAACGTATGGGTATCAAGACATTTGAAACCCATGCCAACAAGCAGCTAATAGCGTGGCAACCTGATTTGATCGTCTTGGCTGGGTTTATGCGTGTATTAAGTGGCTCATTTATCGATAATGTACCAGCGCCCATGATTAACCTTCATCCTTCTCTACTTCCGGTTTATAAGGGTTTAGATACTCATAAACGGGTCATACAAGCGGGTGAACGTCGTCACGGCTGTAGTATTCATAAAGTGACCGCGGAGCTTGATGCAGGTCAGGTATTGACTCAAGCCGTATTGAATATCGATATCAGCGACACCGTAGAGAGCTTACAGTCACGGGTACAGAAGCTTGAACATCAGCTGCTACCTTGGACTATTTTACTCCTAGCAAAAAATGTATTATCACTTGAAGTAAATAATACATCATCGCAAACGGAAACTTATTTACCTAAGTTGCCTTTGCAATTGCTGATAGACGGATAAAAATCTCAGCTTATTAAGCTGCTTTCAATACCACTTTATATAGCGCAATAAAAAGCCCATTTACTCATTACGAGCAACTGGGCTTTTTTATTTGATAACTATTTATTATTTACTATTATGTAAAATCGTAAATAGTTATCTATTTAGCTAATTCGTCTAATTAGTTCATTCTTAGAATACGTGAACCGCTTTAATATTGACAAACTCTTTGATACCGAAGCCGCCATGCTCACGGCCATAGCCTGAGTTTTTCACGCCACCAAATGGCAGTGCAGGATTGGCAAGACCATAACCATTAATATAGACCATACCTGTATCGAATTGCTCACGTGCTAGACGAACGGCTTTCTCCTCATCTTTTGAGAAAATCGCGCCACCTAAACCATAACGACTATCATTAGCGATGCGCATTGCATCATCTTCATCTTTGGCACGAATCAATGAAGCGACAGGGCCAAATAGTTCGTCATCGTATGCAGGCTGACCTTTTTCGACGTTCTCTAGGATAGTTGCTGGATAGAAACTACCTTTACCTTCAGGTACCTTACCGCCAACAGCAATCGTTGCCCCTTTAGCCACACTTTGCTCTACTTGCTCATGTAGCTGCTCACGTAAATCTGCACGTGCTAATGGGCCGATATCTGAGCTGTCATCCATTGGATCACCCGCTTTGGTACCTTCAAACTTCTCAACGATACGCTTGCGGAATTCGTCATATACGCTATCGACTACGATAAAGCGTTTGGCTGCTACACAAGTTTCGCCGTTATTGATTAAACGTGCTTGAGTACAAGTTTCTACTGCAGTTTCGATATCTGCATCTTCTAATACGATAAATGCATCATTTGAACCTAGCTCTAATACCGCTTTCTTAATCGCTTTAGCTGCTTGTTGTCCAACGATTACGCCTGCTTTGTCACTACCTGTTAATGTCACGCCGCGTACTTTGTCGTTGCCAATCAATGCTTCTGACTGGTCATGATCAATGATAATCGTACGGAACAAATCACTTGGTAATTCAGACTCGTGAAGAATCTTTTCGATTAGTAGACCAGAACCCGTGACGTTAGACGCGTGTTTTAGTAAGACACTGTTACCTGCCATCAAGTTTGCAATGGTGTAACGGAATACTTGATACGCTGGGAAGTTCCAAGGCTGCATGCCATAGATGATACCGATAGGTTGATACGTCACTAGCCCTTTTTTCATGCTTTCGATATCGCGTACATCATCAGCCAAAGAAGCAACACCGTTTTCAGCAGTGTAATCACAGATGGCTTTACAGAGATCAATTTCTTGCATGCTCTGGCTATATAGCTTACCGCGCTCTTCAGTCATCAGTTTAGCCAGCTCTTCTTTGTATTCCATCAGCTTATCACCGATAGACTTGATGACGCGACCACGTTCTTCGTGGCTCACTGTACGCCACTCTAAAAATGCGTTATGTGAAGCATCGACAATCTTGTTGACTTCGTCATTGCTCATATAATTGTAGTTACTGATTTCTTCGCCCGTGGTTGGGTTAATAGTAGTAATGTCTGACATAGTTACTGTCCTTATTATTCGAATTTATATTTGGGATTTATAATCGGGTTTGTTGCCACTTGTAGTTATTTTGCTGTGACAGTTTTAATTATTAAATTTACGTCGATAGTACAATCTACTGGTAGCTCGTTTTCTATCTGTCGTTATCTTAACAAGCTATTTGATGAAGAGTTTTACAATATATTGTGAAGTGTGTTGAAGATGTTAATAGTGTGACTGACTTATTAAGTATAACTAAATATCATACACTAACTATTAAACACTAAAACACAAAAAACCAGCCTAGTGGCTAGTCTAATAACTATATTGAGTAGGAGCTAAAGAAAAATACTTTTATTAAAAATTAAGATAATCAAAAATATTCTGCTTTAATAAAAGATAGATTCAACTCACACAAACCAATCAAAACAAATGATTAATAACCGGTATTTCTTGTGGTGGATTTTCTTCTTCAGCAACGACTTGGCGCGCTACATGCATAATTAACTGACGTAACCAGCGATGGGCTGGATGATGCTGCAATAGAGGTGACCATGCCATCGTAAGCTCAAACTCAGGAATAAAAAACGGCGGATCTTCCATCATAATGCTGTCGTTATTTGCCTGCATTCTTGCCACACGCGTGGGCAAGGTCGCTATCAAGTCCTTATTTGCTGCAAGCATAGCAGGCATTTGATAATGTCGAGTAAAGACACTGATTTGGCGTTTTTGACCAAGGCGCTGCAGGGCTTGATCGATAGACCCTAGACCACCTGATTTTTCAGGATTGACCCCAAAGCCCACACCCATGCCAGTTTTTGATACCCAAACATGCTGTGCTTTCAGATAGTTTTTTAAGTTGAAACGATTGGCATAAGGGCTGTCAGAAGACAGCAGACAACTAAAAGTATCACGCCACACCAACACTTGGTGAAAACTCTGCGGTATCTCATTAAAGCGGTTAATCGCTAAGTCAACGCGCCCCTGCTCCATATCCCGATAAGAGACGTCCGATGGTGTCAAGAAATCCAAGATAACATTGGGTGCTTCTGAGCGTAGGGCTTTGACCAGTTTAGGAACTAGCGTCGCTTCTGCATAATCTGACGTCATAATACGAAAGACGCGAGAGGTGCTATAAGGCCGGAATTCGGTACGTGGCTCTAATACTTGCGTCAAATCTGCCAGTATCTCACGAATACGTGGCTGTAACTCAAGGGCACGTTCAGTCGGCGTCATACCCTCAGATGAGCGTACCAATAATGGATCATTAAACAGCTTACGCAAACGGCGCAAGATATTACTCATAGCAGGCTGAGTAATCCCAAGCTGCTCGGCTGCGCGAGTAACGTTTTTTTCTCGTAGCAACACATCTAGATGGACTAATAAATTTAAATCAACCCGCTGCAAATTCATATTTGGTTCTCTTGGCTTTTGAATAAACGCCATATTAAGGCTGGCATTTGTAGTGCTGCTACGGTGATTTGTGCGCTGTAACAGCATAATCTCATTATTTTTTACTAATTTTGTTCTGGATTTTTCTATTAGCTATCCATTATAACTCATTCAACCTATCGTAAGGCCCTGTTATATAAACATTATATCATACAGAAATACCAAAGATAACTATCATAAATTAGATAAATCTTGGTAAGGTGGTTATAGTGAGTTCTATAAAGGATTTGCAGCATAGATGACGAACTTTAGGTTCATAAGCTGTTTTCATCCGATTAAATATTGTCGCTAAGTAATATATTAATGGTTTTTATCAGTCGTTAAATACGGTTAATTGACCTCATTATTGTAACATCTCTTGCTACCAATTATGACATCACTGCCTATTAAGTATTCAGATACCTTTTAGATATATAGTGAGAATCGATAAATATTTATAAACCAGCAATTATTTTCAACTGTTGAGTTCAGCAAATTTCTTGTAATAGCCTAGCGGTTTGTTTAGGGTAAATAGAGCCTCAATAGATAAATGATAGACCAAATTTTGAATATTACTTTTTAGTACAAAGGTTTTAGTAAAGCGGATTTTAGTAAAACGACAGACCCATTATTTTAACAATTAATTTATTTGTTTTTACACCCCACCAAGGAGACTATAAATGTCAACTGCATATAAATCAGCGATCGACTTAGTACGTGAATTAAAGCAAAAGCACGGCAACTGGCAGAACATTAGCGAAGTTGATGCTGCACGTATGATGTCACAAAACCGTTTCAAAACGGGTTTGGATATCGCAAAATATACTGCAAAAATCATGCGTCAAGACATGGAAGATTATGACAATGATACGTCTCAGTACACGCAGTCTTTAGGTGCATGGCACGGTTTTGTTGCACAGCAAACTATGTACGCTAAGAAAAAATATTTCGGTACGACTTCTAAAACTTATATCTACCTTTCAGGTTGGATGGTAGCTGCCCTACGCTCTGAGTTTGGTCCACTACCTGACCAATCTATGCATGAAAAGACGTCAGTACCTAAGCTAATCGAAGAAATCTACACCTTCTTGCGTCAAGCAGATGCTAAAGTATTGAACGACTACTTCCGTGAGCTAAACGCTGCTGAAGAAGCTGGCCAAGATACTTCAGCTATCCTAGAAAAAATCGAAAACTTTGATTCACATGTTGTGCCAATCATCGCTGATATCGATGCAGGTTTCGGTAACGAAGAAGCCACTTACCTATTGACTAAGCAAATGATCGAAGCTGGTGCTTGTGCCATTCAGGTTGAAAACCAAGTATCTGACGCTAAGCAATGTGGTCATCAGGCTGGTAAAGTAACTGTACCGCATGAAGACTTCATCTCTAAGCTAAACGCTATTCGTTATGCATTCTTAGAGCTTGGTGTTGAAGACGGTGTTATCGTTGCTCGTACTGACTCTGAAGGCGCATCACTAACGCAAAAAATTCCAGTATCAAATGAGCCAGGTGACCTTGCTTCTAAATACATCGATTTCATCGAAATGGAAGAAGTAACGCTAGAAAATGCTCAAGAAAATGACAGCCTACTTAAGCACAATGGCAAACTAGTACGCCCAGTTCGTCTACCTAACGGTCTATATCAGTTCCGTGAAGAGACCAACATTGACCGTGTTGTACTTGACTGCGTAACTGCTCTAGAAAACGGCGCTGACCTACTATGGATCGAAACACCGACTCCAGACGTAGAACACATCAAAATGATGGTTGACCGTATCAAAGAGCAACAGCCTAAAGCCAAGCTTGTATACAACAACAGCCCATCATTCAACTGGACGCTTAACTTCCGTAAGCAAGTTATCGCTCAGTGGGAAGAAGAAGGCAAAGACATCTCTGCATACAATAAAGATGACTTGATGAGTGCTGATTACGACGGTACTGAACTTGATGCAGCCGCTGACGTAGCCGCTAAGAACTTCCAACGTGATGCGTCACGTGAAGCTGGTGTATTCCATCACTTAATCACGCTACCGACTTACCACACGACTGCTCTTAGCGTTCATGAACTTGCTAAAGGTTACTTCGGTGAAGAAGGCATGCTTGCTTATGCAGCTGGCGTACAGCGTAAAGAAATCCGCGAAGGTATCTCTTGTGTTAAGCACCAAGCAATGGCTGGTTCTGACCTTGGCGATGACCACAAAGAAATCTTCTCAGGCGATAACGCTCTGAAAGCTGGCGGCGGCAAGAACACGATGAACCAGTTCTAATAACCGACAGACTAGCAGTATTTATCAAAAAACCGTCCTACATCATGTAGGGCGGTTTTTTATTGCGGTTTAAATAATCAGAGAATGGTAGACTAATAACTGTTTATCACAACTACCGATCAGAGCCATCAGTCAGAATTATTAGGAGCTAATATGCAAGAGATAGAGCTGAAGTTTTTGGTACCAGAGTCACGACTGAAGGGATTAATGCGTCAGACGCACGTTAAATCCTCACAAGTGACGCAACTGGCTGCACATTATTACGATACGCATGACCAACAGCTTGCACAGGCAGGTATCGGTCTGCGTATTCGCAAAGAAGGCGATACATGGGTACAAACCATTAAAGCTGGTGGTGATGGAATTGCTGCACGCTTGGAGCACAATGCTGTACTCGATAATGATCAAGTACAAGCGATGCTCGATAATAATGAGCTGATACCTGATTTGACGATATATGCAGACACTCCAATCGCTGCGGTATTGACTGATTTTAAACTCAAAAAGCTAGTAAAGACGTTAACACGACTTTATGTGACTGACGTCGAGCGCACTACGCGGTTGCTGACAGAAAGTAATGAGGATGAAACCGATAATTGCATCGAAATGGCTTACGATCAGGGAGAAATCATCCATGGTACTGATGACTCGCTACGCAAAGCCATTCAAGAGATAGAGTTTGAACTGGTGTCAGGAGATTTAGATTTTCTATTTACGACTGCCAAAACATGGTGCAAGCGCTATAAGCTGTGTCTATCCACCGTTACCAAAGCTGAAAACGGTAGCTTACTTATTAACGGACAAAAACACAGTCTAGCGGTCAACGCAAACCTAAGTCAATTGCAAATAGACAAAGACAGCAGTGCACCTGCCTTTATACGTGCGGTCGTACATAATTGCTTATTGCAGATATTACCAAACAGCAGTGCTATCGTCGCTGGCAGTATAGATGACGATCATATTCTACAGTTGCGGATTGGTATTGATCGCTTGCGTACTGCGTTGAAAGCATTTGCTGACTTCTCTGATGAGATTAACCCTGAATGGCTGCCAATACTAAAGCAAACTGCAACCTTGCTTAGCGATTACTATCAACTTGCTTATATCAATGCACAGATCGAACCTGAGCTACAAGCATGTGGCGCGCCTGCCGTCGACTGGACAGCAGATATTGAAAATATCAAAATCACGCCCATCAATACGCTACAAGCCAATGACTTTCAGATAACCTTGCTAGAGCTGATTGCCTTTACTATGAGCGACCCCAGCATTGAACCTCAGACTGATCAGCTTGCCTGCGATAAGCTAACGAAAGTCCTCTCTAAACAATATAAAAAATGCCTTAAAACCAATAAAAAAGCTGACAAAATAAGTGATGAAGTAAGTGTTGCTGAGCTTGTGAGCGATGACATAGATCTAGATGTAAACACAGACATTGCTGATAATGACCAACCTGAAAGCGAGCTGCTCAATCAGTTAAGAGATTTGCGTTACATCAGTGAATTTTCTACGCCTTTACTAAGTAAGAAAAAAGCTAAAAAGAAAACCAAACGTTGGCTAAAAAGGCTGATAAAAGCGCAAAAAGCGTTAGAACAACTGAACGATGATAATCAATATCAGCAGTTTTATGAATTGAAATCAAAGACAGACGCTAATGCTTTATATGGTGCGGGTTGGTTTACGGCCATACTGACTGATGACCAGAGTCATATTGATGCACGTTTAGCAAAATTTGCGGACAGCTCAACGTTTTGGTAGAAGTAGGAATATTATGTTTATGACGGATACTGCTTTCATAAAGTAAAACTGCCCCATAAAAAAGACAGCTTGTTATATAGCAGACTGTCTTTTTTTATTGCGTTGAAATAGTCTCTGTCAGCGCCATGGCTAAATGTACAACATGTCCTAATTAGCAATAATAGTAACAGGCATACCCTCTTCTACTTGCTCAAACAATTCTACAATATCTTCATTACGCATACGGATACAGCCATGTGATAGCGGAATACTCATTGGTTCAGTATCTGGTGTGCCGTGAATATAGATATAGCGCTCATAAGTATCGCAGCCACCTTGGCCATTGCTACCTTTGTTTAACCCTTCTTCAAGACCGCTTAACCAAAGAATACGGCTCAATATCCAGTCACGCTTGGGATGTAGCTCACCAAGATTGGCATCATATATCTCACCTGTCGGCACACGCCCGACAAATACCGCATTCATAGGCTCGCTACCACCTATTTTTTGTTCAATGACATGCCTACCGAGCGGCGTGCAACCACTATCCTGCTGACTACCAATACCATTTTTTGCAGTGGAGACTACATATTGTGCAACCTCAGTTTGCTGCTGGTACAGCGTTAATGTTTGCTCAGCGATATTAATCACGAGTTGTTTATCAAGCGTCTTATTATTGGTCATAAATGCTTCCGACTATCTGTCATTCATCAGATTACTATCAAGGTTATTAGTAAAATGATTGAAAATTTCTATTATCAAGGGATTGTATCAAGACATTTGGCACCGTAATATAGGGGCACACTTTTTGATGCTAGCAGATTATGACGACTATTTCACCGACACGTGTGTCGATGTATGATTTTTTATATCATGATACCCAGCCTATGCTGTCACTTTTGGCCGATGCGGCACAGCTCTCTCTACCGCAAGCTCGCTTAGGAATGGATGCCAGTCTACAAGCCATCGTAAGTGCGCTGCTCGCCTATCAGCAGCGTCATCAGGGACAGGCAGTCAGCAAAAAGCTGTTTGGTCGTGGTGCTGTCAAAGAGTTACGACAGTATAACTCAATGAACTTTGCAACCATTAGCGCCACACTCTACCATCGTCACGATGCGGCAGATGCCGTATTTAGTGATAACGCTCGTGTCATAAAGGCAAGCGAACATATCGCTGAGAAGATTGATGCAACGATGCAGCAGGCTCAAACTCTACTCACCTCCTTGTGCGTGATTGTGCTGCGTGAATTGGCTATTCTGACAGAATACAGTCAGCTAGACAGTGATGAGATCAATAAATGGTTTGCGCTACAACCACAGTTTTTATCAGCAGCCCGATTTAGCCCAGAGCATACGCATACCTCATCTGCTGAGACAGGAAGCAATAGTGACTTGCTCGAATCAACTACTGAAGCTGTTGAAGCGATAGAGAACAACTCAGAGAGTAATACGGAACGTACTTTATTAAATGCTGAGCAGCTATCAAGCACTCCACCTTCTTTTGATCCTTACTGGTATGAGCTGACTGGATTCAAACCTGAAAACTATGAACCTGTGCAAGATATGCAAATGGCAACAGGCAATTATTTAAAAGCCATTGGGCGTTCACCTGACAATCTACAGCAGGGTCGTCACAACGATATGTTGGTATTTACCGAAATGCATGCCGTTGCCTTACCACATCAACGTTGGTTATTGCAGTTGGCCAAAATCTCAGATATCTATCTCAGTCGAAATCGACTGCGCGTTAACTCTGAACCAGCCAATCCGCCTAAACCGCCTTTAGTAAGTTTGGGACTAATCGGCGGCAATAACGATAATACACCGACCACTACTAGTGAAAAGCCCATCGAATATGAGGCTTCCACACCGCTATGGAAAAATCCTGTCATTCTTATCATCATACTTGTCGTCGGTGTCCTTGGTGCGCTCGCTACTTTGAAATACCAATCGCAAAAATCTGACGGTGCGATCCTGGCAACTGAAGAAGTATTAGAACAAGATGCTATTGACGAGCGGCAACAGCAAGATGTGGCCATCGTAATGGTAGATGAAGATGAATCTAACGTTGCAGAGACAGAAAAAGCTGAGTAGAGCCTTTTACTTTTGAAATAGCTATCCTCAAAGCAACCGTTTTAGCAACCATTTACTAGCCATAAAAAAAGAGACCCTATCAACATAGAGTCTCTTTTTTGTTGTGCCATCTAAGCTACGAATTGGCTATCAGTAGCCCAAAAATTTACTTAGATAAATCGCGACCACGGCTAGCTTCGATAGCTAAACGTAGACCATTTAGACGGATAAAGCCTTCTGCGTCTTTTTGATCATAAGCGCCCGCATCATCTTCGAAAGTGGCAATTTTTTCATCAAATAATGAATCGTCAGATTTACGACCAACAACGCTCACGCTACCTTTATACAGTTTTACACGTACGGTACCGTTGACATACTCTTGTGATTTGTCAATCAATGCTTGTAGCATCATACGCTCAGGGCTGAACCAATAGCCATTGTAGATGATTTTTGCGTAGCGTGGCATTAGCTCATCTTTTAGATGGGCAGCTTCACGATCAAGCGTTAACGACTCAATACCGCGATGCGCTTTTAGCATAATAGTACCCGCTGGCGTCTCGTAGCAACCACGTGATTTCATACCGACGTAACGGTTTTCAACGATATCTAAACGGCCGATGCCATGTTTGCCGCCGATTTCATTCAGCTTAATCATGACTTCATAAGGCTTAAGCGCTTCGCCATCGATAGCAACGATGTCGCCTTTTTCGTATTCTAGTTCTAGATACTGTGCTTCATCAGGTGCTTCTTCTGGGCTGACAGACCAGCGCCACATGTCATCTTCTGCTTCAGTATACGGTTCTTCTAGAACACCGCCTTCATAAGAGATGTGTAGTAAGTTAGCATCCATTGAGTAAGGAGATTTTTTCTTATTGCCCGCATAATCGATTGCGATATCATGCTCTTCAGCATATTTCATCAAGCTTTCACGGCTTGATAGATCCCACTCGCGCCAAGGAGCAATAGTTACTACATCTGGTGATAAGGCGACTGCACCTAGCTCAAAACGAACTTGGTCATTGCCTTTACCCGTCGCACCATGACTGATAGCATCGGCGTTATGCTCTTTAGCAATCTCAACTAAACGCTTGGCAATCAATGGACGAGCAATGGACGTACCTAATAAGTACTCACCTTCGTAAATGGCATTGGCACGGAACATAGGGAATACATAATCACGAGCGAACTCTTCGCGCAAGTCTTCAATATGGATATGCTTGATACCCATTGCTTGAGCTTTGGCTCGTGCTGGCTCAACTTCTTCGCCTTGACCGATATCAGCGGTAAAGGTGATTACTTCCGCATCATAAGTTTCTTGTAGCCATTTAGCGATGATTGAGGTATCAAGACCACCTGAATAAGCCAAGACGATTTTATTGATATTTTTTGGATCAAGTTGAGCCATGAATAACTCCCATTATGAAATATAGTTTTAGAAAAGGCGACGATCAAATCGAAAGCAAGTCGAACGATAATTACCTGCTCAGTGTACATCATATTTACTATGGGCAAAAGTCTAACTGCCATAAGGCGTGCGCTTTTGACTTAAATTCTAGTCACCCTCATTTTTGCCACCAGAATTTAAACATCATTTAACGACAAGATATTAATCTTAGCTCGATGAATTATGTACAGATACCTAGCCTTATATTTAGTCAAGTGGGCAAATCTGTTATGATAGACCCACAGTATTACTCCCTTTTGTTTCCTTTATTTGACGATATAGAGCGCTTTGACACTATGACTGATTCGATTAGAGAATTGACCATCCTTCAGCCAGATGACTGGCATATTCATTTGCGTGACGATCTCGCTTTGAGCACGACCGTACCTCATGCAGCAAGCAGCTTCAACCGTGTCATCTGTATGCCTAACCTCGTACCTCCAGTCAAAAACGCGCAGGATGCGATTGCTTACCGCGCACGTATCATGGAGCAATTAGCAGCAAGTAACTTAAGTCTTGAGCGCAAGTCAGCTTTTGATCCGCGTATGACCCTATACTTAACGGATAATACCACTGCCCAAGACATCGAGTTGGCAGCGCAGTCAGGTATCGTACAGGCAGTCAAACTCTACCCTGCAGGAGCAACTACCAACTCCGCAGACGGTGTCACCAATATCAATGCCTGCGTCGATGTCTTTGAAGCATTAGAAAAATATAATTTGCCATTGCTAATCCATGGTGAAGTAACCCAAGACCATATAGATATCTTTGATCGTGAAAAGCGTTTCTTAGATGAAGTGCTGGCACAAATTATCGTGAAATTCCCTACGTTGAAAATAGTAGTAGAGCACATCACTACCAGCGATGCGGCAGATTTTGTATTGTCACAAGGTAACCATGTTGCTGCCACTATTACGCCGCAGCATTTGATGTTTAACCGCAATCATCTATTGGTTGGTGGTATCAAACCGCATTTTTATTGCCTACCTATTTTAAAGCGTGAAAGCCATCAAAAAGTGCTATTAGATGTAGCCACTAGTGGTAATCCAAAGTTCTTTTTGGGTACTGACTCTGCGCCACATGCGACAGACAAAAAAGAAGCCGCTTGTGGCTGTGCAGGTTGCTACAGTGCAGCCACGGCGCTGCCTTTATATGCGACTGCCTTTGATAGTGTTGGAAAAATAGATAAGTTAGAGGGCTTTGCTAGTCGTTTTGGTGCTCAGTTCTACGGCTTATCTCTAAATGAAAGCACTATCACGCTTGTTAACACGCCTATGCAAGTACCGACTGACTATCCTTATTTTGATGGTGCATCATTGACGCCCCTAATGGCAGGCGAGACGCTACCTTGGTCGATTAAGGCTTAATGCTCACAAAGCTTAGCATTCAAAAATGACCTATTATTTTATCCTATGATATTAATGATACCTTTGTAGTAGATTTCTTTGTACTAAAGGTGCAGTTAATATCATAGGATGCTTATTTCTTATTCAATATATTAGTACGACTGATAAAAGTGATTTAACTTTATATGACCAATCAAAACATAGCGACCTTGCCTGACGAAGACTTATCAAACCCTAAATCTGCTAGTCTTGATGCTACTCTAAGCACTTCCCCGAAAGATGCAGCTTCAGCGACGGATGAGCAAGCACCTATGGCCTTAAAAGACCGCTTTCGTAAGTTCTTGCCTGTCGTTGTCGACGTGGAAACAGCAGGCTTCAATGCCCAGACCGATGCCCTGTTAGAGATTGCCTGTATTCCCGTCTTACTGAATGAGCAAGGTGTATTTTATCCAGGTGAAGCTTTTAATGCTCATATCGAGCCTTTTGAAGGCGCAAACTTAGAGCCAAGTGCGCTTGCCTTTACCGGTATTGACCCTAAAAACCCAATGCGCAAAGCTATTGCTGAAGATGAAAAAACAGCCTTACGCCGCATCTTTAAAGGGTTAAAAGACGTACGCCGTGATGAAGAATGCCGTCAATGTGTCTTAATTGGACATAATGCCCATTTTGACTTGGCTTTTTTAAATGCAGCTGTGCTACGAACCAATAGCAAAAATCACAATCCATTTCATAACTTTTCAGTATTCGATACCGTCACCTTATCAGCATTAGCCTTTGGTCAAACCGTCCTAGCACGCGCTTGTAAAGCAGCAGGGTTAGAGTTTGATGGTAAGAATGCTCACTCAGCTCTGTATGACACTCAAAAGACTGCTGAGCTATTTTGCCATATACTAAATAACTATCCTATGCTGGCCAATGCGCTGCATAATGAAGAGGCGAAAGAAGAGTCAGCTGATAGCGACAGTCAATAAGTCACATATCCTATATTGCCAAGCATACATAATAGTGCTATTTGTAATACTTGATGACTTTGACATCTTGATTTGGCAATCAATAGGGATATGATTGATATCATAATAAATAGACGGAACTATTTTCGTGATGACAGACATAGTTGTTCTATTGGATACGAATAACTGTCTAATGATAAAATATCACTCTTAAGCGATGTAATTATATCCTATAGATGGTTTAAGTTGCTCACACTGTCTTGATAGCAAGCACTATCAAGATTAATAGGAGGGACTTTATTATGGATCCACAGCTCAAGTTATGGGGCACCATTCTCGGTTATATGCTGCTCGCATTGACGATTAGTGCCTGTACTTCTTTATGGATTCGCTATCATTTAAAGCGAAATGACCTACATCCTCGTCGCGCAATTAAAAAAAGATATTTAATTTTAAAAAGACGTAGAAAAAGGCTTGACAGGAAGCGCCGACGCTATTAAAATACGCACCACTTCAGCATAAATGGTGAAAGCAGTTGAAGTTTTGTTACTAGTCCCCATCGTCTAGAGGCCTAGGACACCGCCCTTTCACGGCGGTAACGGGGGTTCGAATCCCCCTGGGGACGCCACTATTTGGCGTCACTTGTTAGCACTATTGCTTAGCATTAGATTAGACTAACAAGCGTACCACCAAAACCCAGTTCATAATTTATTATGAACTGGGTTTTTTTATGTCTGTCATTAAAAGCCAACTCATTCTTTTAAATAGAAAAAGCCAGCATCAATTGAATGCTGGCTTTTTCTATTTGACTTTCTTATTAAGTATACATATAGCTTGGCTCAATGGGCAACTTTATTCATTTCTATCGATTACAGCAGTAACCATAGCAACGTAGCAACTATCATCAATCCTAATATCGTCTGGATTAAAAAGAACGCCTGATGCTGCCCTACAACCTTACTTAGAGTCACCCCTAGCGTACTGTATTTGACAGGTGGCGTATCAACGTTACCTGTTCTCGTTTGCTCTTCATAGTAGCCTTGCAACACGTCCAAGAACTTCTGCCACTCATTAGAATCCCACTCATACGGCTTAAATGGCATTAACTTTTTAAGCTCAGGCTCTTTAGTCATCCAACGCTCAAGGGTAATCGAACGTAATGACCAACTGGCAAAACGACGTTTGGTAATCTCAGAAAAATCTAAAATCTTTAATTCTTTATGTCGATCATCTACCAACAAACGATTTTTTAGATTGGTTAGTGCCTGCTCTGATCCCTCGACACACTGTAAAAAGTAGCCATTGCCATAGCAAAGAATACCCGTGACATTATCTATTTGATTGCGTTCAACCGCGGTCTCTGAGATATCATTAAGCGTGCTAGGACTTGAAAGACCAGTAGAGGTAATCCGGCTTATATATACAAGCTGGCAGAGATCTGACGTTACTGGATTTGTTGAATCGTTGATTGTTGACAATCAGCTTCTCCCTATTATCAGGTAAATGTCGCTAAAACAATCATACTAACTTCAGAAAAAATATAGAGACAACATAACTAAGCGTAATGAATCGGTCTGATATATTATTGATTTTATAAGTTTTTATATTAATTGTATTAAGTTAGTTACATCATAGGTTAGTTTGGTCATTAAAGCAACCTATTACTGGACATAGGCCCGCTCAGACACAAAAAACATATGTAATAACCATATTATATTCCAGAGTAGATTATATATATTCTTGGTATAGGCTTTGGTAATAGTTGATTTTTGGATTCATTAATTTTTAAGAATAGTACAGAAAAGTCTAACGAGGATATAGTGGCTACTGAAGCCATAATACTTATCATGACTATTATTAAGTATAAAAGGAGTAAAACTGATGCTCGTTAGCGGAAGCAGAGTTGAAACTAAGACTGAAGCGCCATAATCGCTGTTAACAGTATCGCATCATCAGGATAGGTCAGTTTTATATTCTGGCAACTACCAGAGACTAAGCGTATTGGTAAATCTAGTTGTTCAAAAGCACTGGCTTCATCTGTGATGCTTAGCTGATGTTCAAACACATGATTTAGGACTTTTTTTAACTGACCTAAGCGGAATACTTGCGGGGTTTGTGCTTGCCACATGTTGCTACGATCAATAGTAGATTTGGTATAAGAATGTGGACGACTCTCTTCTGCGGAGATAGCTGGCTGATAGGAAGCTTTTAACGTATCGGCCACTGGTGTCGCTAGAATAGCGCCGTAAGGCTCCAGCATCGCTGCTTCAATCACTTGATCGATATCTACATTCGGTACAGCGGGACGTGCTGCATCGTGAATAAGCACCAAATCTGAATCATCAGCACCTGTCTGACTAATTGCTTCAACACCCGACTGTACTGACTGCCAACGCTCTGCTCCGCCGACTGCATAGCGTACAGGAAGTGCAAAATTTAATTGTTGTGCCGTGCTGTCATCGGCTGATATGACCAATAGACAATTATCGATGTAATCGCTACAAGCAAGTCGTGCCACGCTATGCTGCAACAGCGTCTGACCTTCTAGCATTGTATATTGCTTGGCGATAGACGCACCAAAACGGCTGCCGCGACCAGCTGCGACGATCATAGCATGTATATTAGGGGTTGTATTCATAGTAGTGTACTCATGGTTTGAGCCCATGACAGTATATGTAAAGAGGAATAAAGCAGGTGTTAAGTATAATGAATGGTGTCAGATAACAACATTATAATGCTACGTCATGAAAATTAAGTCATGTCGTAAAAATTAGTGTATTCGTTAAAGCTAGTGTATTTATAAAGCTAATAGTTGCTGTGCGTGGTTGGTGCGGTGGATACTTGGACAAAAGTCTCATTGGGTTTGATTAAACCTAAATCTAAGCGAGCATGCTCTTCTACGGCCTCAAGTCCCGTTTTTAAATCTTGAACATCGGTGCGTAGTAAATTATTTGCTGCAACTTGATTGTCATTCAAACGTTGTTGCTCTTCGATTTGAGCTGTCAACTTATTGTGTTCAAAACGACCATTTTCACCCAACCAATACTGATATTGCAATCCTAAAAGCACTGCAACGGCTAGAGCAAGTAGTATAAATTGGCTAAAATATTTCATAAGGTGATAACGCCAAACGGTATAAAAGAGGATAGTAAAATTTAAGCTGGTTAGGCGATATACAAATGATTATATATCGCCCAAGTATTGACTTCAGCTAATGAGTCTAGGCTTTTTAGCGTACATTACTTAACGTATATTGCGCGCCAAAGGGCCAGTCAGACGCTTAGCCACGTAGACCGATAAACTCTTCACGGCCACGATAGCTTGCACGTACTTGCTGCTCAATACGTAGCAATTGGTTGTACTTCGCTACGCGATCCGAACGGCATAGTGAGCCAGTTTTGATCTGACCTGCCGCTGTACCAACTGCCAAATCTGCAATGGTGCTGTCTTCAGTTTCACCTGAACGATGTGAAATGATAGTTGCATAGCCATTTTTCTTAGCCATATAAATCGCATCTAGCGTTTCTGACAAAGTGCCAATTTGGTTAAATTTAATCAAAATAGCATTGGCAATATGCTTATCAATACCTTCTTGCAAGATTGCAGGATTGGTTACAAACAAATCATCACCAACCAATTGAACTTTATCGCCAATCTGCTCGGTCAGATATTTCCAGCCATCCCAATCCGACTCGTCAAGACCATCTTCGATAGAGATAATAGGATACTGACGTGCCAGCCCAACTAGGTAGTCTGAGAACCCTTGGCTATCAAAGGCTTTATTACCTTCGCCTGCCAAAACGTATTGACCATTTTTGTAAAACTCACTAGCCGCACAATCTAGCGCAAGATGGATATCTTCACCAGCTTTGTAGCCAACTTGCTCAATCGCCTGCATGATAACCGTAATGGCTTCTTCGTTGCTACGTAGGTTCGGTGCAAAACCACCTTCATCACCAACGGCAGTGTTTAGACCTTGTGATTTCAATACTGACTTTAAGCTATGGAAAATTTCTGTACCAGCACGCAGCGCTTCTGAGAAGCTTGTGAAGCCCACAGGCTCAATCATAAACTCTTGGATATCAACCGTGTTGTCCGCGTGCTCGCCACCGTTCAAAATGTTCATCATCGGCACAGGCATGGTCAACGACGTTTGATTACGTAGATTGGCAATGTATTGATGTAATGGCAGATTCTGTGACTTGGCTGCCGCTTTGGCCGTCGCAAGTGACACAGCTAGCATAGCATTAGCACCCAAGCTTTCTTTGTTTTCTGTACCATCTAGCGCAATCATAGCATCATCAATAGCCTGTTGCTCAGTCACATCTTTGTCAATCAAGGCGCTACGAATTTGACTGTTGACATTAGAAACGGCTTTTTTGACGCCTTTACCCATAAAGCGGGTCTTGTCGCCATCACGTAGCTCAAGCGCTTCACGTGAGCCTGTTGATGCGCCACTTGGAGCAGCAGCACGGCCGACAGTACCGTCAGCTAAAATAACATCAGCTTCGATAGTTGGGTTGCCGCGCGAGTCTAAAATTTCACGAGCGCGAATGTCTTTAATTGCGGTGACGTTGTTGGTTTCTTCAGCGTACATAATGTCTGTTAATTCCTTTGGTCATGCCAAGTTTGTGAGATAAATAACGGCAGCTAGCATACAAAAAAGATAAAGCAAAATATCATATAGCGCGTAATCCTAAAAACCCTTTATACCTTTCTATCTTGTGGCTATCGTTACCTAGCAATTAGAGGGATATAAAGCATATTAATAGTCGGCTATAGTGCTTGGCATCATAGCATATATTTTACCAAACTTCCCTTATCTTACACCGACTTGCCGTCATAAAAACAATCTTAAAGATACATATATGCGGTGGCTGCTTTTTTTATATTTATAGAAACTTGAAGCAAATATGATAGCTATCCTTTTGCTAAATGCTCTTTATCCGTATGAGAGGTTGATACCGTATTATCTAGCTCAACCTCTGTCTTAAACCGTGTCAATCGTAGTGCATTCATAAGTACTGATATGGAGCTAAGCGCCATAGCAGCGGCTGCAATCATCGGATTCAAAAACCCAAACGCAGCAAGCGGAATACCTAGACAGTTATAAATAAAGGCAAAAAACAAATTTTGCTTGATATTGCGTAGCGTTGCTTGAGCGATTTTTTGTGCCGCATCGATATGCATGAGCGACTCACCCATTAGACGTGCAGAGGCACTATGCTGAGCGACATCAGTCCCCTCAAACATCGCAAAGCTAGCATCAGCAGTAGCCATCGCTGGCGCATCATTGACACCGTCTCCTGCCATCGCTACCTTATGACCAGCAGTCTGCAATAGTGCAATTTGACTGGCCTTGTCACGCGGGCTCATCTTGCCATAAGCCTTATCAATACCCAACTGCCCTGCTACATGATCGACGACGGACTGCTTATCACCACTCATCAAGATCACATTGATACCCGCATCTTGTAGTGCAGCGATTGCTTGCGGAGTATCCGCTTTCAAGTCATCAGCTAAGGCAAACGCGCCTAATGGCTCATCATTAATACTAATCGCAACGGTACTGGCAATTTGCCATACTTTTGGCATGAATCTTGGCAACGTCAAGTTCGCAAACTCTGCCGTCCCAACTTTTATCAGCCCAAGACCTTCGATATTTGCTTGTATACCAGCGCCTTTTATCACACTAATGTCAGTCACATTAAATGGAGGTAGTTGGCGGTCTTTAGCCGTGTTTACCAGAGCAGTTGCTAATGGATGACTGGCATGCGCCTCGACACTGGCGGCAATCTGCAATACATCGTCCACAGCAAGCGATTTATCTACCATGACATGATCGACGATAGTAGGTTTGCCAATAGTCAATGTACCTGTTTTATCGAGTACTACTGTATCGATATTACCTGCTGCCTCAAGACTTTGTGCATCCTTGAACCAAACACCATGACGCGCGGCAACGCCCATACCAGCCATGATGGCCGCTGGCGTGGCCAAACCAAGCGCGCAAGGACAAGCAATGACCAACACCGATACTGCGTGCATTAGTGCAGTATCAAACATACCTGTCAGCCACCATGTGACCCCAAAAGTAACCAACGCAATCGTTACCACTACGGGGACAAAAATAGCCGTTACTCGATCCGCGAGACGCGCTAGATTGGCTTTTGAGCCTTGTGCATCACTCAACGCTTTTACCATATCACCAAGCTTAGTATCACTACCCTTGGCACTGACACGATACAGTAGACTGCCATTCTCTACCAAGGCACCTGCCAGCAATCCATCGCCTTGCTCTTTTTTGAGTGCGACTGATTCGCCAGTTAAATGACTCTCCACGCACCAACCGCTGCCTTCTATGACGGTACCATCTGTAGCGACGCGGCTGCCTTGCTTTGCACGTAGGATGTCACTTACTTGTACATCAGACAACGCAATATTATGAAATTCACCATTTGGCTGCTGCTGCTCTACTTCATCAGGTGTCAATGACAATAATAAATCAATACTGTTTAGGCTCTGCTTTTTGGTACGTTCCTCAAGATATTTACCTGTACGCACAAAGGCAATGACCATCACCCCTGCTTCAAAATATACGGCTGGGCTGTTACCAGCACCGTGTTCGCCCAGATGCCCACTTTGCAAAAGACTGTTTAAAGTACCATCGCCATGCGTGAGCCAAAGATAAGTCGAATACGCCCATATCGTCACGGTACCAATGACCACCAATACATCCATATTGGCAAGACCACCTCTTATGGATGCCCAAGCGCTTTTGTAGAACGGTAGCGCAAAGCCAAACTGCACAATCGTCGCTAAGATAAACTGAATCCAGATAGGCGGCATCCACGCCATACCAAAACCCGTCAACATACCTGCCATGCCAACTAAAAAAGGCACCAAACAAATCCATAATCCGATCAAACGCCATGGATATTGAGTGGCGGCATCTTCATCAGTTTGAGAAAATAAGCTATCAGCTGCCTGCACATTGGCTACAAAACCTGTTTTATTCACCCACTCTGTGACCTGCTCAGGCGTCGTCTGGGTAGGATCATAATCAACATTGGCAGTCTCGCCAGCAAAGTTCACACTTACCTCGTACACCGAAGGCTTTTTGTTAAGCACCTTCTCGATTCTTGAGGCGCAGGCCTGACAAGTCATGCCATCAATCGCTAATTGCAAATGCGCGCGTTGCGGGGTCAGTGGCGTGTTGGACTCAACATCAGTTTCGACATCATAAGACTTATCTTTGGTAGTACGGGTGGTATCGTTCATAAATAAAACTCGTCATGGTGCCTATAAATTTGTAGGAACCACGATAAAATATCAGTGGGTGGGCAAAAAATCTAAATAAAGCAATTGGGTTATATCGTATTCAGTATGAGTATTTTAGACAAAGTAGCAATGTATCAAAGTATTGAGACTGAATGCTCATAATCGTTAATCATTAAAAAAACCAGCTATCATGCGTGTAATAACATGTTAGCTGGTTTTTTACATAGAAGATGAGATTTATGAGTTAGCAACTGTCGCCTCAAATCCCGCATCGTTAATAGCTGAAGCAATAGCCTCTGCACTGGTTTTACTATCATCAAAGGTTATCGTCGCTAAGTTGTCAGCGAGGTCAACGGTAATAGTTTCTAATCCATCAATATCGGCTGTTGCTGTATGTACGCTTGCTACGCATCCGTCACAAGTCATACCGTCAATTTTAATAATACGTGTTTGATTTGCCATATTGGGCTCCTTATTTTTATTAGTAATGAGCAACTCTAATAGTGATTCTGTTAATGCTTACTTTGATATTTTTTAAGTTATCAAAGTAAGGCCAACTATCAAAGCTACATTAAATAAGCATAAGCCCTATTATCCTCGACAACAAGACCGTTTGGTTGTTGCTTTATTAACGAGATGCTATTAACGAGGCAGCAACTTATTAATAAAAACGTAAAAGAGCGCATCGACAAATTTATAGCAATAGCTATTTGTAATTATAAATCGTTATGGTGCGGGTTCTGCGGTGAATCGATCGGAAATGGCTGAGTCACATAGTCCACCATACTAATCGCCGCCGTCAAGGCATGGATACTAGTATCTGTATCATCATAGCTTACCGTTGCGATATTATGCTTAGGATCCAAATTAATAGCCGTCACGCCTGAGATGTTCTTAAGCGCGGTCATCACGCTATCTAAGCCTTCTACATCATCGATATTTTCGATACTTACTTGCGCCATCTGAATTGCCATTGTATAGCCCTCTTATTACGTACCGTATCAATGAGTATCCAATACTTCAAAACCTTTGACCAAATCATCAATTTGCTTAAGTTGACGTAAGAACGGCTCTAGTTGGCTCATACGCAGCGCACATGGACCATCACATTTTGCAGTTTCTGGGTTTGGATGCGCTTCTAAAAATAACCCTGCCAATCCTGTAGCCATACCTGCACGGGCAAGCGTTGTAATCTGCTCACGACGTCCCCCAGCACTATCACTACGTGCACCTGGCTGTTGTAAGCTATGCGTCACGTCAAAGAATACCGGTATATCCATCTGCTTCATGGTATCAAAACCAAGCATATCCACGACTAAATTATTATATCCAAAAGCACTACCACGCTCACAAAGTATCAATTTATCATTACCGCCCTCTAAGCACTTATTGACGATATGACGCATCTCGTGAGGGGCCAAAAACTGCGCCTTTTTGATATTAATAATGGCATCTGTTTTTGCCATCGCATGTACTAGATCTGTCTGACGCGACAAAAATGCAGGTAGCTGAATAATATCAGCCACTTCAGCGACTGGTGCTGCTTGATGTGGTTCATGCACATCAGTGATAATCGGTACTTGGAACTTTTCTTTGATCTGACCTAACCAATCGATACCTTGCTCTAAACCGGGCCCACGATAAGAATGCAGACTTGAGCGATTGGCTTTATCAAAGCTCGCTTTAAAAACATAGCCGATACCCAAGCGCTGGCAAATATCAACATACTGCTCAGCGATTTCAAATGCCAATTCTTTAGATTCTAAAACATTCATACCGCCGAACAATACAAAAGGCTGGTCGTTACCAATTTTAATCGTATCGTTGTTAGGAGTGTGGAGCGCGATATGTGATTGTGCGGTCAATAAGTTTTCCATGAAGCCATTACCTCTTATTTTGTTATTAATATCTCTATCCCATATTGTAACCGATAGGCTGATTAAAAAAAGTCTGCAAGCGTAATTAGAGATTATTAATGAGGATTGACTTGTTAATAACTACTAACAGTTTGGATTAAGCAAAAAAAAAGACCAATCCGAAGATCAGTCTTTTTTATAATAAACGCTTTAAATATAGATTACATTTTGAGAGCTATTTTGCTTCGTTGTGGTTCTTAGCCGCTTTTACAAAGCTGTTAAACAGTGGATGACCACCGCGCGGTGAGCTAGTGAACTCAGGATGGAATTGTACAGCAACAAACCACGGATGCTCAGAGATCTCTACCGATTCTACCAAATGCTGCTTGGCAGAATAACCAGAGATGGTCATACCTGCTTGCTCTAGTGGCTCGATATAACGATTATTCATCTCATAGCGATGGCGATGACGCTCAGTGATATTGCTCGCACCATAAATTTGGCTTAGCTTACTACCAGAAACTAGCTCTGCTTGCTGTGCGCCTAGACGCATCGTGCCACCAAGGTCTGAATCATCACTACGAATCTGTAGCTCGCCGCGCTCATCTAACCATTCAGTGATCAGACCAATGATAGGCTCAGCTGTCTTACGATCAAACTCAGAAGAGTTGGCGTTAATATTAAGTACGTTACGTGCATACTCAATCACAGCCAACTGCATACCAAGGCAAATGCCTAAATATGGAACGTTGTTTTCACGAGCATAAGTGATGGCTTTTATCTTACCCATCGTACCGCGCTCACCGAAACCGCCTGGTACTAAGATAGCATCAGCATCATTTAGCTGAGCAAGTAAAGTATCATCATCTTCTAGACGTTCAGCATCGATGTAGTCAATCTTCACGTCTACTTTATGCGTGATACCAGCATGTAGCAATGCTTCATTGATAGACTTATAAGCATCTGGAAGCTCGACATATTTGCCGACCATCGCAACAGTCACTGTTCCTTCTGGATTCAACTGAGCTTCAACAACTTTGTCCCAATCACTCAAATCAGCTTCAGGCACATCAAGACCGAAACGCTCACAGATTAGATCATCAAGATCCTGCTCGTGCAATGTACGCGGTATCTGATAGATACTTTGTGCATCTTCACACATGATGACCGCACGCTCTTCAACGTTGGTAAATAACGCAATCTTACGACGGTTGTCTTGTGAGATATGATGGTCAGAGCGGCAAATTAGGATATCAGGCTGTAGGCCAATAGAGCGCAGCTCTTTTACGGAATGCTGCGTTGGCTTGGTTTTGGTCTCACCAGCACTAGCAATATACGGTACTAAAGTAAGATGCATTAGCATAGCTCTATTACGGCCAAGCTCTACTTGCATCTGACGTACGGCTTCCATAAACGGAAGTGATTCGATATCACCAACGGTACCGCCAATTTCAATAATAGCGATGTCATACCCTTCGCCGCTGGCAAGGATTTTGTTTTTGATTTCATCAGTAATATGCGGAATAACCTGTACAGTACCGCCAAGGTATTCACCACGGCGTTCTTTATTTAAAACATTTTGATAAATACGGCCGCTGGTAAAGTTATTACTTTTACTCATTTTTGAGTGACGCAAGAAGCGCTCGTAATAACCCAAATCTAAGTCTGTCTCTGCGCCATCTTCGGTGACAAACACCTCACCATGCTGAAATGGGCTCATCGTACCTGGATCGACGTTGATATACGGATCCATCTTGGTCATCGTGACAGTCACGCCACGCGCTTCTAAGACCGCAGCAAGAGAAGCGGCGGTGATACCTTTTCCTAGTGAGGACACTACCCCACCGGTCACAAATATAAACT